>PVMK01136275.1_pt1 | contig 20013 bp, 17 predicted proteins | sample 1853481 | NCBI WGS metagenome assembly PVMK01 (sample SAMN08533507, study PRJNA380276) | Marine sediment metagenome, whole genome shotgun sequencing project. | reverse complement strand
CCCAGCTTTAAAAAGCCCCCCAAGACTGGGAGATATAGGGGGTTCATTCAGACCATTGCAGCAGTCTCCATTTATTTGGGCACTATATATAGAGACCGCTGATAAAAAGGTGCAGGATACCTCCTGCCGGGGGTCTGGGGGTGTCCCCCAGCTTCAAAAAGTCCCCCAATCTTGGGGGATATAGGGGGTTGATTTAGATTATTTCAGCAGTCTCTCTTTGTTAAGCAGCTTCTTTTCATTTTTTTGTAAATTACCCAAAACCGTTTGAATACGTAAAAAATACTTGACACCCGAGCTGTTTTTAATTATACTATTATTGACTAGACTAGACTGGACTGGACTAGTCTTGTCGATAATACTGTAGTGATTAATATGGCCAAGAATGAAATGGTTGCCCTTGGTTTGATTTATTCTGAACCGTGCCACACGTATGCATTGGAAGAATTCATAAAACAGATGGGATTTGAGCAATGGGCCAATATCTCTAAAGCATCTATCTACAATACATTTAAGCGGTTAGAGTCTCAGGGATGCGTAACTGTCACCACCGAAAAGGTGGGCAATATGCCAGAACGCAAAGTATATGCCATCACCGAAAAAGGCAAACAGCGACTCTTAGAGGAACTTAGGGGAAACATACCGCTTCCCACAACCGCTGACAATATCTTCGTTCTGGCAATGTTTTTTAATTTTGGCATGTCTGCTGATGAGTCTATTGAGCTTTTAGAAAAGCGTATTGAAAATCTCAACAATAGGATTGAGCAGCTTAAGACGGATTACGGGGAGTCAAAAAAGTACAATGTTTATAACTCGATGATCCTTATTAATGCTGGGCGGAAGCATACTGAACTTGAAATCGAAACCGCTAAGGAGTTTATAAAACTTTTTAGAGAAGTTCCAGATTATTTCAATGAAACATTACCCAATATGTATCGGTATATGATACAGCACGTTAGATAATAATTCCTATTAAATGAGACCGCTGAAAAAGAGGTGCAGGATACTTCCTGGCGGGGGTCTGGTGGTGTCCCCCAGCTTTAGAAGCCCCCAAGATTGGGGGATATAGGGGGGTTGATGAAGACTATTCCAGCAGTCTCTAAATTAATAATGGAAAGGAAAGGCGAATAAATATGCTCGAACAGGTTCTACAAGTAGAAGGTCTGACCAAGACCTACGGGAAGCGCAACGTCGTCAACGACATTTCATTCGACGTGAAGCGCGGTGAGATGTTCGGCTTCCTCGGCCCTAACGGGTCGGGCAAGACAACGACAATTCGCATGGCCCTCAATATCATCCGGCCCAACGATGGCTCGGTCAACATCCTCGGCTCGCCACCTGAGCGGAGTGTCTTAAAGGGCGTTGGCTACCTCCCAGAGGAACGCGGGCTGCCGCGCAAGATCCTGGTGCTGGACGCCATCCGTTACCTTGGCCGCCTCAAGGGACTGACTTCCACTGAGGCCGAAGACCGTGGAACCGAGTTGCTTCGGCGGGTGAACCTGTACGAACACCGGAGAAAGAAGATAGAAGACCTTTCACGTGGCATGACGCAGCTCGTTCAGTTCGTCACCGCTATCCTCCACGACCCCGAGTTCATCATCCTCGACGAGCCCTTCTCAGGCCTGGACCCGCTGAACGTCGAGTTGATCAAAGAGATCCTGTCCGAGCGGCAACGCGCCGGGGCCACCATCATGTTCAGCACTCACATCATGTCCGACGTCGAGGAGTTGTGCGAGCGTGTGGCGCTGATTGAGAAAGGCCGTCTGCTGCTTTTGGGGAACCTGGCTGATATCAAGCGGCAACGGGGCGCAAACTCGGTGCAGGTACAGGCCAGGCGAATACCCGACGATCTCGCCAATGCCCGGAAAGAAGTCCCTCGTAAAGGGGTCGTTGCGTATGCGATCGAAGAAGGCAGAGCGCCGGAGACGATACTCAGGTCATACCTGGATGCCGGGATAGAAGTCGAACGATTTGAACTGTCTCTGCCGTCACTGAACGACATATTCATCGAGGAGGTGTCCCATGCGCGGTCCATCTCGTGAGTTTCGCGTCATATTCCATGAGGAGTTCAGGCGGCAGATACGCCGCCGTGGCTTCATTTTCTTCACGCTGCTCATTCCCATCCTGATGGGGATCGCCATCCTGGTGACACCATTCATCGTGAATCTGATAGAGAGCGACAGTCCGGACGATCCTGGTGCTGGTGACGCAGCGCCTCTGGAGAGCGCCGGGTATACCGACCCGGCAGGCGTCTTGCCCGGCCCTGGACTGCAGGACGCACCGATACAGTACAGCGATCTTTCTGAGGGCATCCAGGCGCTTCAGCAAGGCGAGATCGACACGTTTTTCGCACTTCCCGCCGACTATCTTGAGTCTGGCGAGGTCGAGCAGTACCAGGCATCCGGCGATAGTGATGGCGGTTTAACTGGACGTATCTGGGGCAGCGAGGTCGAATGGGCTTTTAGTGACTTTCTGAGATACGAATTGACTAGCGGGCAGGTGGAAGATGACGTCCTGGTGCGTGTTCTCTGGCCCGCGGACTATCAGCGTTTTGAGATAGGGGATGACGGGACCGTCACTGAGGCAGTCCCATTAGCGCAGGGCATCGGAGAACTCATGGTCCCACTTCTTTTTGGCGTTCTACTTATAATCGCAGTCTTGACCGGCAGCAGCACACTGTTGACCAGCGTCGCTGAAGAAAAAGAAACCCGCATGATCGAGATGCTGGTCACTTCGGCGTCGCCGTTTTCGATCATGGCAGGAAAACTGCTGGCGCTGGGCTTCGCCGGGTTGATTCAGATAGCGGTGTGGATCACCGTGGCGGCGTTCGCCTTGCCAGCGATCTTTGACCGGATACCGAATGGCGGTGAGCTGACTATCTCTCTGGGTCTGCTTGCTCTGGTAGTGGTGACCTTCGTCCTCGGGTACTTTCTCTTCTCCGCCCTGGCGCTGTTCATGGCCACCGTTATGCCTTCGACGCAGGATGCTCAAAAGGCAACAGGCATGTTGAGCATGTTAGTCTTCATACCAATCTGGATGATTGGACTGTTCATGTCTCAACCAGACGGGACAATTGCCCAGATATTTACTTACTTCCCGTTTACGGCGCCGACGATGCTTATGCTCAGGCTTGGCATGGGGAGCGGCATGTCGGGCGGCGAGATCGCCGCAGTCCTGGGGATAATCGCCGTAACGGCGTTGCTGTTGCTCTGGGTCGCGGCCCGTGTATTCCGGGCAGGGATCCTGCTGTCCGGCCAACGGATCACCCCCGGCAATGTGTGGACGGCACTGCGGAACGCTGACTAGAGCCCGAAACAAAATGCCTGTATTGGCATTATCCTAATTGCTATTTCGATAGTAAAGAGGTTAAGGATACTTCCTGCCGGGGGTCTGGGGGGTGTCCCCCAGCTTTAAAAAGTCCCCCAAGACTGGGGGATATAGGGGGTTGATTGAGACTATTTCAGCAGTCTCCATTTATTTCGGCACTACGCATATAAAGCTTGTAGCAAACGATGCTATTTTGTAATTCGACGCTCTGATTTGGGTAGCATAGGTAAAAACACTTCACGTTCCAAAGGCTCTAGGTGAATAGCCTCTTCCGTGCAGTGAATTGCACACATTCCACATCCACAGCACATATCAGGATTGATCTCCGCCTTTCCCTCCCTATTTAACGAGATAGCCTGAACAGGGCAGTACTCTTCGCAAGTCCCGCAACCGTTACATATTTCCTGATCAGGAATTTCCGCGATGTAGTATGATTTTAGTACAAATGGGGTGTTCCCCCTGTGGTAATTACCGGCAACACCACAGCAATCCCAACAGCAATTACAAATGATATCGACGTCATACTTAGTCTTCAGATCTTTCAAAGGTAGAACCCTACCGACCTGGTGGATTACTCCTTTTTCTTCTACCTCTCGAATTAACTCAAGAGCCTCCTTCTTAGTAATCTGACGTGCAAAATTACGAGTTAGTAAATGTTCCGCTGCCGGGCCAATAGCTATACAACTCTCCTCCGGTAATCCGACTCTACAGGGATCGCCAACGAGTTTTCTTTGCTGCCTGCAGAAACAATGGCCCAGGGTAATAACCTCATTCTCGTCGAGTTGATTAATGATTTCAACAACACTATGAGGGGGGAAGACCTCACTAACTTGTGGCTGAATCGCCTCACCTATGTTAATAAGCCTGCTTTTAGGCGGATTCGCCACTGCTATGGAACGCTGGGGGCCTACTTCACGCAGAATAGCGTTTATTATTTCTGGGTCGAAATCAGCGGCCATGCCATAATACATACTCAGGCGTTCAGAAAACGCTTTTCGATCCGGTGTTTCAGCACCCCTCATAAGATAAAGTTCAAACCATCCTGGCAATATGGTCATTAAATGGTAAATGGCCTCATCCTTACCTTCTTCCGATTCCAATTGAGTAATGTGGCCTTTATCAAGTAGATTATCAAATATCCTATCGAATTCCCTCTTCGATAGATTCATTTTCGACTCAATCTGTGGAAGTGTTATATTACCGCCTCCCATCTTCAGCAGGAATTCAACCTCCTCTGGTTCCAAGGCAACATCGAAAATATATAGCAAATCATCGGTCACCATTGGGATAGGCGTCTCAGACTGCTCGTTCATTAGATTTGCGAGTTCAAATAATTTATCCCTATCATTCTTGAAATCCACTTCTTAACCTCCTAATGCAACTATGCCCTATTCTAATTTATTTAGGCAGTACCGTCCGTCCGTCCCTGTCATCTGCATTATCTCACCTTGACCACCGCAAAAGTAAGAATAGAATCTTTAACTCCCGCTGTCAAGACTGTAAAACAAGTCCTTGTATATGTTATAATATCGCTTATCCCATCATATGTTATGACATGCTCCTGGAAGTCCTGCATCACACACGCTATATCGGCCAATAAGTTCTCCACTATATAACGAATATTAAAAAGGGGGAAAACAAATTGGAGACAAAGGTAAAATCGAAAGCATTGCATCAATTTCAAGAGGTCACGGAGACTATTGTCAATCCTGAACTTAAGAAATGGCTGGATCAGGGTGGTAAGGTAGTGGGATATTTCTGCAACGCGATGCCCGTTGAGCTTATCACTGCCGCAGGTTTTTTCCCTTTTCGAATAAGGGGTACCGGCAGCACGAGCACGGAGCTATCTGACTCATACTTCAGTAGCATCAATTGCTCCTTCCCCCGTCACGCGTTTGATATGGCACTTAAGGGAGAGTACGATTTCTTGGATGCTCTGGTCATGTTTAACAGCTGCGATCATATCCGCCGTGTTTATGATCACTGGGTACGCCAGATAAAAACCCCCTTCGTAAAGATTCTTAGCCTTCCCAGGAAAGCAGAGCAGCCGCAGGTGGATTGGTTCCGAAGCGAATTAGATATGCTGAGAGAAAGTATGCAGGAGCATTTTGGGGTGGAAATAACTGATGACAGAGCTTAGAGAAGCAATAGCGCTGCATAATAAATCGCGGCGCAGTCAGAGAGCACTTTACGACCTGCGAAAAGGTGATAGCCCACCGATCACCGGCGCCGAGATGCTGGCTGTCTCTGTTGCCGGTACGGCAATGCCTGTGGGAATATATAACAAGTTGCTCCAGGAGATGCTGGATGACATTAGCGGGGCAGACGGGCATTCCAATTACCGGGCACGATTAATGGTGATAGGTGGCGAACTCGATAATCCGAAGTATCTAAAGGTAATTGAAGATCAAGGGGGTCTGGTTGTTACCGATGCATTATGCTTCGGTTCCAGGATGATTTGGGAGGATGTAGATGAGACAGCGGATGATCCGCTGACAGCATTGTCACGGTACTCTATCGCAGAACGCCCTTCCTGCGCCCGCATGTACACACAGTATCCAAAGAGACTCGAATACATACGGAACATGGTGAAGGATTTTAACGTGGATGGCGTTATTTTTGAGCGGCTGATGTTTTGTGAGACATGGGGATTCGAACAGTACTCGTTAACACAGGATCTCAAAGAATTAAATATACCCCTTTTATGCATCGATCGTGAATACACGCTGACCGCTGTCGGTCAGCTTAGAACAAGGGTTCAAGCATTTCTGGAGACGTTAGGGAGGTAATGATGGACGCAAAGAAAGAACGAAGCATATCCAGAATGAGAGAAGAGGTTGCGCAATTCGAGCCGGTACTGGATCTTCTAAGAGACGATCCAGACGAGATGTCGCAACTACAATATTATATACTCGAAGGCCTCGTACAAAATGACAACATCATCATAGAGTGTGTCGAGCAGGACAAGCCGTTCCTGGCGAATCAGTTCACCAATCCGGTAGAGATATGCACTGCGATGGATGTCCCCTTTTATTTCCATGTTCAGCAGCAATTTGCCGCCGGTGGTACGGGAGGTAGCGTTCATACTCTTGAAGACCTCGAGGAAATGGATAAACTGGGCATTCCACCAGACTGTTGTACCCTTATTAGGCTCCTAGTGTATTACCAGGCCGCTGGCCTGCTACCCATTCCTACAGCATATCTTGCGCTGACTGAGCCATGTGACAGTGTGGCGGGACTGCAAAGCGTGTTTATGAATCACCGTGACTGGCGAGGAGTACCCGCTTTTGTACCTGATCCTCCATATTCTAGCGATGACCGGGCTTTAGACTATTTCGCCGGTGAAATGAAAAGGATGGTGGATTTCATTACCGAACATACGGGGAAAACGCTGGATATGAAACGGCTTAAAGAAGTGGTAGACGAAACCAACAAGGGTTATGCTCTGTGGTTCGAATACAACGACATCAGAAGGGCGATACCAACACCCCATAGTTATATTATGCCAATGTCATGTTTTTACCTGGTAAACACTATGGGAGCTGGCGATCCGGCAAAAACGGAATTCTATAAGGCAATGGTTGCCAATGCTGAAAAGCGGGTGCGGGAGAACACACCTGAACACCCAAACCAGAAGATTCGGGTTTTTTGGTATGACATCCAACCAATGTTCTTTAGTGAATTAGTCCCTTGGATGGAGCAGGAGTGGGGAGCAGTCATCGCAATGGACATGGTAAGTTATAGTCCCTACGAGCTGATAGACACCTCGACCGAGGACAATATGTTTCGTGGACTGGCGAAGCGATCTTTCCAGCATCCACCTATGATCCACCAGGCACGGGGAGTGGCGGACAATGTTATTCATGACATTACTCGAATCGTTCAAGATTACAAAATGGACTGCGTTATCTTTCCGGGACATATGGGACACAAGGACATGGCTGCAAGCACCGCATTGATGCGAGAAACGTGCCGTGAATTGGGTGTCCCATTTCTATATATTGGGATGGATATATGTGATAAGCGTTATACGAGCGTAGATGAGATCAAGGATAAGATATCCCAGTTCTTTACCGCAATGGGGCTGGGTCAAAATTGATAGTAAAACATCATTAAGCCTAATTACATGGTCAAAACGAAGAAGAATATTCCCGTAGCGCCCCTATAGCATATCCACCACTTCTTCCGAAATATCCCATAAGAATAGCATCAGGTTTCGAAAACCGCATTGTGATCCTCTGTAGAAACAAAACAACGATCCATTAACTTCTGATCAACTTCTGATCATAGTATCAATATCTTCATCTCTACTACTAAGTAACCATTGACAGCAGCCTCGCATTTGTCTACGATATTCCACCAGAAACCTGTGCACACTGCTCTTACATAGAATTTAAATGAAAGCTCCTTTTTCTCGATTACATTATGGCTGGATCGTCCTTGCTATCGGAATGCTGGTCGTATTTGGTTCGTTGGGACTGGCTCGCTTCGGCTATACGATGGTATTGCCCTCCATGCAGGAAGGCTTACATCTTGATAATACGCAGACAGGGGTTCTGGCAACAGCTAATCTTATTGGCTACCTAGTATTAGCTGTACTTGGAGGAGCAGCAGCATCACGCTATGGGCCTCGCTTAGTGATAGGCGCAGGCCTCTCTTTGGCCGGTATAGCCATGGTACTTACGGGTCTGGCAAACGGGTTCTATACTGCAGCAGCTTGGCGCGCGCTAACAGGAATCGGTAGCGGGGCAAGCAACGTTCCAGTTATGGGACTGCTGGCATCATGGTTCGCAACCAAGCATCGTGGCCTCGCTTCAGGCATCGCTGTGTCGGGTTCGTCATTAGCACTCATCTTTGTGGGTTTTCTTGTTCCTCGCGTTCTCGATATATATGGTGAAGACGGATGGCGTATGTGCTGGTTTATCTTTGGCGGGGTCACTCTATTGATTGCGATAGGCGGATTCTTCCTCTTACGTAATCGGCCTTCTGAACGAGGTCTGAAACCATTAGGTGCAGATCGCGAAGATGCAGTTATTATTCCTAATATGGAGAAGCTTCATTGGGGTCGTGTGTATCGCTCATCTGCTGTGTGGCACCTGGGGCTAGTGTACGTCGCTTTTGGTTTTTCCTATATTATCTATATGACCTTCTTTACAAAACATTTAATTGCTGAAGGTGGTTATTCCCAAGAAGCAGCTGGTAATCTGTTCATGACTATGGGCTGGGTCAGCCTGTTGTGCGGATTGATATGGGGTGCAATTTCAGATGTAATTGGTCGAAGGAGAGCCCTGATTATCGTATACCTGATTCATGCAGTATCCTTTAGCCTGTTCGCATTATGGCCTACGCCGTCCGGTTTCACACTTTCAGCGGTATTATTTGGATTGTCAGCTTGGAGCATCCCGGCAATCATGGCTGCTGCCTGTGGTGATGTGCTTGGCCCGAGATTAGCCCCTGCTGCACTTGGGCTTATCACGCTTCTCTTTGGCATTGGGCAGGCCATTGCACCAAGTATTGCCGGTGCCATTGCCGACACTACTGGTTCATTTTTCGGAGCCTTTCTACTGGCGGCGGCAGTAGCCCTCCTGGGTGCTTTAGGTTCCTACATGCTTCGGCCAGCTTCTACAATGCCAATAAATGATTCGGTTTAAGCCTTCATAGAAAACTAACTTTTGACTTATAGCAATTCCCCACGTCGATCGTTATGCCTATACCTATCCTATAAACTACAGATATCTCATGATACAAAGTCAAGATGCCGATTCATTGACTTCTGATAAGGGTGACACAATAGCTAATTCCACAACGCCTGAAGGTCTAACTCTAGAAGTGGTACCATTTCTGGGGGCAGGTCAGGTCAATATTTAAATGATTCACAGGAGTGCCCCCGACTCTATAACTTCTGATAATGGTATAATGGTTTTCATCTAATCATATAAGCAACGAATGTAGCAACTCTAATCCTAGAAATTGTATACTAATTGTAGTCTGGTCACCAAGATTGAAGGCTGTATTGGAGTTGAAAGATGCCCAAAGCGAGAGTAAACGAGATCAGTATCAACTACAGTGTCGAGGGACGGGGAGAGCCGCTTTTCCTCATTATGGGTTTCTCCGGATCCAAAATGGCGTGGTTTTTCCAGAGGCGCACCTTCAAGAAGCACTTCCAGGTGGTCACCTTCGACAATAGAGGTGTCGGGCAGTCGGACAAGCCGACAGGGCCCTACTCGATGCAAATGTTTGCCGATGACACTGTTGGCCTGATGGACCATTTAGGAATCGACAAGGCCCATGTACTGGGTGTTTCCATGGGCGGCATGATCGCCCAGCACATAGCCCTCTCCCATCCTGAGCGCGTTCGCAAGCTGGTCTTGGGTTGCACCATAGCCAGCAGACAGGGCGGCGGTGGACACTCCGCAGAGTACATGAAGCACATCGGCCTTAGTGAGAATGCCTCGGACGAAGAGTTGAGTCAAATCGATCCTGAGAAAATAATGGGCATGGTGGTCTCGCTCGCCTCCAATAACAGGTTGCTGGGAATAGTCGCCAGACCTCTATTAAGGATCATTGCTTGGCGGCTGGCAACGGAAGGGACTCGAGGGCAATTCGAGGCCATACTAGGCCACGATACGCTGGATCGGCTGCCCACGATCCAAGCGCCGACCCTCGTCATCGTCGGCACTCAGGATAGACTCATCAATCCAACATCCTCGGACGTGTTGGCGGACGCCATTCCTGGTGCGAGGCTGGTGAAGATAGAGGGCGGCTCACACGCGTTCTTCATGAGCAAGCGGGGCAGGTTCAACAAAGAGGTGCTAGACTTCCTGCTGGGGAGTTGACTTCAGTGATGAATCCCTGTCCACGGATAATCGTGAATATTTGAAGGGGTACCCTCCAATGGGTAGCCCTTTTCATACTAGAACAATCTCACGATACAAAGTTGCAACTACATCACGCACGCACATCTGTGCAGCTACCACTGATGTATATAATACTGTAGGCCCTTCCTATTCCCTCTCTCCTTATAGCCAGCGTAGCCTTGCCTTGTTCAGTGGGACCTCGCCCCGGGGCTTGCGGCTTCGGACGGAAAATCTAACTCTGGGAGTGGTACAATAAACTGAATCAGGTCACTCAACTTTCTTTTATAGCAAGCACGCTCTCGATAGGTAGGCCATACATCATTGATTTCTCCATACTCTTTATTTGATAGCCAACATCTTTTAATGATTGTTGCACTGGGATAGGTCTACAATCAACGTATTTTGGCCACTTCTGATGTGTCCATTCGTAAAGTCTCAACATAAAGGAATGTCGCTTGTCAGTGGACATACTTACGACCCCGAGTCTACCTCCAGGTATGAGAACTCGTTTCACTTCATTGAGTACGATCGATATTTCAGGAGTATCGAAAAGCTCAAGCGTGAAGCTCATAAAGACAGCGCTGAAAGTACTATCATTGTAGGGTAGACTCGCTGCGTCTCCGCAATATAGCTCTACCCTGTCCATCAGTCTCGTTTTCTCAAGTCTTCTCCTAGTCACCTGTAACATACCAGGGGAAATATCGAGACCCTGAGCTTTTCCGGTCTTACCCACATATTTTGCTATTCGCTCCAGACAATACCCAGAGCCGAAACCAATCTCAAGAACGGTCTCTCCCTCTTGAATAAATAGTACCTCCAAAGCCAACTCAGCGAATTTTCGTTCAGATACTCGACTGATGTAATCATAAACCCGGCTGATGCGGTCATAGAAGGATCTGGCATCTTCCTTTGTTCTTCTAACAGGAAGTACAACTGGCTCCATTGATTTATTTCCCTATGATTGACAATAATCGATTCGTAATATGAAAATGGTTAGCTTACGGCAAAATGCAGGACTTGACCTGCCTGCAATTATTGTACCATTTACAGAGTTGGACTTACCTATGTTTGAGGGCCTACCCGATATGGGTGGTCCTTACCTTACTAACACAACCTCACGATGCAAAGTTACAACTACATCACGCAGGCACACCCATTGACAACGGTCCCTCAGTTGTCTAGGATGTCCTCACATAAACAAGTGTGTGATTTCCAATTTTTCAAAGGAGGTAAGCATGGCCATTTCTGGACGGTGCGACCCCTAAATTCGAACGCGTGGGCGAGGAATTCGAGCGCAACTTCAAAGAGCGGGAAGAGGTTGGGGCCTCTATATGTGTTACGTTGGAAGGTGAAACTGTTGTAGATCTCTGGGGAGGTTCGGCTGATCTCGATACTGGCGAGCCATGGAAGGAAGACACGGTATCAGTCGTCTTTTCCAGCACCAAGGGGGCGACAGCCCTCTGTGCCCATATCCTCGCTTTCCGGGGTCTGTTGGATATTGACGCGCCCGTGGTGAAATACTGGCCCGAGTTTGGCAAGGCCGGCAAGGAAAACATCACAGTGAAGATGCTGCTTAACCACCAGTCTGGTCTACCACATGTCCGCAGGCCGTTACCCCAGGGGGCGTACTACGACTGGGATATAATGGTACATGCACTAGAGGATCAAGAGCCGTTCTGGGAGCCTGGTACACGACATGGTTATGAATTCGTGGTGTTTGGGTGGTTGGTCGGTGAGGTGGTGAGACGTGTATCGGGCAAATCGCTCGGTCGCTTCTTCCAGGACGAAGTTGCGCAGCCTCTCGGGCTTGACTTCTGGATAGGTCTGCCGGAGGAGATCGAACCGCGGGTCTCAAAGATCATTATGTTCGACTTTAAACAAATGATGGACACACCCTTTATGATAACTGCCCTGGCAGATCTGAACTCTATCCAGGGTCTAGCGCTATTTAACGACGGTGGCACCTTGACCGTGGACGGCGTTGACTCGCGCGCCATTCACGCAGCTGAGATCGGAGGGGCTGGCGGTATAACAAATGCTCGTGGACTTGCCGGTATGTATGCTCCCATAGCGTGCGGTGGAAGCCTCAAAGGCGTCAATCTGGTGGATGGTGACACCCTTGCGCGGATGTCTGCGGTGTCTTCCTCGACTGGCCAAGATATGACACTCCTTATCCCCATACGATTCTCCCCGGGGTTTATAAAATCACACGATAACAGGAGACAACCTCCTGGCATGCAGGACAGCGTTATCCTAAGCGAAGACGCATTTGGCCATCCCGGGAATGGGGGGATCCATCGGGTTCGCTGACCCACGGGAGAGAATGTCGTTCGGCTATACGATGAATAAGATGGGCACCGAACTGGGGCTTAATCCCAGGGGACAAAGCCTTGTAGATGCTGTCTATATCTCGCTCGGTTTCAGATCGAACGAGCCCGGTAGCTGGTTGCGGTGACGTTATCTCTAGGCCGACATAGGTCAGAAGGAAAAGGCCCTGGAATATATGAAAAAGACTGAGGCTGCGTTCCAGGAGATGGGAATGGGCTACTGGCTGCTCAGGACGCAAGAGGTGCTGGAGAGGGTGGAAGCAGCATAAAGACTTAGACCAATTGGGAATAATAAAGGGGCCTACGCAATGACTGGTGGCCCCTCACCTTACTATAACAACCTCACGATGCAATTTTGCAGCTACATCACGCACGCACATCTGTGCAGCTACTGCTATCAACTTGCATCCTTTACGGTGTGTCCTGCACACCGCTACCTTGGAAGAGTCAAACTAAGAACAGCCTCCCCACAGAAGCCTACATATTCTCCCTACACAAAGAGTCAAACTTTCCCTACAGACAAATGGAGATTTATATGGTACTGTTAGTTTTACACTGTCGTCTTATATATATCCTAATGCGAATGTCTAAATTATCCCATATTTGGTATATAAGCTGTAGCAGGTAGTTATGTCTGAAGATGTTAAATGCCCGATATGTGGCTCTGAAACAATTATACGGACAGCTAAGAAAGGCCCAAACGCTGGTAGTTCATTTCATGTATGCAATCTTTATCCTGAGTGCAAAGGTAAAGCAGAGATAAGGGGATTAGTATCACTACGCCGTATACCTGTGTTTAATATGCTAGAGCAGGCGTTTACCGAAGTATATACTGGGCAGCTTGAACCCAAGCGAGCAACGGCAATGGCGGCATTAGCAAGGAGTATGGTAGCCGTACTTACCAGTGGCGACCTAGAGGAAAGGCTTAGAAATTTGGAGGTCAAGGTCAAGGAATCTGAAGTGACTCCTCAGGAATTTGCTTACCAACACGAAGGCAAGGATGAATGAGATAATTTCTGATAGTGTGAATACTCCCCCTCTGATGCCCTGCATACACCATTGGATTCTTGAAGAACAGCATGACGGTCAAGCCCTGGGTATTTGCAAGAAGTGTGCTGAGCATAGAGTTTTTATACCTTCTTTTCGCTCTAAACCTAACCTGAAACCAGGCTAGAGGTTAGTCCCCTATCCTCGGCTGTGAAACCTCTCTTATTGTCTACAACATTGACAGGCGAAGCTCCTCGGAGTATTATGCTCCCACACTATACTCAGCCATATAATTTACTTGCATACCAAAAAGGGGATACAGGGATATGTCTTCAACACAGACGTCTATAAAACGCCATTCCCTTGAAGAGGCCAGAACGATAATTGATAAACTGGATAAATACTCCTTTGATGACTTTCATCCTTTATTCAAAGAAGGTAAGGTGCCCCTTTTTGAGGAAATTGAGGGTAAGACATTAGGAAGCTTTCTTGTACTGGGTCCCAATACAGGGTGGTGGAGAAAACTGGGGCTTATGATTTTCTTCGATAATTCTCTGGCCCGCTGGACAGGGAAGCGGTTCACCACTCCCTTCGATGACAAGAAAATGGGGGAAGGCATCAATCTATTCCAGAATCAAATTCTTCCCGAGCGGTTTCCAATTTACACCTATGTTAATAAGTCACTTTTTGACCAGAACCTATGTCTTACTGTAGCATACCCCCGCTTTCCCTCAAGTCTGTTTGGCCTGATTGACCAACTGAGAAAGATTGATGAAGGTGTTTTTCTGGGCCAAGGGCATCATAAACCCCTCTGGGGGAGGGAATACTCTCTTCAAGGATACTTCGTTCTCTGTGCCTTAAATCAAGAAGGCTAGAGTTAACTCAGCCAGGTAGACTAGATGGGGCTACCCGATAATGGGTGGCCCCTTACCTTACTAGCACAACCTCACGATGCAATTTTGCAGCTACATCACGCACGCACACCTGTGCAGCTACTACTGATGTATATAATACTGTAGGCCCTTCCTATTCCTGCTCCCACCAACCCTGCAGCGTAGCCTTGCCTTGCCCGATGGTCGCCCCGGGGCTTGCGGCTTCGGCAGCGCCATATTGATTCACAGGAGAGCCCTGACTCTATAACTTCTGATTATGGTGTCTAGGTCTTTAGCACTACTTGTAAGTAAACATTGACAAAAACCCCTGGCTCATCTACGATTCGAACACGATATTAAGGAGAACTCATGGGAGATCTGCAGTTATATGAAGAATTGGCCAGACATCTGGATCAGGGGATTATTGGGAGCCCCAAATCTCCCGCCCTCATTAAAATTCTGAAAATTCTCTTTCCGGTTGAGGAAGCTGAGATTGCGGCCAGGCTGCCCATGCAAAACAAGTCCCTCTCCGAGCTGAAGGGAATCTTTCCGGAAAAGGCGAAGTCGCTTGAAGAGATTCTGAACAGGATGGCTAAGCGGGGGACTGTTTTTACTAGCCAGCACCAGGGACAGGAGCGGAAATACCGCCTTTTACCCTCAATCGTCGGCTGGGCTGAGACACCGTTCTGGGCAGGTAAGGACACGGAGTATACCCGCAAGCTTGCGCCCTTATGGCTAGAATACCGCGAAGAGGCCTTTGGGTCAGAACTTGCACGGGGCGGCACGCCGGTTATGAGGGTCATTCCGGTATCCAGAACCCTTAAGGATACCCGTAAGATTCTCCCGTTTGACGAACTAATACCTAAAATCGAAACTGCATCTTACCGGGCGGTTGGGCACTGCCCATGCCGAATGATTACAAGGTCACTGGGGAAAGGATGCGATCACAGTCTCGAAGTATGCCTCCACTTCGGTAGTATGGGCCGTTACATGGTGGAGTATGGCATGGCGCGTGAGATAACCGTCGAAGAGACGCTTAATATCCTGAAAGAGGCGAATGAGGAAGGTCTGGTACATACTATCGACAATATTGAAGGTTACATGAGCACTATCTGCAACTGCTGCGGCTGTTGTTGCGTTTTCCTTGATAGCAAGAAGAAGTTAAGGCTGCATACCATTTCTTCCTCTAACTACCTGGCCAGGGTGGATGTGGACAAATGCGCTGGCTGTGGGCCCTGTGAAGAGAGATGTCCTATGGGGGCCATATCAGTAACCATTAATAGTACGGCAGAAGTCAATGAAAGTATTTGTATCGGCTGCGGGGTATGTACCCCGACCTGTTCCAATGAAGCTGTAGACCTCGTTCAACGCGCCCAAGTTAAAGCGCCGCCAGATCTTGTGGAATTCATGACAAAGAGATCCAAAGAGGCATGAGGATTTTCTCACTGCCATTTGAAATGGGATAATGTTAAAAGAAATGAGGGCAATACAATGGAGAAATTGAGTCTAATCGTTCTCGATTTTGTGAGATGCCTGGGAGCATGTGCCGTCGGAATCGCGACCATTGACACGCTAGCGGGCGGGCCACCGTCGGCCGATCTAACCTACGTGCTGCCGGATGCGAATTCGGCCATAAGCTTCGCGATCCCACTGGACCAGGACGTAATACCCGCCTTTCTGCGGAAAGAGAATAGGATTTCGCACGAGCGTGATAACTACAGGACGAACGGTCTCGCCAACGGTCTATCTCTTCAGCTCTCCAAGTGGCTCGACCAGAAGGGCTATTCCTCGATCGCCCAGGCGTCGAACGACGTCTACCGTAGCGATACGCCGGGCGGAAGGCTCGACATGTACCCCGAGCTATCGCTCAGATACCTCGCGGTTCGTTCGGGCGTGGGGCACTTCGGGCTGTCCGGCAACGTCATCACCAAGGACCATGGCGCGGCGGTCATACTGGGCTGCGTCGTCACAACAGCCAAGCTCGAACCCACCGATCCCCTTCCCGACGATGAGAACTATTGCGATAACTGCCGTTTGTGCATGGCATCGTGTGCATCAGGTCTGATGGATAAGAAGGAGAAGACCAGAATTAAGCTCGGAGATATTGAATTTGAGTATTCAAAGCGCCGGAGCTACCTTCGCTGCGAGTACGTCTGCGGTGGCTTTACCGGACTGCATACGTCCGGTAAATGGTCCACATGGTCACCTGGCCGGTTCCCTATCCCTGAAGACGATGCTGAGTTTGGCCCTGCACTAATGAGCAGTATCAATGCATACCACAACCGCCCAAAAATGGGAGGGGGATATTATCACAGTTTGATGCACGGGAAGCTCTGGCAGACCTGCGGTAACTGCCAGCTCGTGTGTCACCCGGACAAGGACGAGCGCAAACGGCGGTACAAAATGCTGAGCGGCAGCGGCGTGGTCGTACAACATCCAGACGGGACACTTGAAGCGATGTCTCCTAAAAAAGCGGCCTCATTCCTTTCGGTGATGGAGCCTGAAGACAAGGCATTATACGAGAGTATAGAATCAGGGGCAGGCGCGCTTGGAAAGGTTGCCGTTTAGCTTACAATTCTTCGCCGCCTGATAGTGATACATTGTGGCTGATTAGCGTAGCGTTTCTTGGGCACGACCCAAACCATACTTTATACCAAGTTAGTGGCTGGAATTGTATATCCTGTTTTGCCAAAGGAGGTAATATGGTGATTCTGGAACAGCACCCTACTATCATTGAGTATCGTCGTAGGATACTATAGCTGACCCGAGCAAACTACACTACAAAGCGAAAAGTATAGATAAAAATGTCATTATTCCACGCCTCTATGTACTCTAGCAACCACGAGAAGCAAGTAAGGAACAAGGTAACTGACTATAAAGTGGTAAAAGATGAGCTTAAAAATAGATAAACTACGCTGTGAATATGGAGAGAATCCTTTAGGCGTTGATACTATTAAGCCAAGGTTTAGCTGGATTCTGCTTTCGGACCGTAGAAACACAATACAGACCAGTTACCATATCCAGGTGGCGGCGAGTAAAGAGGCGCTGATGGAAGCTTCAGATCTTGTCTGGGATTCCGGAGTAGTCGAAAAGGATTCTTCCATTTGGGTAGGATATGATGGGAATAAGCTGGACTCATTTCAGCGCTACTGGTGGCGGGTTAAAGTCAGTGACAATCATGGGGAAGAGACAGGCTGGAGCGAACCGGCCTGGTGGGAGATGGGTATATTAAACCCTTCAGAGTGGATAGCAGAGTGGATATCTCCTCAGCTTGAAGAAAAGGATGAGGATAATCCGTGCCCTATGCTGAGAAAGGAGTTCAACCTAAAAGGAAAGGTCAAGTCGGCCAGGGCTTACGTAACATCCCTCGGCCTATATGAGATGGAAATAAACGGTCAGCGAGTGGGCGATGCACGGTTCACTCCCGGGTTTTCAAGTTTCCACAAACGTCTTCATTACCAGATATACGATATCACAGATTGTTTAGAGGAAGGCCAAAATGCTGTAGGCGTGTTTCTTGCCGATGGCTGGTACAGGGGACACCTCTGGTTTAAGGCGAAACCGAACATCTTCGGTAGAGAACTGGCCCTCTTAGCTCAAATCCATATCGAGTATGAGGATGGGATTATAGACACAATCGGAACGGATAGCTCCTGGCAGTACACGACAGGCCCGATCCGGTGTTCTGATCTATATTATGGCGAGGTCTATGATGCTCGCAAGGAGGTCCCTGGCTGGTCGGAGCCTGGCTGTGAGCATGATAAATGGGAAAAGGTGAAAAAACTGGATTACAGCAAGGCACATCTGGTTTGCTCACCCTGTGCTACAGCAAAGATTAAGGAGGAAATACCACCCCAGAGAATCCTTACAACACCCAAAGGAGAGCTGGTGGTCGATCTGGGACAGAATATCGCGGGTATTATCCAGCTTCAGGTTGAAGGAGAAAGTGGGAGGGAGACTACACTGAGTTACTGTGAGGAGTTGACCTCTGAAGGCAACTTCAATATTAAGCAGCTTGACCTACTGGGCCACCAAAAAAGGGCGGGGCGTTTTTATCAGATCGACCGGTATATTTCAAAGGGCGGATCCGAGGTGTTTGAACCGCGTTTTACTTTCCACGGATTTAGATATGTGAAGATAGAAGGCTACCCGGGAGAACTAGATCTTAATAGTATCAAAGGGCTTGTTGTATACTCTGATCTGCCGGTTACGGGAGACTTCTCCTGCTCCAATCCTCTTATCAATCAACTGCAGCACAATATCCTCTGGTCTCAAAAAGGCAATTTTCTGGATGTCCCCAGCGATTGCCCCCAACGGGAGAAGATGGGCTGGACGGGGGATATTCAGATTTATGCCCCGACAGCTTGTTTTCTAATGGACTGCTCCGGATTCCTTGTAAAGTGGTTACAAGACTTAAAGGTAGATCAAATGGATAATGGCCTGGTACCGCATCTTATACCCTGGCTGCCTGATTATCCAGTTTATGGTCGCCTTGGTGTGGGTGGTTCTTCTGGCTGGGGCGATGCCTGTATCATTGTTCCCTGGATGTTATATCTATATTACGGGGACAAGGAGATTCTTGATGAGATGTATAGCGTTATGAAGAAATGGATTGGTTTTATCCAATTCCGGTCTAAGAATTACATCTGGAGCAAAGGAATGCATTGGGGTGATTGGTTGGAACCCGGGAGAAAAGTCTATTATTACTTTCTACCATGGGCTCCAAAAGGCTATGCAGCGACTCCCTTTTTTGCTTATTCCTCCTACCTACTTTCCAAAATTGCCAGAGTTCTGGGGAAAGACAATGACGCAGAATATTACGGGGATCTTTCAGAAAAGGTAAAAGAGGCCTACCTTAACAAATATGTAAAGAAAGACGGGCGTATTAAACCTTCCAGACAGGGCGCCTATGTTCTTGCTCTTATTTACGATATGGTTTCAGAGGAAATGAAGCCGAAACTTGCTGCGCATCTGGCAAAGATGATAAAAGACAATGATTATCATCTCGATACAGGATTCCTCTCTACTCCCCATCTCTGCCAGGTTCTGTGCGACAACGGGTATGAGGACATTGCTTTTAAGGTTCTAAATCAGGACACAATTCCTTCATGGCTCTATGAGGTCAAGAGTGGAGCCACGTCAGTCTGGGAAGCCTGGGATTGTATTAAGGCAGATGGTACGCTTCGCAAGGGGATGTCTTTTAATCATTATGCTTTTGGTGCAGTTGGTGAATGGCTCTATCGCTATATAGCTGGGATTGGACTGGATGAGGGGAATCCAGGTTCTAAGCATATCATTCTCTCCCCCCATCCTGGTGGTGGCCTAACAGAGGCCCAAGCTGTATATCAATCACCCTATGGAGAGATTAAATCCTCCTGGAAGCTTTCTGAAGGGAAAATGGCTTATAGTATTACCGTTCCTACAAACAGTACAGCAACTGTGCATTTTCCCGGAGCTAAAATAAATGATATTAGTGAATATAATGAGCCTTTAGAAAAAGCAGAGGGAGTCTCAAAGATTAGCCAGGAGATTGGTAAAATCACATTACAGGTAGGCAGCGGAGCTTACGAGTTCCGCTATAATTACATGTAGAAAGTCCTTCTGCTACAATCAACTCAAGGTATACTAATACCACTTTAATTTCCT
>PVMK01150275.1_pt1 | contig 20014 bp, 14 predicted proteins | sample 1853481 | NCBI WGS metagenome assembly PVMK01 (sample SAMN08533507, study PRJNA380276) | Marine sediment metagenome, whole genome shotgun sequencing project. | reverse complement strand
CTCCAGCAAGTGGCACAGTTCGTGTGCAATCACGTAGTCGATGCACTCCGGGGGCGCCTTGACCAGGTATGGGTTCAGGGTGATCACGCCCGCTGCTGAACAACTGCCCCAGGTGCGCTTCATTTTTCGCAAACGCAGGGATGACGTCTGGCCATTCGTCCAGCCTGCGGACACGCTGATCAGCTCGAGACGGGTGCTGAAGTGCTGGCGGGCCTGTTGCCGGTACCAGCGGATAAGCCGGTTGCTGATGGCCTCTGCCCGGACATCCGGAGCGATGACCCGTATCTGTCCATTGACCAGGTCTACACTGCCACGTTTACCGGGTTGCTTGACCACTTCCAGGGGATGGTTTTGCCCCAGGAAAAGATGCTGCTCACCGCTGATATACCGGTACGCCGGCCGTTCCCGCAGCTTTGTCCGGGCATCGGCGAGAAAACGAACGACACGGGAAACCCTTTGTTGCAGGGTCTTGTGGATGGCTCGCCGGCTCATGCGCCGGGGGGCGATTATCCGCAGGCCGCCATCTTCATTCAGTTCAAGGTGGATCCGGCGGGTAACGGCGGGCCGGTGTTGAACCTGGTATTCAATGAGCTGACCGTTGTATTGAAGGGGTTTGATCTTGTACCCCTACAGATTTGTTTTGTCCACGGGTGTGTATTGTTCCGCTTCTTGCCGGGTCAATTGCTCTACTTTCAATACCCAGTTCGCCATCGTGGCATCGACCTTCAGGCGGAAAACCCCACTCTGGTCGAAAAGCCGTAAACCGTTGCCCGCTCGCTTGGTTTTTAACAGGTAGCCGGCGTGCTGACCGGTCCGGGCATCGATCAGGGACACTTCCAGCCCCAACGCCTGCGGATATTCTGAGTTTACCCACCAGTCCAGCAACCAGGGAGCCTGCACTTCGAATTCGACGGTATCAGTGCTGCGGCTACCGCTGAACTTTTTGACCAGCTCTTTGCCTTGTGCGGCGGTAGCGGTAGTAATTAAAGCCGCGAGGACGAGAAGACTGAATAGGCGCTTTGTCATGGTTGCTGTTTCCTGTATACCGGACAGCCTACTGTAGCAAAACTTGCAAGCGCCCGCATTGCGCAATTGTAAGAGGTCCCTCGGGGCCGACAGGCTGGGATAATAATCGCCCGCAAGCAAGCTCTTACATCACTTTTTTCCAGGCCCTGATCAGTTCCGTGGCTGCGAGGTCGATCTCTTCCCGGGTATTGAGGCGCCCCAGTGAGAGCCGCACGGAGCCTATGGCTTCGGATTCCGGAATCCCCATGGCCAGAATCACCTCCGAAGCACTGTCACCCGATTCGTGACAAGCGGAACCGGTGGATGCTGCAATCGCGGGGCAGGCGGCCAGCAAGGTATTTCCGGCCACACCGGGGAATCGGACATTCAGGGTGTTGGGGAGACGTTCTGCGGGGTATCCGTTCAAGGTGATATCGGGAATGGCTTCCCGCAACAGGCTCCACAAGCGGTCACGCAGGCGAATCATGCGCTCACCCTCCTCCACCAGGCTATGGCTGGCGACCTCACAGGCCTGACCGAGGCCCACGATGGATGCGACATTCTCCGTGCCGGGCCTGAGTCCGTGTTCATGTCCAGCCCCGATTACCAGTGGCTTGATCGGTGTGCCCACGCGAACGAACAGAATTCCCACGCCTTGTGGCGCATACAACTTGTGTCCTGCAATAGACAGTAAGTCGACTTTTTCATGCCGGGTGGAAACCCTGACCTTGCCGCAGGACTGTGCCGCATCGGTGTGAACCAGTGCGCCGGCGGAATGCGCCAGCCCGGCAATTTCAGCGATGGGTTGAAGCGTCCCGGTTTCACTGTTCGCGTGCATGATCGTGACCAGTGCGGTTTCCTGTTCCAGGCTTTCGCGCACACGCTCCGGCAGCACCCGCCCGGCGCCGTCGACCGGCACACGGGACACCCGGTAACCCTGATTCTCCAGCCAGGCACAGGGGCCGGCAGTAGCCGGGTGCTCGATCACGGAAGTCACTATGTGGCGGCGCGCCGGGATGGCGGCAGCTACCCCCCGGATGGCCAGGTTGTTGGCCTCGGTGCCACCCGATGTAAAAAAAATTTCGCCCGGACTGCATTCAATCAAGCGGGCGGCCTGTTCACGGGCGCGCTCTACCGCGTCGTGCATGGTCCGGCCATAAACATGATTACTGGACGGATTGCCGAAATGTTCCCGCAGGTAAGGAAGCATGGCATCCACGACTTCGGGTAAAACAGGCGTGCTGGCATTATTATCGAGGTAAATGGGGAACCGGGAGTGTTTCATGAGTTTGTTTTGCTCGAATTGATGCGGGGTCATTTGTGAGCCGCTCTAAATGGCTCATTATATTCTTGTAAGAGTGCGCCTGCTGTAAGAGCTTGCTTGCGGGCGGCTTGCTATGCACTAGCGGTTCGCCCGCAAGCGGGCTCTTACAAGGTAATGACTTTTAATCAGGGTGTTACAAGGGACATTCTGATTAAAAGGTCCTTCCACCGAACGTCGTTTTCGAGATTAGATAAAAAGTAGTTGCCAATCAGTTCGCTCATACCACCATCCCTCTGCCTCCAGGCCCGGTGAAGCCAGTTAAAGGCCTCGTCAACATCATCGCCAAAGGCAAAAATTTCCGCCACCTGGTATGCGGCGTCATCGCCGTTTTCAATAATCATCTGTTGCAGCAGTGAATTGGCCTCATCCGGTCGATCCAGTGCGATCAGGGACAATATCCGGGCGTAGCGGCGCCAGAATGGATTCTGTTCCTGGTCAGCTTCTTCCAGGGCTGCTTCCGGCATGGAGCGGGCCAGAAGCACCCTGGCGCGGTATGCATGTAAAGCAGGATAATCGGGGTTGAGCCCCTGCAGCATTCGATAGGCTGACAGCGCCTCTTCATACTTGCCGGCAAATTCATATAACAGGCCCAGTCTCTGGAGGTTTTGCAGCACCAGGGGATCCCGCTTGATGGCCTCATTGAGCAGAACCACGGCCGGATCGAATTTACCCAGCGTAAACAGCGCCATGCTGGCATTACTGAGCACATCGGCATTACCGGCTTGAAACTCAAGCGCCTTTTGCGCAGCCTCTGATGATCCCTGCCAGTCCCAGTCGACTGTCCGCCTGATGCGGCTGAGCTCGAGGTATGCCCCGGCCAGCTCCGGGTCAAGCCGGAGCGCACCAAGAATCACTTCCCGGGCCCTTTCGATCCCCGCCCGGCCCTGCATGGCGGCCATGACCGGATCCATGTAAACCCGGCCAAGCTCCAGCATGGCGGGTGCAAACTCCGGTTCGATGTCCAGTACGCGCCTGAATGCCGTTTCGGCCTGGCGAAGGTTATCCGGGCCACGCAGACGGTACCGGTACCGCCCTTCAATGAACAGCAACCAGGCCTGCGAATCCATGACCCTGGCTCCGGGGGAATCCTTGCCCAGCCCTTTAACGACCACGTTGACCGCGGCGGCTGTTATTTCATCCTGGAAAATAAAAACTTCATCCAGCTTGCCGATGAATGATTTTGACCACTTTTCGGACCGGGCCTTCGCATCAGTCAGGCGGGCGCTGATTTCGATTCCTCCCGCTGTCATCCTGGCGCAGCCTTCCAGGATATGCCTTGCCTTGAGGCGCTCGGCCAGTACCGGCATTGCAGCACCCTTGTCCCTGAAGAAAAAGGATGAATTTGACGAAGTCACCTGCAGGCCGGGGATTCCCGCAAGGAGATCAATCAATGACTGGGCGATGCCGTCGGCCAGGGCCGCGTCCCCTATGGGTTCGTTCCCCGATTCGCTCGCCGGGCTGTCTCCGGAACCAGCCCCGGAACCTGGTGAAGTGCAGGTGAACGGCAGCACGGCGATTGAATTTGCCGGCCCGTAGTAAACCTGCGGCCTGGCGAGCTTGACCTGGTCACCGGATTCCCCCCTGCCCCCACCCGGAAACATGGGAATGTGGTCACGCAGGGACCAGGTGAGCAGCGCCAGCACGACAGCAATAGAAGCCGAAATTCGCCGGCTGCGTTTTGTTGAATAGGCTTTTTGCATAGTGCCCGCTAATCAAAGGACTGAGGCCAATACACTATCTCAGGAATTGGTTCAAAATCCAGCAAAGCTGCTTTCCCGTAACCGCCGGGAAGCTTTTATTAATAACACCATTATCTATATTCAAAACATTAACTTTCATAATATTCAAATCTCCGCTAAATTTATACACTGCGGTGTAAACTTAATTTGAGCATTGTTTGCCCGCTGGAGGGTTTTTTGCCGAAAAACAGCACCAGATTGCATGACCCATTACGGGATTTCAGGGACAGTTGCGGCTTCGCCCTGCTGGCGCACATGGACGGTGAAAAAAGCCACTGGCTGGTTCGCACTACACTGGAATCGTTGTCACGCCTGACCCACCGCGGCGCCGTGGCGGCGGACGGAAAATCCGGCGATGGTTGCGGCATCATGCTGCAATTCCCCGAGCCTTTCCTGCGCGATGTCGCGAAAGATTGCGGCATCAAGCTGTCGGATCACTTCGCTTCCGGCTTGGTGTTTTTCTCCCCCGACGAAGCATTGATTCAACGTGGCCAGAAGATACTGACCCGGCACCTGGGCCGCTCTGCCCTCAACGTGGTCGGCTGGCGGGAAGTGCCTACCAATCCGGAAGTCGTCGGTGAACAGGCGGCGGCCAGCATGCCGGTGATTTACCAGGTTTTCGTTAATGCTCCGGCCGGGTGGCGCCCGCATGACATCGAGCGGCAACTGTTTGCCGCACGTCGATTCGCTTTCGAGGAACAGCAGAGTCAACCCGATTCTGACCCGCTATACTACGTGGTCACGCTGTCCTGCCTGAACATGGTTTATAAAGGCCTGGTACAGGCAGAAAACCTGGCCGATTTCTACCCGGACTTGCGCGATGAGCGCATGACCACCGCGATCGGTATTTGCCATCAGCGGTTTTCAACCAACACCTTGCCGCGCTGGAATTACGCCCAGCCGTTCCGCTACCTGGCGCACAACGGCGAGATCAACAGCGTCAATGGCAACCGCGACTGGGCCAATGGGCGCGCCAGCATCCTGCACTCACCGTTGCTGCCCAGCCTGGAGGATCTATCCCACCTGGTGAACCATACCGGGTCCGACTCCTCCTCGCTGGACAACATGCTGGAAGTGTTCCTGGCCGGCGGCATGGACATGTTCCGCGCCATGCGCCTGCTGATACCGCCCGCCATCCGTGAAGACATGGATCCGGACCTGAAAGCCTTTCTCGAATTCAATTCCATGCACCAGGAGCCGTGGGACGGCCCTGCAGGCGTGGTTACAACCAATGGCCGGCTCGCCTGCTGCAGCCTGGACCGCAACGGCCTGCGGCCGGCACGCTACAGCGTGACGCATGACGGCATCTTCACGGTGGCTTCAGAGACCGGGGTGTGGGATTGTGAACCCGAACGTATCCAGCAGCGGGGTAGGCTGGGTCCGGGTGAAATGATCGCAGTGGACACGCAGACCGGCAAGCTGTGGAAGCCCGGCGCGATTGACGACAACCTGAAATCGACCCACTCCTACCGTGAATGGATGACCGAGAATGTCGTGCGTGTGTGGAATAACGACGATCAGGAACGCAAAGCGGCGACCAAGTTCACGCGTGAATCCGCGGGACAACTACCGACTTTTCAGAAACTGTTCGGCCTCAGCACAGAGGAATGCGAAACCATCATCAACCCGATGGCGATGGAATCCCAGGAACCAATTGGCTCGATGGGCGACGATACGCCCGTGGCGGTACTTTCGGCGCACAACCGTTCCATTTACGACTACTTCCGGCAATCGTTCGCCCAGGTCACCAACCCGCCGATCGATCCGCTGAGGGAATCTGCGGTGATGTCGCTGGAGACCAGCATCGGCCGCGAACACAACGTCTTTAACGAAACCGCTTCGCACGCCCACCGCGTGCAGCTTCCCTGGCCCGTGCTCAACTACGTCAAGTACCAGACCCTGCTCGGGCTGGACCAGCGTTATTACCGCAACGTGCGCTTCAGCCTGAACTACGATCCCAAAGAACATGGCCTCGGAGACGCGCTGAAGGGGCTGGCCGAAACCTGTGTACTCGCCGTTCAAGGCGGCGCCACCATCATCGTGATGAGTGACCGCAACATCAGGCACCACACGCTGCCCATGCCTGCCCCGCTGGCCGTGGGCGCAGTACACCAGGCGCTGTTGCGTGCGGGTGAGCGGCCCAACGCCAACCTCATCATCGAGACCGGGTCAGCCCGTGACCCACACCAATTTGCCGTGCTGCTGGGGCTGGGCGCTACAGCCATCTATCCCTACCTGGCCTTTCAAATCATCAACCAGCAGATCGAGTGCGGCGCTCTGGAAGGCGATCCGATCCAACTGCGCAAGAACTACCGCCGCGGTATCCGCAAGGGCCTGCTGAAAATCCTGTCCAAGATGGGCATCTGCACTATGTCCTGTTATCGCGCATCGCAGCTGTTCGAAGCCGTTGGACTGGCCCGGGAAGTAGTGGATCTGTGCTGTCCGAAAGTGGCGTCCAAAATCGCCGGCGCGGGTTTCACTGAACTTGAAGAGGGCCTGCAGGAAGTCAGCGCACTGGCCTGGGACGAACAGCGCCAGGCCACCCGTGAAGGTATTTACCGCTATGTGCATGGCGGTGAATATCATGCGTATAACCCGGACGTGGTGATGAACCTGCAGCAAGCCGTGGCCAGCGGCAAGTGGGCCGATTACCGTAAGTTTGCCGATGCCGTGAATCAGCGCCCTGCCCTGGCGCTGCGCGACCTGCTGGCGCTGAAGCCGGACCAGACCCCGGTCCCGGTCGAGCAGGTTGAGCCGGCCGAAAAGATCTTTCCTCGCTTCGACTCCGCCGCGATGTCCATCGGGGCCTTGTCGCCGGAGGCGCACGAATCGCTGTCGATCGCGATGAACCGCCTGGGCGGCCGTTCCAATTCCGGCGAAGGGGGCGAAGATCCGGCGCGTTTCAACTCGGAACGCAATTCAGCTATCAAGCAGGTCGCGTCCGGCCGTTTCGGCGTGAATGCGCATTACCTGGTCAACGCTGATGTCCTGCAGATCAAGATCGCCCAGGGCGCCAAGCCGGGCGAGGGTGGCCAGTTACCGGGCCATAAGGTCACGGCCGAAATCGCTGCGCTGCGCTGCTCAACGCCGGGCGTGACCCTGATCTCGCCACCACCGCACCATGATATCTACTCGATCGAGGACCTGTCCCAGCTTATTTTTGACCTCAAGATGGTCAATCCGGACGCCCTGGTGTCGGTCAAGCTGGTTTCCAGTTCCGGTGTGGGAACCATCGCTGTCGGTGTAGCCAAGGCTTATGCCGACCTGATCACGATCGCCGGGTTTGACGGCGGTACCGGCGCCAGCCCGCTGAGCTCGGTGAAACACGCCGGTGTACCGTGGGAAATCGGCCTGGCCGAAACCCACCAGGCGCTGACCGAGAACGGACTGCGCCACAAGATCCGCCTGCAGGTTGATGGTGGGCTGAAAACCGGCCTGGACGTGATCAAAGCGGGTTTGCTGGGTGCGGAGAGCTTCGGCTTCGGCACCGGCCCGATGGTCGCACTGGGCTGCAAATACCTGCGCATCTGCCACCTCAACAACTGCGCTACCGGCATCGCCACCCAGAACAAGGCCCTGCGCGAACAACATTTCCATGGTCTGCCCGAACGGGTAATGACTTACTTCCAGTTCCTGGTCCGCGACGTGAGGGAGATACTGGCCAGCCTGGGCGCTACCCACTTTACCGACATTATCGGGCGCAGTGAGTTGCTGGAGCAGTTGCCCGGTGTGACCGCCCGGCAGCGGGCGCTGGACCTGTCCCTCATTCTGAACTCCGCCGCGGCGCGCAACGAACAGGCGCCTTACTGCACCGAACCACGCAACGCGCCGTTCGATGAAGGCCGCCTGAACCGGGAAATCCTTGACGCCGCCACCGATGCGATCGAAAAGAACCGTCCCTGGACCGGGGAATTCGATATTCACAACTTCGACCGCTCGGTGGGCGCAATGCTGGCCGGCTCAATCGCAAAACGCTACGGGCGCAAAGGCATGGGGCAAACCGCATCCAGGTTGCCCTGAAGGGTGCTGCAGGCCAAAGCCTGGGAGCCTGGAACATGCCGGGCATGACGCTGTACCTCAAGGGGGACGCCAATGACTACGTCGGCAAGGGCATGTCCGGTGGCCGCATCGTGCTGACGACTGCCATTTCCGACCGCAAGCGGGCGCACCGCGACGTGATTTGCGGCAATGCCTGTTTGTATGGGGCCACCGGAGGCAAGCTGTTCGCCCACGGCCAGGCCGGTGAGCGTTTCGCGGTGCGTAATTCGGGCGCCCATGCGGTGATCGAAGGCGCCGGCCACCATGCCTGCGAATACATGACCGGCGGTACGGTCGTCATCATGGGCAAGGTCGGGCCTAACCTGGCTGCCGGCATGACCGGCGGTGAGTTGTTCGTTCTGGACCCGGGTGACCTGGTGCCGCGCTTGCTGAACCCGGAATTCGTGGTGACCTCAAAACTGGAAGAGCAGCGTTTCGATGCACCACGCCGCCGGTTGCACGCATTGATCACCGCACATGTGCGCCACACCAACAGCGAATGGGGGCGCAAGGTACTGGATGAGTTCGAGCTGAACTTGCCCAACTGGGTCTACATCGTGCCCAAGAACCTGCAAGCCAGCAACGAAATCTCCCAGCAGGATGTACCGTTAAAGCTGGTAACAGGGTGACGGGAGGAATTGGCCATGGCTAAAATTCATGATGATTTCGCCTTCCTCGAACGCGCCCGGGAGGATCCCGATGTCTACCCGCTGAAGATCCGTCGCAGCGAGTTCCGGGAAATTTACAAACCCTTCGCACAGGACGAAGCCGCCGACCAGGCCGAACGCTGCCTCGATTGCGGCAATCCCTACTGCGAATGGAAATGCCCGGTGCATAACTACATCCCCAACTGGCTGAAGCTGGCCGGGGAAGGCCGCATCCTGGAGGCCGCCGAACTCTGCCACGAGACCAACAGCCTGCCGGAAATCTGCGGCCGGATTTGCCCACAGGACCGCCTGTGCGAGGAGGCTTGCACGCTGGCCACTGGCTTTGGCGCCGTAACCATCGGCGCCATTGAGCGCTACATTGTCGATGAAGCATTCAAGCAAGGCTGGCGACCGGATCTTTCGCACGTGCAAACCAAGCCCTGGAGCGTTGGCGTGGTGGGTGCAGGCCCTGCGGGGCTGGCTTGCGCGGATGTGTTGTCCCGCAACGGCATCAGCGTGACGGTTTATGACCGCTACCCTGAAATTGGCGGCTTGCTCAGCTTCGGTATCCCGGATTTCAAGCTGGAACTGAAAGTCATGCGACTCCGGCAGGAGGTGCTGGAAGGGGCGGGCGTCCAATTCAGGCTCAACTGTGAAATCGGGCGCGACATCCAGGCACATGAACTTGAAAAGATGCACGATGCGCTGTTTTTCGGTACCGGAACCTACACACCGGTTCAAGCCGGGCTGCCCGGAATCGAAAAGGGCGGCATCGTCCCCGCGCTGGACTTCCTGATCGGTCAGACCGGCCACCTCTATGACCTGAATCTTCCTGACTTCCCGCACATCAGCCTGGCCGGTGAGCGGGTGCTGGTCCTGGGGGGCGGCGATACGGCCATGGACTGTGTTCGCACGGCGATTCGCCAGGGCGCCGAGTCCGTGCATTGCGTTTACCGGCGCGACCGGGCAAATATGCCGGGTTCGCAGAAGGAAGTGGAGCACGCGATGAAAGAAGGCGTGCAATTCGAATTCAACACACAGGCGGTGAGCCTGGTGCATGAAAATCAGCGACTGACCGGCCTTGAAGTCAGGCGAACCCGGCTGGTCCAGCCCGAAGACGGTGGGCGCGCCAGGCCCGAGGTCATCGAAAGCAGCGAGGAGGTTTTGCCGGCCACCGCACTGATTTTCGCCTTCGGCTACCGCCCCAGCCCGCCTGCCTGGCTGGAAGCGCTTAGCGTTGAGGCAGAGGAAGGCGGACTGGTGCGGGTGGGCGGTCAACTTCCCGGTCAAACCAGTAACCCCGCGATCTTTGCAGCCGGCGACATGGTCCGGGGTTCAGACCTGGTGGTCACCGCCATCGCCGATGCCCGCGAGGCCGCACAATCGATGATCCAGTACCTGGAAATGCAGCAGCCCCGGTTGAAACGCGCCTGAGCGCCCAATTGCTTTTGCATTAGCCCGCATATTTCACGAAGGGTTAGGGTCAGGCTTCACAAGCCTTAAAAAATTACCTATTATTGACATTTCCACCATCAGAACTGAGAGGATTAGTCATGGCTACTTACGAATGTGAAAAATGTGGAATGAGCGTTAACGCGACCTGCGGCAAGTGCGGTGCGCCACTGGTGAATGACACGCTGGAACTGCCCGACGGAAATGAGGTGCAGGTCTCAAGTTGTCCCAACGGGCACGGCAAGATCAAGTCACCCATGTGTTGCGGCCAGGACATGAGCTGTAGCATCGGATAGGACACTACACTAGATTGCGCATATCCCCCAATCTGTCCATCAACGACAGTGAGATCGAACTGAGGGCAATTCGCTCACAGGGCGCCGGGGGGCAGAACGTAAACAAGGTATCCAGCGCCATACACCTGCGTTTCGACATTGCGGCTTCATCCCTGCCGGAAAAGTATAAGCAGCGCTTGCTGGCTTTGCAGGATCACCGGATCACCGGCCAGGGCATCGTCGTGGTCAAGGCCCAGCAACACCGGACCCGTGAAAGAAACCGGACAGACGCCCTGGAGCGGCTGTGCAAACTCGTGCAAAGCGTAATGACCGAGCCAAAAAAGCGCATCGCAACCAGGCCTTCCCGGGCTGCAAAACAAAAACGCCTGGATGAAAAGGCCCGCCGTGGACAAACCAAGGAACTGAGAAAAAAGGTTGTTGATTGACGCAGGTCAATGGATCTATGAAATAGTTTGTATAAGAACATATTTATTGTTAAAATAAGAACTACTGATACCCAGGTGTCTGTTGGGTTTGACCGAACCCCGCTTTTCCTCAGTAGATCATATTAAGTCCGACAGACTCCTAACACTGGAGTTAACATATCATGACTGAAATAACCGCTGAAAACGCTGATTCCCAGGACTTCATCCCCCCTGGTTCGTGAACTGCTCAGCACTTACCACGCATTCGCCTCATTCGATGCCGACGGACACAGACTATCCGGGTCAGACCTGACCGTTGCCCAGGCCAATGTCATTTTTACCCTGGGCAATACGGACGGAATGACGTGCAAGGACATTGGTGACTGGACACACATCACCAAGGGCACTCTGACCGGTGTAATTGACCGGCTCGAAGCCAAGGGCCTGGTCGAGCGCTGGGCGGTGGAAGGTGACGGGCGCAAAACCATAATCGCCCTGACCCGTCGGGGTGATCGGGTCTTCAAAAAGGAGTTTCCGCGCCACGTGTCTTATCTCAAGGACCGGTTCGACCAGCTTGGCCCAAGAGACCGTGACCAGGCCGTCCGCTTGCTGCAGAAAATCCAGCAGATTTTTGTGTAGGAAACCAAAATATGAATTCGGATTTGAAAGCCGTAGATTCTGAAAAGCAGGAAAATTCGAAGCCGGAAGGGCAGGCGGATTCCACACCGGAAGAACAGGAACCCGTTGAAATAACACATCGACCCGGTACGCAGGAGCACTACCTGGGCGGGGATTATTCTTCAGACACGATTAAAAAGATTCGCAAGAACCCCCAGGCGATTGGCAAGCTTTTCAAGGAAGGCAAATACCCGTACACCGACAAAATTCCGCGTTCCCAGTACGAAAAGGAAAAGGGTAAGCTTCAGATTGAGCTTTTGAAGGTTCAAAACTGGGTAAAAATGAGCGGACAGAAAATCCTGGTCATTGTCGAAGGGCGTGACGCGGCGGGCAAGGGTGGAACGATCAAGCGTTTCATGGAACACCTGAATCCTCGTGCCGCCAAGGTCGTGGCGCTGGAAAAACCCACCGAGCACGAACAGGGGCAATGGTATTTCCAACGCTACGTTGTGCACCTGCCGACCCGCGGTGAAATCCTGTTCCTTGACCGCTCCTGGTACAACCGGGCCGGTGTGGAACGGGTGATGGGCTTTTGTAACTCAAGCGAATACCTCGAGTTCATGCGCCAGTGCCCGGATTTTGAGCGCATGCTGGTGAACTCCGGCATCAAGCTGTTCAAGTATTATTTCTCCGTCACCAAAAAAGAACAGCGCGCACGCTTTGCCGCAAGGGAGCTTGATCCGCTGAAACAATGGAAAATGAGCCCGGTGGACAAGGCGGCTGTGAGCTTGTGGGCCGAATACACCCGCGCCAAGGAGTCCATGTTTTTCTATACGGATACGGCTTCGTGTCCGTGGACCATCATCAAGTCGGATGACAAGAAACGCGCCCGGCTCAACTGTATGCAGCATTTTTTGGCCCACCTGGATTATCCCAACAAGGATACCGATGTTGTCAGCGGCCCCGACCCGATGATCGTGGGCTCACCTTCGCAGGTCATTCACAAGGACGCCCATCTGGATAACTGGCCACACAAATAAGTGCTTTTTGTGATCTAATAAAAAGCACTTGCTACTGCTTTGGCGGAGTTCAATGGACTGGACAATTCTCTGGTGGCTGCTGGCAGGCCTGATTGTCATCGCCGGTCTCGCCGGCACGGTGATTCCCGCGCTTCCCGGCGTGCCGCTGGTGTTCGCCGGCCTGCTCCTGAGCGCCTGGATTGGAAATTTCGAAACCATCGGCTGGATCACGGTCGGTATTCTGGCCAGGCTGGCCATCGTGGCCTGGGCCGTGGACTTTTTGGCCGGTGCGCTTGGTGCAAGGTATCTCGGCGCCAGCTCCCGGGCTTTTTGGGGCGCCACCTTCGGTGCGATAGCGGGGATTTTCTTCGGCCTTCCAGGCATCGTACTCGGCCCATTCATCGGCGCTGTGCTCGGTGAGCTCAGCGTCGGCGGCGACCTGCTCCAGTCAGGCCGCTCCGGCCTCGGCGCATGGCTGGGCATGGTGGTCGCAACCGCAGCCAAACTGGCCATCGCCTTCCTGATGATCGGCCTGGTAATCTTTAAACTGGGTCTTCGCGCAGGTAGCCGGAGCGGGTAATTTTCTATTTGAGCTTGATCATTTATCCGCTGCAGCCGGTTGAATGATTCGATATGCAATGAGAAAAATATTTTATTGCCTTGGAAACCGTTCCGTATCAGGAAATTTCGCCTGATATGACGCTAATATTTCCTACGGGCATTCGGGTAAGTGTCTGATATTTTCCAGGTCATCCGACATTGAAGCTATATTTACGGTTAAGGTATACGGCTATGTCAAAATTGCTAAACGACGTGAGAAACACGCTTCGAGTGCACCATTATGCATTAATAACCGAGAAGACATATCTACAGTGGAATAAGCGCTTTATTCTGTTTCACAACAAAACCCATCCGTTGCAGCGGCGCATTCCCGTAGTTTTATCCCAGCGGGAAGTCAATGTCATCCTGGCCACTTTGCAGGGTCAACATCAACTCATTGACAGGCTGAGCTAGCGTCCATTTAGCAGTTCCTTGCGCAGAGCCTCGAAGTTGCCGGGGATGGTGCTGGACAGGACTTTCTTGTCTTTTACTTCTTCGAGTTCGGGGGGCAAGGGAATCTTGATGCCGAGGGTTTCCTCGATGACTTCCAGGAACTTGGCCGGGTGGGCGGTGCACAGGAAAACGCCTTCTTCGCCGGCCTCGAGAGACTGGTCCAGCGCCGACCAGGCCAGTGCGCTGTGCGGGTCGGCGAGATAACCGCGGGCATACAGGGCCCGCATGGCATCGCGAGTCTGCTCATCGTCGAGCGAAGTGGATGAGAGCAGATCCGCCAGCACGAGGCCGTGGCGTACCCCCATTTCCAGCACGCGGGGGAAGTTATTCGGTAGCGAAATGTCCATCGCGTTGGTGATCGTGGTGACGGTCGCTTTCGGATCCCATTTTCCTGAAGCCAGGAAACGCGGAACCGTGTCATTCACATTGGTCGCCGCTATCACACGCTTGTAGGGCAGGCCGATGGCGCGGGCAATCAGGCTGGCGGTGATGTTGCCGAAATTACCGCTGGGTACACTGAACACCAAATCGTGCACATCCTCCACTGCGGCGGCGGCTTCGAAGTAATAACAAACCTGCGCTACAAGGCGGGCAATGTTGATCGAATTGGCAGAGTTCAGACCCAGTTCCTGCCGCAGCTCCTCATCGTCGAATGACCGTTTAACCAACTGTTGGCAGGTATCGAAATCCGCCTCAACGGCAACTGTGTGTATGTTGCCGCCCAGGGTGCAAAAGAGCTTTTCCTGCAGCGGGGAAATCCTTCCCTTCGGATACAACACAATCACCTGAATGCCGGGCTGGCCATAGTAAGCGTAAGCAACCGCAGCCCCGGTATCGCCGGATGTGGCGGTGAGGATCGTCATGGGGCCGCCGTCGTGAAACTCGGCCAGGCAGCCTGCCATGAAACGCGCGCCGAAATCCTTGAATGCCAGCGATGGTCCGTGGAAAAGTTCCAGCGCACGGGTCCCGTCTTCCAGGCGTGGCGCCGCCAGTGGGAAATCGAAAGCCTTTGAGACCAATTTCTGCATGGCGTCTGCACCGATCTCACCACCAATGAGGTGTTGGAGCACGGCGATACTGCGGGGAACAAAGGCCTCCTGCAACAGGCTGTCTACATCATCCAACGCCTCGAATGAACGTGGAAAATAGAGGCCCTGGTCGCGTCCCAGGCCACGCAAAACGGCCTCACGGAAGCTAACTTGCTCTGAAGTGTGCTTGATGTTGATTAATTGCACTGATTTATCCGCCTTATAGGGTCAGCAAACACTTGCCCCACATCACTCAATACTGCGTGCGCCACCAAGATCGGCACGGCAAATATGCACGAAACCCTGTTCGTTTTTCTGGTAATGCCCGGCCAGCCAGGCTTCAGTCGCCAGCGCAACCTCGAAATCATCCACCAGTGCAAACACGGTCGGGCCGGAGCCGGATATTCCAACGGCCAGCGCCCCGAGACGGTGCAACTCTGCCTTCGCCTCGTCAAATCCCGGTAACAGGGAGCGCCGGTACGGCTCGGCAATGAGATCCACCAGGGAGGCCGCCGCAAGCTCCGTGTTGCCGGTGTAGAGTGCGTAAACAAACTGGGCAAATTGCGCTCCGTGCCGGACAGCGGTTTTTCGCGGTATTTCATCCGGCAGAACCCTGCGCGCATCCCGGGTCATCAATTCGGTACCCGGCCAGCAAACCACCGCGCGCCATGCGCCCGGCCAGGGCAAGGAATATTCAGCCTGGCTTCCCGGGGGGCACAAGCGAAGGCCGCCATACAGGCAAGGGGCAATGTTATCCAGGTGGACCTCGCCGCTGATACTGCCTTCCATTTGCGCCATCAGGCCGAAAATATCATGGGCGCTCAGGGGGTTGCCATACCAGCGGTTCAGCGCTTCGAGCGCTGCGACGATGGAACTGGCGCTGGAACCCAGACCGCTGCCGATCGGCAAGCGCTTGTCGAGCAGCACCTTCAAGGGTTGGATATCGAAACCTTTAGCGATTGCCGCCGACTGAAATGCACGGCAACTGCTGATCACGATATTCTGTTCCTGATCGCCAGGCAGCTTTTGTGCATAAGCGCCCTTTACTTCCAGGGCCCAGTCAGGCTTACCCGGATCCGGTAGGCTGAGTTGCACCAGGTCGCCCAGCAAGGTTCCATCCAGCGGCGCCAGCGCCAGGCCCAGGGCATCGAAACCGACCGAGAAATTACCGATCGAGGCCGGCGCATAAACCGTCAGCGGCGCCATGCGGTCTGGCTGCCCTTTTTTTCCTGGTCTCTTAATAGGGGAAGTCATCTATCCCGCCTGTTGGCCGAGCGGTCTCCAGACCGTTCGCAGAATATCGCCAAAAACACCGGCTGCAGCGACTGCGGCGCCGGCTCCATAACCTCGCAGGACCAGCGGAATGGGCTGGTAATAATGGGTATGCAAGACCAGGGCATTTTCACCGTCCCGGATAGCGCCCAGTGGTTTTCGCGACGGCACCGTTTCAATCGCCACCCGGCACTTGCCGTCTTCAATGCGTCCAACATAACGCAACACCTTATCCTCTGCGTCCGCGGCGCGGATTCTTGCTGAGAACTCCTCATCCAGCGACTGGAGAGCATCGATCAGTTCCGAACGGTCTACATGCCTCACCGCATCCAGAGGCACAGCCGGCTCGACATCGATGTCATCCAGTTCCAGCTGCATACCCACCTCGCGGGCGACGATCAGCAGCTTCCTGGCCACGTCCATGCCGGACAGGTCATCCCTGGGATCCGGTTCAGTAAAGCCCAGCTCCATGGCTTTCGCCACTGCCGCCGACAGGGGCATGCCGTCCTCCATCAAACCGAAGATCATCGACAGGGAACCGGACAGAATCCCTTCGAAGGTTTTCAGCTCGTCTCCGGAGCGCATCAAGCCCTGCATGGTGTCTATCACCGGCAAACCTGCACCCACGTTGGTTTCGTATAGAAATTTCCGGAAATTTTTCGCCGCCGCTTCACGCATTTCGCGATAGTAATCCAGGCTCGCGGTGTTCGCTTTTTTGTTTGCGGCCACGACGTTGAAACCGTTGCTCAGGAAGCGCACATACTGTAAGGCCAGTTCCGCATCGGTTGTACAGTCAATGATGGTGGGGTTGAGCAGCCCCAGGCTTTCCCGGATCATGATGACGTCATCAATGGACCAGGGCCTGCCTTTGGCTGCCAGATCTTCCCGCCAGCAATCGAGGTCCAGCACATCATCCGCCACCAGTAATTTGTTGCTGTCGGCAATGGCGCGCACCCGTATGTCCGCATGATGTTCGCGCAGGCTTTCCGCCTGGCGCTGGAATTGCGCCAGGAGTTCGCCACCGACATTTCCGCAACCCAGCAGGATCACATCGATGTGCGTGGAGTGACTGAAAAACGCGGTATGACAGGCACGCATGGCCGACTGCGCCGCTTCACCCTTGACCACCACGGCAATGGCGCATTCGGTGGATCCTTGCGCGAGCACTTCCACGTTGACACCCGCTGATGAAATGGCGGTCAGAAAGCGCGCGGCGATGCCTCGATAGCGTTTCATGCCATCACCTACCAGGGACACCACCGCCCGGTCGCTTTGCACGGAGATTTCTTCGATCAGGCCATGCAGCCTCTCGAAATGAAATTCCTCCTCCAGGGCCTTGCGCGCCTTGACTTCATCCGCCCGCCGCACGCACAAGGTGATGCTGTACTCCGATGAGGACTGCACGATCAACAGGATCGAGATGGACTCACTGGCCAGGGCATCCATCACGCGCCGCGCAATACCCACCCGGCCCCGCAGACCGCCGCCCTGCAGGGTGATTGAAGTCACGTCGTGGAGGTGTGATATCCCCCTTACCACGTGGGTGCGTTCCGCCCCTGAGTGCACCAGTGTGCCCGGCTTCGACGGATGGTAGGTATTTCTGACCTCGCAGGGAATCTGCTTGCCCGCCAGAGGCGCCAGGGCCTTGGCGGAAATCACCTTGGCGCCGAAATAAGTCAGCTCCATGGCCTCATCGTAGCTGACTTCGTCCAGGCACTGCGCGTTGCTGACAATACGCGGATCTGCGCTGAAGAATCCGTCCACATCTTTCCAGATCTGGCACAGGCTCGCCCCGGTCGCTGCGGCGACGGCCGCTGCTGAATAGTCGGTGCCGTTGCGCCCCAGTAACTGGATACCACCACCGGCATTGCGGCCATAGAAACCCGGTAAAACCGTGATCCGGGCGCCCTCCTCCAGCCTTTGCGCCAGCAATGGCACTGCCGCCTCGATATCCACCAGGGAGTCCAGCCAACTGTCGTTGGCCAGTGGCAGCACATCGGTATCCGACCACCGCGCACTGAGACCGCGGTGCTGCAGCAGGTCCACCATCAAGCGGCTGCTGAAGCCTTCGCCGCTGGCCAGGATCCTGGCCCGGGCCTCATCGGGGCATTGTCCGAGCAGGCGGATACCTTCCTCGCGCCGGGTCAGCGTGGCTTGCTGCTCCTCGAGAAACTCACTGGCCAACGGCGTGGAGATACCCTGCATTGACAACTCATCTATTATCGAGCGTTCGCTGTCAATCGCCTGTTCCATGTATTGAGCGCCGTTACCGCCCTCAACCGCCGTGTCGATGGCTTGCAAAAGCAGGTCGGTAACACCCTTCACCGCGGAAAGCACAACGATCACCCGCCGCGCGACCGCATAGCTTTCAATTACGTCCGCACTGGCATTGAACCCCTTGAGGTCAGCCAGCGACGTGCCGCCGAATTTCTGTACAAGTAGCCCGTTACTCATTGTTTAAGTTCCACCTAGTGCTCTGTCACGCTAATACGCATCCTGATGCACGGCACGCATAGCCCGCCCTGAAGGGTCGTTCATTTCCTGCATGCCTTTGTCCCACAAAATGGCCTCCGGTGTGCTGCAAGCCACGGTTGGACCCCCCGGAACCGTCTGTGCCGCAGACGCCAGCGGGAAATGCTGCTCGAACAGGCTGCGGAAATAATAAGCCTCCTTCGAAGCCGGCGTGTTGAAGGGAAAACGCCCCTCTGCCCGCGCCATTTCGGCATCGCTGACGTGCTCCTCGGCCCAGTCCTTGACCGCGTCGATCCAGCCATAACCCACACCGTCAGAGAATTGCTCCTTCTGACGCCAGGCAATGGATTGCGGCAGCATGTAGCTGAATGCCTCGCGCAGGATCTGTTTTTCGATCCGGCCTTCCGTAATCATCTTGTCCGCCGGGTTGATGCTCATAGCGACATCGAGAAATTCCTTGTCCAGGAACGGAACACGGGCTTCCACGCCCCAGGCCGACATGGCCTTGTTGGCGCGCAGGCAATCATAGCTGTGCAAGCGCGAAAGCTTGCGCACCGTTTCCTCGTGGAAAGCCCGCGGGTCAGGCGCTTTGTGGAAATAAAGATAACCACCGAAAATTTCGTCCGCGCCTTCACCCGACAACACCATCTTGATACCCATTGCGCGAATCTTACGCGCCAACAGGTACATCGGCGTCGCCGCACGAATGCTGGTCACGTCGTAGGTTTCCAGGTGGTAAATCACTTCATCCAGCGCGTCCAGGCCTTCCTGGATGGTGAAAGTCATGCCGTGGTGTACGGTGCCTATGTGATCGGCCGCGACCTGCGCGGCCAGCAGATCAGGAGAGCCTTCCAGGCCAATGGCGAAGGAATGCAGGCGCGGCCACCAGGCCGGGCTCTGTTCATGGTCTTCCACCCGCATGGTAGCGTGCTTGGCAGCCAGGGCTGCGGTGATGGACGAATCCAGGCCGCCCGAAAGTAAAACACCGTAGGGAACATCGGTCATCAGGTGACTGATCACGGCATTTTCCAGTGCATCATGGACCGCCTGGCGATCGGTGACCGCATTCCGGACATTTTCATAATCCATCCAGGGACGCTGATACCACTTTTGCGGCTCCGCCTGGCCGCTGCACCAGTAATGCCCCGGTGGAAATTCATGCACCTGGTTGCATACAGCCATCAGGGCCTTCATTTCCGAGGCCACGAAAAGCTGGCCGTGCTCATCGTGACCGTAATACAACGGAATGATGCCAATCGGGTCGCGCGCCATCATCCAGAAATCCTTCGCCTCGTCGTACAGGCAGAAGGCAAACATGCCGTTGAGTTCTTCCAGGAAATCCGTGCCATGCTCCAGGTACAGCGGCAGAATGACCTCGCAGTCCGACTCGGTGCGAAATTCATATTTGCCGGCGTAGGATTCACGGATGGGCTGGTGATTGTAGATTTCACCGTTAACAGCCAGCGCCTGGCGGCCGCTTTCGCTCAGGATGGGCTGGGCGCCGGTGTTGACATCGACAATCGCCAGCCGTTCATGCGCCAGCACGGCATTGCCGGCAGCGTAAATACCACTCCAGTCCGGTCCGCGATGCCGCAACAGGCGGGATTGCCGCAAAGCCATCTTGCGGACAGATTTCAGGTCCTGGCG
>PVMK01150578.1_pt1 | contig 20016 bp, 16 predicted proteins | sample 1853481 | NCBI WGS metagenome assembly PVMK01 (sample SAMN08533507, study PRJNA380276) | Marine sediment metagenome, whole genome shotgun sequencing project. | reverse complement strand
TTCCTCGCCGATCTCCACCGAGGAGATGCACTCGACCGTTCCGACGCGAACGGAATCCGAAAGCATCGCTTCGGAGACTCCAGTTTTGAGCGTCAGAACCGCGGTCTCGTCCGAGCCGAGTGCCGATTCTCGCGAGTAACGACCACACGCGCTGAGTGCCGTGACCACGAGCCGGCCATCGCGGTCGAAGCCGGCTTGAAGCGCGGGGGAAAACAAGCGCCAAGCGCGACGAACCGCGAGGCGCGCGGCCCACTCACGGCCGTCGGGGCTGCCGGATGCGAGCACGAGGCGCGGCCGGAACGGTGCGAGGATGGCTTCGGCATTCAGGGCGCGAAACGCCGACCCACCATCGAAGCCCGGCTCCGAAGGCGCAACCGGCTCGACGATCTTCACAACGTCGGCACCGGCTGCGATCAACACCGCGGGATCGCAGTGCGAACCGACGATCAGCGCGCCAACGGATTCTGAACGCGCGTCGGCGAGTTGACGCGCATCGCCGAGCCGCTCGCAGGTGGCGGTATCAATGCGATGATCGATCACCCAGGTGCGGCATGACTCGTCGGGTGCCGACATCAAGAGACGAGGCTCACAGTGGTTGGCACCGAACTCAGCGGCGAGTTCTTGTCATTCGACACCGAGCCGGCTGCATCATCGCCAGGTGCGATCCCACTGCGAAGTCGACCGTAAGCGGTTCTTGTCACACACACAGATTATTCATATATTCGATATCTACCAAGCTTCGAGAAAATCCACGCTTTCCGCGCCCAGGACGCGCTCGAACGGGAGACGAGTATGAGCGAGGCCCACAGGACGCGTTCGGCTGGAGGCGGCCGCGCGCACGCACTTCTCAGCGGTTGTCTCGCCGCGGCAGTTCTGCTCGCGGGCGCCGGTTTCGCTCGCGCGGACACGCTGGAGCCACCTGTCGATTCTGGCCCACGCTGGTTGGCGGGCGACCACCACATCCACAGCCACTTCAGTGCCGGCTGGGATGGCAAGACGGACCCGCCGACGCCGGTTCTCGCGGGGGATGCCATCTACTCGACTCCGCTCAACGCGCGGATGGCGAGGCGGCACGGCTTGAGCTGGATGGTGACCACCGATCACGGCGGGCCGCACCACAGCAAGTTCAATCTCGAGCGCGCCTATCCCGAACTGCTCCAATCGCGCACGGAAGTGCCCGAGGTGGTTCAGTTTTACGGGATGGAACTCGACACGCCGGGTGCCGACCACTCGAGCCTGATCATTCCCCACACACACGACGAGGCCGAGCGGCTGTACGAACTCGAATCGCGCTTCGCGAAGTTGGAACCCTGGCCCGAGGATCCGTCGTGGGATCGCGAGCCGCGAATGCTCGAAGCGCTGCGCGCAATGCGGGCACTGCCCACGCGGCCGATCGTCATCGCCAATCACCCGTCGCGCTCCGCGAAGGGCCTCGGCGAGTACGGTCTCGACATGCCGGCAGAGTTTCGCAACTGGAACGACACCGCACCCGGAGGTCGCGGTGGGGATGGCCGGCGCGCCGGGTCATCAGGCAATGACGCTAAACGGAGACGGCACGATCAACCGAAAGGAAAGACGCGGCTATTACCACGGCTACCCGACCCACGGCGGCTTCGATCAGATGACGGCCCGCCTGGGGGGCTTCTGGGATTCGATGCTCGGCGAGGGTCGCCACTGGTGGATCACCGCAAACTCCGATTCCCACATCAATTGGAGAGAAGACGGCGGCGACTTCTGGCCGGGTGAGTACTCGAAGACCTACGTGTGGTCGACACCGGATCACGACTCCATCCTTCAGGGCATTCGAGAGGGCCGGATCTTCGTGACGACCGGAGACCTGATTTCAGAACTCGATCTGACGGTGAAGGCCGACGGGCGGGAAGGCCAAGAACGCCGAAACGCTCGCCATTGCGTCCGGGGACCAGCGTGGAAATCGCGATTCGCTTCCTGGATCCGGAGGCGAAGAACCACCACGGAGACAACCCCTCCGTGCAGCGCGTCGACCTGATCATTGGGAACATCACCGGCCCCGTATCCGACCGAAGTGCAGACACCAATTCGACGACGCGGGTGTTGGCGCGCTTCACACCCCAGGAGTGGAAGCGAGACGGCGCCTACCGCGTCATGACGACTCGAATCGAAAACATCGTCGCCGACACCTATCTACGCGTGCGCGGAACCAATGGTGACGAAATGGAACCGAAACCCGACCCACGGGGCGAAGATCCATGGACGGATCTCTGGTTCTACTCGAATCCGATCTTTATTTCGGTTCGCTGAGCTGGAGTTTCGCGGCCGGCGGATCGAATCGAACGATTAAACGTCGACCTTTTCGAGTGTCACGCCCACGCGGTAGCGGCTGAACTCGACCGTATCCGCGACCGCCGCAGCCGCGTACCCGAGATCCTCGGGGACCGAGTCGACGAGAACGATCCCTCGAACTTCCTGCCCTTTAGAACTCAGGTGTTTTTTCACCCAACCCATGAGCTGAAGCATCTCGCCGACCAGCTCCTTCTCCTGGTTCGGCTCGGCAACCATCACGACCACCCAACCCGCCGATTGGTCTCGCGCGAGCAAATCGATCTTGCCGACGCTGGTTTCGAAACGGGCTCCCGGATGCGCCATCACCATCACCGTTATGGATGGTGAGGCCCTCTTCGATGAGTTCGGGGTGCGCGATCAAGAGATCGCGAATGCCGTCGGGACTCAGATCGAAACTCGGAGCGCCACCGCTCGGTTTGCGAGCCTGTTTTTTCGCGGGGGGCGCCTTCTGCACCGCGGGGCGAGGTTGCGACTTCTTCGTCTCGGCTTTGGTTTCCGCCACCTTGGGCTCCTCTTCGACCAGCGTGGGTGCAGGAGGTAATGAGTACGCGTTCGGGTTTCCGGTGTCGCGCACCGACGCAGAACCGAGATCCTGGCCACCCTTTGCGGCGTGGCCGCAATTCGGGCATTTCCGGGTTCCAGATTTTAGGCGTTCATGACATGTTTCGCAGTACATCTGGCCACCGCAATAGACGGGTCGGCGAAAGCCAGCCCCTTTGGGCCCCATCGGTTGATCGATGCGTGGGGATTAGCGAGACCCGTCGCACCGCGAAGCGAAGGGCCGTGTGGATGATCACCCACGCTGCTACACACAAGTGCCTCGCAGCACTCGGAAGCAACACGAGACGCGCGGCTTCGCCAGCGGATCCAGTAAGAGTGTAACCGTCGCCTGTCATTGAACGCGTGAGGCGGTGCAGGCGGAAGTCTCACGCGCCCGATCTCGTCGATCCGAAGCATCGGGGCGCCGGCTGGTGGCCGCTCTGGGCCGAGCGCGAAGCTATTTCGCGTCTTTGAGGATCTCCCGCGCAGCATTCTGGCCGGGCAGGCCCGTAACGCCGCCACCGGGGTGGCAGCCAGGCCCACAGAGATACATGCCCTCCACGGGCGTTCGGTAGCGCGCATAACCGGGGATCGGGCGCATGTGGAAGAACTGATCCAATGACATTTCACCGTGGTTGACGTTGCCCTCGGGCAGGCCGTAGACGGTTTCCAGATCGACCGGGGTGAGCAGCGTCTGATCGATGATCAGGCCGGGGAAGTTCGGCGCGTACTCGGCGATCGTATCCACGACGAGCCTCTCGATCTCCTGCCCCTTCTCCGCCCAATTGCCCTCTCGAAGCGCATAAGGGGGTGTACTTCACCGTCACCGACATGATGTGCTTCCCACTCGGAGCGAGGCTCGGATCGGCGACCGTCGGAATGACGATGTCGAGATACGGCGCACTGGACGACCGGCCGTATTTCGTGTGGTCGTAAGCGCGCTGCAGATCATTGATCGACGGAGCGATCTGGATCGGGCCGCGCAAGTAGCCATCTGTCTCGCCACCCACAAGCGCCGGGAACTCCGGAAGCCCGCTCAACGCGAAGTGCATGCGCGACGCGGATCCCCGGTACTTGATGTTGTGGACGTGCCGCACGAAGGAAGTGTCGAGGTAGCGCGGGTCGAGCAGCTCGAGGAACGTCGTGCGGGGGGAAGCCCCGGAAACCACCACGTCCGCCTCGATGCTTTCGCCATTAGCGAGCGTCACACCCGTGACCTTGCCCTGGTCGACATCGATCGACTTCACCTCGGCATCCGTTCGAATCTGGGCTCCGAATCCACGGGCGGTTTCAGCCATCGCCTTGGTGAGCTCTCCAATACCGCCCTTGACGAGACTGGCCGACCGGAAGAGCCCGGTGTCGCTGAGCGCCCAGTTGTAGATGAACGTGAAGGTCGTACCGCTTTCCTGCGGGCCCCAGCTAACGTCCTTCACCGCGCTCGCAGCGAGTGCGCCCTTGAGCACGTCGGATTCGAACCACTCATTGAGTAGATCCTCGATGGGCGTCGGGAGCAGACGCAGCAACTCGTTGATGTTCTTGCGCCCGAGTTTGAGGATTGGACCCGCAAGGCCGAGTGCGGCGCGAATGTCGGCAAAGCCGACTCTGGGCAGATCCATCGGTGTCAGTTTGAGCAGGCCCTCGACCACGCCCGCGATCTTCGTCATCCGCTCAACGAACACCGGGTACTTCGCGGCATCCGCGGGCGAGAATCGCTCGATCTCCTTCACGGTCCGCGCGGTATCTCTCCAGATCGTGAGGTGCGTGCCATCGGGCTCGGGCGAACTCGCGATCGGATCGAGCGGGATGATCTCTACCTGGGAGTCGAGCTTGAGATCGGCCTTGACCCCATCGGAAAGATATCCAGCGGTATCCGCGACGGGCGAAATCTTGAAGCCTGGAAAAGTCTCCTCGGTGATCGCTGTACCGCCGATCACACTGCGCTTTTCGAGGATCACCACGCGGCGTCCGGCTTTCGCCAGATATCCCGCTGCGACCAAGCTGTTGTGACCCGCTCCGATGATGATGACGTCGTTATTTCCCACGGCTTTAATTCCTATTTTTGCTGCGTTACAGGGTGACGACTCGCCGTTGATCACTCAACGGCTCGAGTCGGTGATCAGTTCCCATCCCGAAGGATCTCCATCGCTCCGAGGCGACCCGGGCCCGAGGTGATTCCACCTCCGGGGTGCACGCCGGAGCCGCACTGGTAATAGTTGCGAATCGGGGTGCGGTAGTCCGCCCACCCGGCCGCCGGTCGGAAAAAGAAGAGCTGGTCGAGCGTGAGTTCACCGCCGAAGATGTTCCCCTCCGTCAGGCCGATCTCCTGCTCGATGTCCCACGGCGTGAGCACCTGCTTGTCGAGGATGATGTCCTTGAGATTCGGCATGAATTCCGAAAGCGTATCGACCACCGCATTGCCGAAGGCATCCCGCTGCTGATCGCGGTCGCCGTAATCCGGCATGTTGTAACTCGCGTACTGGACGAAGCACGACATCACGTGCTTGCCGGGCGGCGCCATGCTCGGGTCGACCATCGTCGGGATGTCCACGTCGACGTACGGCCGCTTCGAAAACGCACCGTACTTGGCGTCGTCGTAGGCCTGTTCGATGTAGTCGACGCTCGGACAGATTTCCATCATGCCGCGCAAGAACGTGGGGTCCGTCATCGCGCTGAACTTGGGTGCGGTGTCGAGAGCGAGATTGACCTTCCCGGATGAACCCCGGAATTTGAACTTGTCGATCGCACTGACCAGATCATCGGGCAAATCCTTCGCATCGAGGAGCTTCCGGAAGGTCACATAGGGATCTGCCCCCGATGCGACCGTCTTGGCATAGATCTCCTCGCCGCCTTCGAGTACCACGCCCACAGCCCTGCCGTTCTTCACGAGCACCCGCTCGACTGAAGCATTGCAGCGAATCTCGGCGCCGTAGCTCTTCGCTGCACTCGCAATGGCGTCGCTCACGCCGCCAGTACCGCCCTTCTGGGCTCCCCAGGCCGTGAAAGCACCATCGAGTTCACCCATGTAGTGGTGCAAGAGCACGTAGGCGGTTCCGGGAGATTTCACGCCGAGCTTCGTACCGATGATGCCGTTGATACCCATCAGCGCCCGGATGACATCCGTCTCCACCCACTCGGCGAGAAAGTCATCGGCGCTCATCGTCATGATCTTCGAGAGCTGATGGAAGGTCTTCTTGTCGAGACTCTGCAGGTGTTTGCCAAACTCCGAAAGCGTGCGCGCGCCGCGGAGGCCCGGGCTGGCGGGATTCGGCGGCACGTAGCCGAGGATTGGCTTCACCGCGTTTGCGATGTGATACATCATCTGGTTGTACTTCGGGATCATCTCGGCATCGCGCTTGGAGTGGCGCCTGACTTCCTCGCGCAAGGAGGCCGGGTCGGCGTACATCGCGAGCTGATCGCCGTTTTCCATCGGAACCCAGTAGTTATCGAGCGGCATGATCTGGAGACCGTGCTTGGCGAGTTCGAGTTCACGAATCACTTCCGGCCGCAGAAGGCTTACGACGTAGGAAAAGACCGTGTATTTGAAACCGGGAAACTTCTCCTCGGTGACAGCCGCGCCACCCACCAGATATCGGCGCTCCAGCACCAGCACTTTGCGCCCGGCCTTGGCGAGATAGGCAGCGCAGGTCAGGCCGTTGTGGCCACCGCCGATAACAATTGCATCATATGATTGTGTCATTTGGATTCCTACCGACCACTCAGGGAAAAAGATATAACAGCATTCAAACTCATCAGGTATCGGCGAGCGCTCTCGCGCCGCCCTACTCCCGTTTCCGTGGTGGATCAAAGAAGGGCATCTTCACGACTGTTGCGGGCACCGCATAGCGTCTCGCCTCGACGGTCTGCTCCACATAGACGCGGGTTCCGATCTTCGCGTACTGGGGCTTCACCCGGCCGATCACCGCGTACTTCTTCATCACAGGCGACCAGGTGCCACTCGTCGCTCGACCGATGTGATCGCGTTGGTCCGAATCGGAGTAGACCGGAAGCGTATCGATCCAGGACTGATAGGGGAGTTGGAGGGGCATCGAATTCTGGACGAAGACTTTTTCGAGCGCCAACACGTCGATTTCGAGTCCGACGGTACAAGTTGCCGGTCCACGCGCGTTCTCGCGGCGCAAAGCCTCCTGTCCGACGAAGTGATCCTTCTTCAGGTTGACCATCCAACCGAGTCCGAGTTCGTAGGGAGAAGTCTTCTCCACTTCGAACATGGCAGTCGATGCGGAGTGGAAATCAGCATCGAGCAAAAGCATGCCCGCCTCGATGCGCACCATGTCGAGCGCGATCATTCCGGCGGGCAACAACTTGTAGGCGGCCCCGGTCTCCATCAGCGCATCCCAGATCCTCTCGCATTGATCCGGCTCGGCGAAAATCTCGTAACCGAGGTCGCCGGTGTAACCGGTGCGAGAAATATTGACCGGAGCGCCCGCCAACTTGGTTTCGAGCATTCGGAAGTACTTGAGGCTACTCAAGTCAGCGTCGGTGAGCTGCTGGAGGATGTCGCGGGACGTCGGACCCTGCAGGGCGAGCGCACCGTAGGCATCGGTGACCTCTTCGATTTCGACATCCATCCCGAACGCATTGTCCTCAAGCCAGCAGAGGGTCGAAGTGGCTGCAGTCATGCGGAAGGAGTCTTCGCCAAGGCGCGCGACGGTTCCATCGTCGATGATCTTGCCCTCATCATCGCACCACGCGGTATAGAAAATCTGACCGACACCACACTTGGACGCATCGCGGGTAATCACGCGATTCATCAGCGCAACGGCATCTCGTCCGCGAATGAAATATTTGAAGAGGGGGGACACGTCGAACAGGCCAGCACCGAGCCGAATCGTGTTGTACTCGTGGATGTGATCCATCTCGTACGTCTGGGCGGAAAAATATCCAGACCACTCGACCCAGCTCTGGCTCTCGCACAGCGCATTGGTGCGCGAATGAAAGGGAGTCTGCCTCGGCATTGCTTCTCCTAGAAAGGCGCTTCGAAGCGCTTGTCAATCGGAGCCAACTGGACGTCGCTCCGCATTGTTACTTCGATAGGTTTTTATTCTACCGATTGATTCTCGACACACAGCTTCACCGTTGAAGGCAAAAAATTATCGCACAACTATTCGTGGAACGCCCGCGCGCGTACGCGTGAAGATTGAACGGCGATTCAATTTTCTGATAGGCGGCATCGAACCGGGCAGTACGAGGGTGGGGAGAGGGTAGCGACGAGAGTAGTTATCGATTCGAGAACTCGTCGTCAGAGACCCCGCAGGGCCTTACAACCGTCAATGTAAGGCGCGTTTCAACCCAATTCGGCTACGAAACGAGCTTCCAACGTTTGGAGATCGGCCCGGTAGACGTGCTTTATCGATCGATCCAGACTTCGCGTTCGTATGAGTCTTTCGCAAAATTCGCGCAGCGAGCGCTCACCGCGTTGATTGGCGAGAAACTCGACCATCCCATACGACTGTAGATACGCGAGTTGCGCAGCGTTCTGATGCAGGTGTCCAAAGCTCGGCGTGCTCAAGCTGGTAAGTGAAAACAACACGCCATTCGCCTTGGCGCCAGAAAGCATCGCCTGCTCGCGCCCATCCAGATGCCGCTTGCCCTGGGTTCGCGCTTCGAACCATTCGGCGAGGCCCTCATTCAACCAGGCCGGCAGAGTGTACGAAGGTGCTGCCGCATCGAGCGCTGCGTGCACCAACTCGTGATGGAGTACACGGGAAAGACGAACATCCAATGCAGTCGCTCCGCGAATGCGAATGACACCGTGGTAGAAACCTGCGGCTGCGAATCGAAAGGCGCCCGCAAACTGCTGGTCGAAAACGGCCGAGTCGTAGACCACGACTTCGATCTTGCGTCCGGGCCGAAGCCCCAGGTAGTCGTCCAGTTGGTCGTAGGCGCGCTCGAGTTCCGCGAGAAGCTGCTGTTCGAAGTGTCTCGTGCCGTAGATGCCGCCCGAGCGATCGATCGCCACATCTTGATAGAGTTGAAAATGCGCCGACGAGCGCTGACCGAACTCTCCATCGGCACCGCGATCGAGCGCTCCCGCGGGTGCACTCAGCAGGAAGCAGAGACACACCCATACACTGTGCTTATTCCATCGGATAGCGGATCTCCTTCCAGATCTCGTCGCAGGCCACCAGTATATCATCCGGAATCACGACGTCTGCAGCGGCCAGGTGCTCGTCGAGTTGATCGATCTGGCTCACACCCACCAGGGTCGACCCCACGAAATCTCGCGTGAGCGTCCACGCGATGCTGAAGGTCACGAGCGACACCCCACAATCGGCCGCCAATGCCGAAAGCCGTTCAGTGGACGCGAGTGTCCGTTCGTTGACGAAGCGCTTCGTCATCCGCTGGGTGCGCGGGTCGTATTCGCGGTAGTAGGAAAAGCGGGCGTCGGCCGGCCACGCGCCGCCCTGGTATTTGCCAGACAGCACACCGCCCGCAATCGGGCTGTAGGGCAACAGGCTGACCTTTTCCCGTCGGCACGCATCGGCCAGCTCGTCCTCGAAACGCCTCGAAAGCAGGCTGAAATTGTTCTGAATCGTCTGGTATCGCGCAGTTCCGAGACGGTCTGCGGTCCACAGGTTCTTCATCAGCCCGTAGGTGTTCTCGTTGCTGCAACCGACGGCGCGAACCTTGCCCTCCTCGATCAGCCGGTCGAGTGCTTCGAGCGTGTCCTCGATGGGCGTCGCGGGATCGGGCCAGTGGACCTGATAGAGGTCGATGTAGTCGGTGTCGAGCCGGCGCAGGCTCCCCTCGACGGCTCGATTGATGCTGTGGCGGTCCAGCGCGGTCTTGCCCGAGCGCACGGGCGCCCGGAACCAGCCGTCACTCGGACCCGCAACCTTCGTCGCAACCACGACGGAATCGCGCGGTCGGCCGGACATCCAGCGACCGCAGATCTCCTCGCTCGAACCCGCCCATTTGGGTTCGGGGGGAACCGGGTAGATCTCGGCGACATCGAGGAAATCTACGCCCGCGTCGAAGGCCTTGTCGAGTGTCTTCCGGGCCGCAGGCTCGTCGAGCATGCTGCCGAAGGTCATCGTTCCGAGCCCGATCTCCGAGACCGAGATTCCACTGCGACCGAGCGCGCGCCGTTTCACGTCTTCAAGCCTTGGCGCTGGGCCTGGAGGAAACTTCTCCGTACCAGCGAGTCAGATTCTTGTGCTCCGGATCGATGCGGATGTCCAACACCCGACCGAAGTCGACTCCGATCAACAAAGTGATGTCTGCGATCGTGTAGCGGTCGCCCGCTACGAACGGCCGATCGGCCATTTCACCATCGAGCCAGGCGAGCTGCTCGAGCGCTTGTTCCCTGCAAACAGCACCCCACTCGGCCACCTGGGGAATTCGACCCTTGAAGAAATCATGTGTGTTACGGAACGTCTGCATGATCGGGAACGCCACTTCGAACTCTACGCGACGCAGCCACATCTCGACGCTGGCGCGATCCCTCGCGTCGGTTCCCATCAGAGGCGGATCGGGTTGTACCTCCTCGAAGTAGCGACAGATCGCGGTCGACTCCGAGAGGGTCGTTCCATCGTCGAGTTCGAGGACAGGAACACCCCCCAGTGGATTCTTGAGCAGAAATGCGGGCTGGCGATTCTCGGCTTTGACGATGTCGATGGAGACGGTCGGAACCTCGATGCCTTTTTCGGCCAGAAAGACCCTGACGCGGCGCGGGTTGGGTGCAATGGCACTGTCGTAGAGTTTCACGGGGACCTCGAAGGCTGGATCGGTTCAGCTCGATTCGAGTGTATCGATGCGAATCGGCAGGCGCACGCCGATCACCGTTCCCCGCCCCGGCTTCGAGTCGATCGTGATCTCACCACCGTGCTTGCGCACGATCTCGTGGGCGATCCCCAAACCGAGCCCGGTCCCCTCACCGACGGGTTTGGTGGTGAAGAAGGGATCAAAGATCCGATCGATCAGCTCTGCATCGACGCCGCAACCGTCGTCCTCGATCCACGCCATGACGCTCCGGTTCTGCGCTTCGGTTCGCACCCGGATCGTCCCGCGGTTGTCGATCGACTGGCTGGCATTGAGGACCAGGTTGAGAAACACCTGCTGCAGCTCCTGGGGCGCGCAGGCAATCAGCGGAAGCAGTCCGTAATTCTTTTCGACGTTGGCCGTGACTCTCAACTGAGGCTTCGCCATGCGCAAGACGCCGTCGAGCAGCTCGTTCAGGTCTGCCATCGTTCGCTCGCCGCGACCCGCGTGGGCGAGGCCCTTGACGTCGCGCACGATCGCCGTGGCACGGTCGACGCCCTCGAGGGATTCGTCGATCATCTCGGCGCCCTCGGCAATCAGTTCGTCGAATGTCCCCGAGGACCCACTCTTTTCCACTTCCGTTCCCAGGGATTCCCAGTGTTGTCGCAAGAGGCTCAGGTTGGCGCGCACGTAGGCGAGGGGGTTGTTGATCTCATGGGCGATCCCCGCCGCGAGTTCACCGACAGCGGCGAGCCGGCCCGAAACCACCAGGCGGCCTCGAAGCGCCTCGAGTTCTCGAAGATCCCGGGCGACGAGCACGATCCCAACCGGTGAACCTTGACGATCGCTCAGAGTCACAGAGGAGAGCGAAACCGGAATCGCGTCGCCTCCGTCGCTGCTGAAATCACACTCCAGCTCCATTAGTTCGTCGATCGGGCGGTTGCGTAGCCCGTGGATCAGTTCCCGGACATCGAGCCCATCCAATTCGGATGTCGGATACCCGAGTAGCTTTGCCATCGCGCTGTTGCCATATCGAATTCGACCGTCGAGCCTCAACATTGCGACGCCGTCTGGCAGCGTCTCGAGGATCTCCGCCGCGAACGATCCGGGAGCGAGCAGTGGATAACCAGAGCGATAAAACGTCCAGGCGATCACTCCGCCCATCGACGCGTGCACGATCGCCCCGAGATGAAGCACCTGGATCCCGAACAGGGGAAGTAGGCCGTCGGTCAATCCCGCGAGCACGAAGGAGCCCAGGATTCCGACTCCCATCCAGCACGCGCGATGCCGCTCCCTCTTCGTAGTCATCTTCTGACAGGCCTGCCTGCCAATCTCGAGCGCAAACCACATACAGGCCAACGCGTAGACGTGAAAGAGCACGAACGCGGGGCCGAGTTCGGCGCCCCACCCCCAGCGAGTGCGTGTGACACCCGTGTGGAACCATGGAGTGGACCAGTCGAGAAGCAAGAACAACCCACCGGCGGCGATCAGCGCTGGCATGGCGCGACGGATCCTGGGCACAGCTTCGCCGGTGACCGCCAGTGCGAGCCCAACGCCTAGCGGCCCGATGAACGCCCAGCCGAGAGTGGACGCTTTGGCGTAAACGAGCGCGATTTCGGGGTCGCTGCGGCTGTTCGAGAGCACTTCACAGGCGGCCCAAAATGAAATGCCGCCTAACAGCAAGGCGGCGTTACGACTAGAGCGATCCCTCGGCCCCCTGCAGCAGACAAGTGTCGCGAGGATCGCAGTGGATATGCAGGCTAATAGTGGGAGTACCAGATAAAGTGACAATCCCGCATCCGATGATTGACCCGCGCTAGTACATACCCAAGGTGAAGAACTTCGCTGCCGCGGTTGCAGCCATTTTCAGCAGCAGGGCCATCTGGCGGGCTGCTTCTTGTTGTTCGTCGCGCGCCGAGAAGGCCGGGCAACGATCGGCGAGGCGGTCTTCGAGTATGTCGACGTGGCGCTGGGTCTTCTCCGCCCAGTCGTCCTTGCCGAATTGCTCGGCTCGCTCCACCATGCCCTCGTAGTGGGTGATCTGATACATCAGTCGGCCGCAGTCCGAAGGATCGGAAGCCGCAATCCCCGGAACCAGAAGTCCGATTGCGAAAATGAATGCGAGTGCTGACTTCATTGCCGAACCCCTCCAACGCGAAGCACGATGCCTTCTGGGACATCGGCGTTCCGGCAGCGGAGGTGAAGTCTCCCCGCGGGGGAAATCAGATCTGCTGAGCGATTTGCTGGGCGGAGCGGTGGGCGAGCGCCATTCCCGTCCACATCGGGTTCACGGACGGGCATTGGGGGAAGATGCCGGTGTCGGCGATGTAGAGATTCTCGAAGTCGTGGCAGCGGCCCATCTCGTCGACCACGCCAAGCCTCGAGTCACCGTGCATTCGGGTGGTGCAGAAGACGTGATTGCCGGCGAGTACGAGATCTGTCGCCCGAATGGGTCGATCCCGGAGAACTTCCGCCTCCTCGAGCGAGTGAAGCTCGGGTGCGATGCCGTGGACTCCGGGGACGATGGTGCGCGCACCGGCCGCGAAAAAGATCTGGGCGAGAACCCACAGCGCCTGAGCCAGGATCGGTACATCCGCCGAATGCAGTTTCCAGCTGAGGATCGGATCCATCGACCGCCGCCTGACGCGGACGCGTCCGAGCGAGCGATCGCAGGTCGCGATGCCATCCCAGATCGCCGAATACGGGATGTCGGCGAGCCGGTTCTTCAGTGCCATCCCCGAGCCCGGCAACCGAACCGCGGTGATCGCAGGTGGTGCCCAGAGCGTTTCCAGCTTGAATCCCTCGCGCAGGAAATGGCATGACTGGTATCCCTGTGTCGCGCCAAATCGCGGATTCACGAGATCCGGAAAAATGCCCATGATCGCGACGCCGGGATGGAACTGCAGGTTCTCTCCGACCTGGCCGGAACGATTCGCGAGATTGCCGCTCTTCTGGAGCAATACCGGCGTCGCCGTGCAGCCGGCCGCCAGCACGACCAACTTCGCGTGAATCCGAACCTGATGACTGGGGCGGCCGGTAAAGGGCTTGACGACCCGCCCCGCGACACCGGTCGCGCGCCATCCCTCGGACAGTACGCGCTCGATCCGAACGGATGTGAGCAACCGAGCGCCCCCGCGCAGGGCGGCGGGGATGTAACTGATGTCCATCGATTGCTTGGCTCGGCTGCGACATCCCGTGAAACACTCGCCGCTGCCTCGGCATCCGCGGACATTGCGAAGCATCGGCTCGCTGTGAAATCCGAGCGCGTCGCAGCCGTCGCGAAACAGCAGGTTCCGTCTCCCGAGTACATTTTCAGGTGTTACCGCGATGCCCAGAAACTTGGCCACCGCTTCGTAGTGGGGATCGAGGTCGGCGCGCGTGGTGTGCTCGAGTTCGAAGTCGCTGCACCAGCGATCGAGAACGAACGCGGGTGCGCGATTGCAGATCGCCGAGTTCACCAGGGAACCGCCGCCGAGCGCGACTGCCTGCATGGTGGGCATGATGGTGCCGCTCGTCGTGCGCAGGCCACCCTCTCGCATGGTGCGCGCCATCGAGAGCCCACCGTCCAATTCGTATTCGGAGGGCACGAAGGGCGGCCCCTCCTCGACCAACACGACGCTCTTGCCAGCGTCGGTGAGTTCCTTGGCGACCACTGCACCAGTCGGGCCCGAGCCCACCACGACCGCGTCGGCCTCCAGCGTGAGATCGCGGTCGTACTGGGCAAAGACGCGAATCTGTCCAGGCTCCACCGAGCTCACGGTTCCGCCTCGGCGAAGCCCGGGTGGAGCGGCCCGTCCTGCGGGAGGGGGGTCCCCTCACTCGGCGGCGTCAGGTCCGCAGCGGTCATGCCAATGGACTCGGGCCTCTCGCCGATTCGCGGATAGAGGAGATCGGCCTCGCAGATCGGAGCCTCGATTGCCAGCGGGGCGAGGCCGAGCCTTCGAACCACGGGCGGGTGCGCGAAATACCCCATCGTCAGCACGGCGCGCAGACTCGTAAACACGACGCGGCGGATGAAGAGCGTGCTGTCCGCCCAACTGTCGAGTGCGGCGACCCGATGTTCGACGTCCTGGGCTGAAAAACGGCGCATCCCGCCCCGCCCGGGAGTGGGGAACAACAACGTCCCGTGCTCGACGAGAAAGAAGAGCAGGTGCAACAGGATTCGGGTCTGCAGGCGCGAAGCCGTCATCAAGCGCTCGAGGTAATCGGGGAGATCGGCGTCGAGGCCAGAACTCGGGATCGGGCCGCCCGCCGGGTACATGGCCTCGGCCGCACTCGAGATGAGCGCCACCTCTCCACGCCCGAGCCGTCGATAATGACGGCGGGGGTCCGGGTAACCGATCGCCACGCGCGACACCACGTAACCCAGGGCGAGCGTACAGAGGATCGCTGTCAGCATGAATCAGCAATATAACGGCAACCCGGACCCAGCTCACGCGCTCCAGCGCCCATTTGCACAGCCGGTCTCCGGTTTCGGTCCGAAATCGCCCGTTGAACCGGAGCGGATTTCACCCGGCGCCCCCGCCCAGGAGGCCAAATAGCGGGAATGCGCAAGATCGCGTGCCAAACAGCATCGATTCGTGGGTTTTCAGCGCTCAAGCCCCGGGTTTCAAAGCCCGATCTGAACCCCATGGAATCGGGGGGGAAGAACCGGCGACACGGCCTCGGCCTGTGGGCGCTAGGACTCGCTGTGGCGGTGTTTGCCGCGCTTCGCATCGCTGCGGTGTACAGCGTGGCGGGCAATTGGGACGAGTTCGGGCTGTTCGAAAATGCCTCGATCACGCATGAAACGGGAATCCTCATCGGCGGCGGCCGACCCGGGCTCGCACAGCTCGTAGTGCTCCCGCTCGTTGCGGATTGCGACGACGAAATCGAAGTCCTCCAGCGAGCCCGACTGCTCTGGGTTTTCATCACACTCGCGTACCTCATTGGGGTGGGAGTTCTCGTCTGGCATCTGAAGCCCGAGCGGGAACGACGCCTCGCAGATGCGCTGCTCGCGGTCGGCCTGTTGGCGTTGGTTCCGGCGTTTCTCGAGTGGTCGATCCAGGTCCGAACGGATCAGATCGCGCTAGCGGGAGGTGTCTGGGGCGGCGTCGCGCTGCTGGCTTCGAAGCGCCGACCGATCCTCGCCCTCGCTGCGGGGATTCTGTTCGGCATTGGCTTCCTTTCCACACAGAAACTGATCTATGTAGCGGCGCTGATCGGGTTGTTAGCGCTGGCCCAGGTCGGCTTCGGCAGGCGAATGCGATTGCGGCGTGAATCGCTTCGCGCCGGCCTCTGCGCGCTCGGCGTTGCGGTCTGCGTTTTCGCTCTCTACCAGACGCCCCAGCAAGAGATCGCGGTTACACCGGATCACACAGTCCTCTCGGCGAGTGTCGTGCGCAACGGATTGTCTTCCTTCGACTTCTACCGCAAGACCATCGGCTGGTCCCAATACCGCGCAATGCTCCCCACGCTGATTCCGCACTTCATCCTCCTCGGGGCCCTGGCGGCCGCGACGGTTGCCGCCTGGCGTCGACGAGAGTCTGTGCGGCCGGCGCTGACACTCTCCTGGCTGATCCTGATCCTCGGCACCGCGGTGGGAGCGTTCCACGCAGCGGCCTTCTCCTATTTCTGGATGACGTTGGGTCTGTTTCCCGCCCTCGCCTTCGCGGTGGCGCGCCAACCCATCTGCGATCTCCTGCCGGACGTCGGGCATACCAGGCGTCTGGCCATCGCGGGATTCTGGTTGGCGCTGGCGGGTCCGGGCCTGCTCGAGATGGCCACCGTGCTGAACGACACGCAGAAGGTTCAGCGCGATAGTTTCGACTTCATTCACAGTAACTTTCAACTCGGCGATGCAGGATTCCAGCCAGAAAGCGCCCTCTTCTGCCGCGGCGACAGCCAACCACTCCAGCATTACTTCTCCGGCGACATCTACCGAAGGTTCGGAACACCCGGGACCGAGCCGAATCGCGCGCGCCTGATCCAGCAGTTTCGAGACGAATCGATCGCCTTCATCGTCGAGTCCTTTCGCCTCAACCAGTTTCCCGTCGAGGTCCGGCGATTCTGGGCAGACAACTATCAGCCCTATCGCGCATCGGTCTTCGTAGCGGGGAGGCGACTCGAAGGGCTTAGTGGATCCAGCAGTGTGTTCGAACTCGTCACGCCGGGAGCGTATCGATGGCTGCCGATCAGCGGCCCCCAACCGATCGCGCTGGACGGCCATACCCTCGGTGCGGGAGAAGTCATCCGGCTCGCATCCGGCGAGCACGTCGTAGAATTTCCGGAAGATGTGCCGGGTGGAATCCTGGTATTGGCGCTGGAACAACCGCCGGGGCTCGCCCCCCTGGCTTTCTACCCGGCGAACTGAGATGCGAATCGCTTTCCTCACGAATGCGCCGGCCCCTTACCGCACGCCGGTCTTCGAGCACATCGCATCGGCGGATGGAGTCGAAGCGCGTGTATTCTTCGACTCTGCGTCTGGCGCCGCGGTCGTGGATCGTCAACCCGGTTATCCACACGAATCCCTGCGACCGGCATTCAACCTGCGGCATCGAAACTACCAGGACGACGCAGGCTGGGCGGAGCAGGTCTCGATGGGATTTGCTCTCGGCTACCTCCCGCGGCTGGCGGCATTTCGACCCGACGTCATCGTTTCGGGCGAGTTCGGCTGGCGCACATTGAACGCGACCGTCTACGCGCGCGCAGCCGGAATCCCGATCCTCGTCTGGTGGGAGGGGACCCGATTCACCGAGAGAAAACTGGGGGCGATCCGACACTGCACGCGGCGGGCGCTCACGAGCGCTTCGGCGGGACTGCTGGGTTTCGGCAAAGGGAGCGTTGATTATCTGCGAGAAACTGCCGGCCCGCGGAAACCCGTTTACTTCGTCCCACAGGCTGTCCACAATGAACAGATCGCCGAAGCGACGGATCGCTGGCGCGTGCAACGCGAACATGTACGCGAGCAGTTGGGAGCGCGCGGCGTCACGCTGCTCTGCCTGAGCCGCCAACTTCCCCACAAGGGAATTCCGCAATACACGAGCGCACTGCGCCGACTCGCAGAGACCGTTCCAGAGGGCGCCTTCACGGCACTGTTTGCGGGTGAAGGGCCCGAGGCAAAGACCATCGCAAGAGCCGCGGATGAATTTCCGCGAGTGATCCGCAATCTGGGGAAGGTCTCGCCGAGCGAAATCCCCAGGTTGTTCGCCGCGAGTGATCTGCTCGTATTTCCGACGCTCCGCGACTGTTGGGGGATGGTGGTCAACGAAGCACTGGCGGCCGGCGTTCCCGTGCTGGGCTCGCGATACGCGGGCGCGGCGCAAGAGTTGCTTCGCAGTGACGATCTTGGGAGGTTGATCGACCCGCTCGTTCCCGCCTCGCTCGACGAGGCGCTCGGGGCTGCGGTTCTCGACGAGCGGTGGGCGAACACTTCGCCGACCCACTTGCGAGCAGCGCTCAAGGGCTACAGCTGCGAGGACGCAGCCGAAGCGATCCTGCAAGCTGCGAGAAGTGCTGTTGCAGGCCGCAGCAAGCGAGCGCGATCGTGAGCGGATCGGCCGCGATGACTCACGAAGCTGTGCGCGAGCGGCGCGACCAGCCGATCTCGTGCCCGATTTGCGCAGCTCCGGGACACCGATCCTTCGACAGCCGCTTCGTCGAAGTTCATCGATGCGAGAACGAACAGTGTGCCCACCTGTTTGCGATCGGCGTCGATGCCAACCACGGCGTCATGCACGAGTTGGGCACCGATTCCGAAGAATCGATCTACGCAGAGCGAAACGATCGCCTCGTCGCATTCTGGGAAGACAGGCAATTCGTAACTGGGGATTCGAAGATTCTCGACGTCGGAGCGGGAACCGGCCATCTGGCGCGCAGCCTGAGAGGGACGACTTCCAGCAATCGACATCCACTGTGTCGAAGAAAGCGACCTCCTCCGAGGTCAGCTCGAGCGCGAGGGTTTTGCAGTTTCGAAGAATCTGGATTCGATCTCGCCGGACCGCTCGTTCGACGCTGTATTGCTGATCGAAGTCATCGAGCACGTCGCCGACCCGGTCGACGTCCTGGATCGCCTGCGGGGGTATCTCAAATCCGATGGGCGGATCTTCCTGACGACGCCCTGCGGAGAGTTGCGAAACGGCAGCCGCGCCACGAACGCCTACGACACACCCGAGCACGTCCAGTTCTTCACAGAGAAATCACTGCGGGTCGCTGTTGAGAAAGCGGGATTCCGCGACATCACCTACGAATACGTCGACGCCCTCTATCCGCGCAGCCTGAGCGCCGGGCCCGGCGCAACCTTCAAGCGATTCGCGACGAGAATCGCAAGGCCGATCCTGGCGACGTTTCAGGGTTCTCGCCATCTCACGGGATTCATCGAGCCTTAGAAAATCCGGCGCCGTATTCCTCGTAGGAACGTCCCATCAACGCCCAGAGGTGACCCGCCTGCGTGCAGATCCGCAGGAGGACGCGGGCCAACGCGCGCCGGCCACCGAATGCCGCCAGAGGCATCAACACTGCAAGGCCGCAAAGTTGAGCCGCCGCGCGGACGGCGCGTCTGAAGGAATCACCGGATGCGCTCGATCGCGCGATGCGGGTATGGACGCATCCCCCCCGAAACGCGCGTTGGGCGAGCCAACCGAAGCGATGGCGCTCTGGAGGGACGAACTCGACGACCAGCGCTTCGTCACATGAGAGGAAGCGTGCACCCGACCGCAACATACGCCCAAAGAGTTCCGAGTCCTCACCGCCGGTAAGGCCGTAGGCTGGATCGAAGCTGAGTTCGTCGAATAGGCGTCGGCGCACCAATGTGTTGCCCGCTTTCAGATCGCCCGCAGCCAACCGCTCGCCCGTTGGGATGGCGGTGCCGGTTGTAGAAGGTCTCGACATCTAGCCAGGGAGTCACGACCTCTTCGAGTCGAGCCAGCACGGGGCCGAACGCGCCGTCACAGGGCCTCGCGTTCGACCAGCTTCAGATACTCCGAGATCCCAGTTTTCGTCTGCGACTTCATCGTCATCGATAAACAAGATCCACTCGCCAGACGATTGCGACAGGGCCCGATTACGGGCGAGCGCAATATTCTGACGCGGTTCGACGCAGTAACGAATCGGTCCAATCGAACCAGATCGCGATCGAGCGACGGATGCAGCGCTCTCCCTCGCGATCATTGTCGACGACGATGATCTCGACCTCGGTACCCGATCGGAATTTTCAACCGATCGAGACTATCGAGCAGGCGAGCAAGGCCCTCGGGGCGCCGGTAGGTGGCGATACAGATGGAGACATCGGCGCCCATTTCAAAATGCGCCGCGACGAGATACGACCGCACCGACAGTGCGCAGCAGAATCGACAAGTCCTGAGCCAGCGATCGATTGCGGATGTAGTAGAAGTCGTATTGAAGGTTCTCGTGCATCGGGAGATCCTTGCGGCCGAGGATCTGCCAGAGCCCGGT
>PVMK01117369.1_pt1 | contig 20019 bp, 26 predicted proteins | sample 1853481 | NCBI WGS metagenome assembly PVMK01 (sample SAMN08533507, study PRJNA380276) | Marine sediment metagenome, whole genome shotgun sequencing project. | reverse complement strand
TATCAAGTGGCCCATTTTCACTCCCCCAATTTTGTCCCATTTAATTCAATTTTCTTAATAGGAATTGATGGCTTTGAAAAACCCGGCCTTAAAAAAAATGACTGTATTTTCAATATATTAATTAATAAATGAAATGTGCCGTCAAGTCCCGGCACATATATTGCTCTCTGTTATGCTAAACAAGCAAAACCGCTTGCAACTGGAAACTTTTTAAGGAGGCTAAAATGACAGGAATAACTGCAATAACGGGAATGGTCGTTTTTTTGACTATGTTAGGTTGGATAATATTACGTTTGATGAGGTCGTAAGCACCGGCTCTATCCGGGTCTGATGATTACTCCTGATTTCAGTCTTGTTGATGCTTCTGGAAATGAGATTAAATATTGTTGTGATATCCTTAAAACCCGCATAATATCACAGGTTATGACTTTTCTTTGATTATCTCAATTAATCATAACATGCCAGAGTTTTATGATATTTAAAAGGACTGGTATGTAATCACCACCCACCATCCATTCCTCCTGAACACAATATATAGATGTACATTTCATTAGCCTTCGTCTCAGACAGTGGCAAGTTGCCACGCGTTCTTAATCCCTAATTTCAGATCGCCACCACATGTCCCATCGATAAATTTATGAACAAATTAAAAAAATGAGACTCCTGGAAACGATAGAACGATCCAGGGTAAAGGTTTTCACTGATGGATGCTCTTTGCAATATCCGAAAAAGAGTTGGGATTTCACATGTGCCATGTCGGATTCCGTTAAGTATGCTAACTACTGTTTCTCTCAAACAGGGCTTAATGTGATTTTTTCAGGAACCCGTGATTGCGTTGAAACCGCCGTTACCGGAGAATTAAAGAGAGATCCAATATGGAAATACTTTTCCAATTGTAAATGTTGCTGAATCTGATTTCAACCTTTTTAAAACAGGCCTCTATGCTGAAATTGTATCCAAAAAAAATGGCTCATATGTCCGCATTTGATGCAATCTCAAATAAAGCTTTGGCATGCTATCGCAATTACGGTGAAAAACTGGCTGGATACAAGATATTGTGCCCAGCCTTTTTGACACCAAAGTTGTAATTACTCCGCCCTGAAAAATAGCCATAACAGGGTTGGGTATCGTAAATTTGTTCTTTGAAAATTGAAGAAAATATTTAGAAGTTGATCCGGGCGGATTAATTAGGTCGACGCAAACACAAGATTACTCTCCAACGTATGCAAACATTTGAAATGCCGAAAACCCTGTGATACTCAAATGATATATTCACTTTTGGCAAAATGCAGATTATCTCAATATCTCTGCAACTAGCTGATAAAGGCGAAGAGGAGAACGAGTGAACTCTGAGAAAAAGTTAGTAACCGCATACTGTGATGATGTCTTGGGAACCAAGGATGGGGTCGAACTGGCCGCATTGATTACGGCCGGGGGGATACAGTCTTCTGACGTGGTCGAGGCCGCCATTGCCCGCGCCCGGAGGGTGAATCCGGCCCTCAATGCCATTGCTACGGAAACCTTCGAGCAGGCCCGTAGTCAACATAATGAGCCGAAAACCGGTCTTTTGGCGGGGGTTCCTTCGTTTATCAAAGACAACGAACATGTCAAAGGCGTCCCGACCTTAATAGGCACCCGTGCGCTTTCAAATAGGCCGGCTGATGTATCGAGCAGGTTCGTGGAACAGTTTTTATCCGTTGGCTTGGTAAGCCTGGGTAAAAGCACTTTACCCGAGTTCGGGTTGACCGCAACCACCGAATCTCTTGCTACAGGATCCACCCACAATCCCTGGAACCTCGATTATTCCACCGGTGGATCGTCCGGTGGGTCGGCCGCACTGGTGGCAGCCGGTGTCGTCCCGTTGGCACACGGCAATGACGGCGGCGGTTCCATCCGCATTCCAGCAGCCTGTTGCGGTCTGGTCGGTCTAAAGCCCTCGCAAGGCCGACTGGCGGATGCTGAAGGGACAGAAAAGATGCCGATCAATATTGTGTGCAACGGCGTTATTAGTCGAAGCGTGCGGGATACCGCTGCATTTTATGATGCAGTAGAAAAAAATTATCGAAACCCGGACCTGCCCGAAATCGGTCTGGTCCAGCATCCGGGAAAAGAACGGCTTCGGATAGGACTGTTTACCGACACGCCCTTCAACACATCCAGTCATACAGATTCGGTAGAGGTGACGGTTAATGCAGGCAAACTTTGTGAGAATCTCGGACATAATGTGGAGACAATTTCATGCCCTTTTAAAGCGCAGGTAATGGATGACTTCTTCATTTATTGGGGAATGTTAGCCTTCTTCATTCACCATTTCGGTAAGAAGCTGTTAAAAACCGAGTTCAACAAGAAAGAACTGGAGATCTGGACGCTCGGGTTGAGCCGTTTTTTTAGAAAAAATATCTTGAAAGCTCCTTTCATCATCAGAAGGCTTAAAAAGTTTTCGAACCAGTATGAAAATATTTTTTCAAATTATGATATTCTTCTCTCCCCGACTCTGTCGCATGCCCCGCCGAAGATCGGCTACATAGGTCCGGAGGCCAGTTTTGAGACCCACTTCGAAAGGGTTCGCCAATATGTGGCTTTTACTCCGTTACAAAATGCCGCAGGAGCCCCGGCCATATCTCTGCCGATGGGGTTTAGCCGAAACGGGTTGCCCATCGGCATCCAGTTTGCCGCGGCATACGGCCAGGAGAAACGTCTGCTTGAGCTCGCTTTTGAACTCGAAGAAGCTCGGCCCTGGCCCCTGGTCGGACAGCAGTAGACCATTGACACTGACCGGTTGATAAAATCAGTCGCCTTGGTTCAAATAGTTTGCGATGCTTCCCAGTTTTCTCTTAACTTTATGTTGTCAAATGATTTTGGACAAATTAGGCATAAATCGGGAATAGAATTTCATACAAAAAGCTGGAGCTGACTAATGAATAGTACAAAAGCGCCAAATTGCAGATACCCCCAACTTATCAAAGGCTTTTCAGTCTCAAAAAAACTTGTGATATCATTATTTCGAAGCAGGAAGACTAAATCCAAATCACTGCCTTGCTATGGTGAATAAAAGGACCAAACCTTTTTGGATATCATAATAGTATCTCAACTCAGGAGGGTGAATCCGAGCCTATGGATTTGCCCTTTTTGCTGGCCAAAAGCCGCATTTTTAGACTTACGGTGAACCATTAATGAAAGAAACAACTTGAAACCCATTTTTATGAGCATTATGTTTTTGGGGAAGATTACTGTTTTTCATCTTGTTCAGAGTGATAAAACTACCTTATTTTTAAAACCTATAGATAATCCAAAGAAATAAAAACTATGATAAAAATAGCCAAACAAACAGGGTTAGCTCCTGAAAAAGTTATAGATCGGGCATCGAAGTTTTTCGGTAAAGGCGGTGAGGGATTAGAAGAAAAAGAACGGACTCCATGCTGTATATCATTTGAAGGTGGGGGAGGCTATGTGTCCATCTCCATTTATGATGAAGAAAAACACAGGATGGTAGATGTTGAGACCAGGGAATTTGAGTATCAGGCTAAACAGTTTCTGAGAACCCTTTGATCTTTCAGGGTGCTGACACCTCTAACAAATCACTGCTAAAAACCGATCTTTTTGTCTTACGACATCCGTTTCATATCCCAAATGCTGGTTATAAATTCTCGGCAGCACGTTTGACCTCGGTTGAGAGGTAAGGTCTTGGAATCAAAAATTCTATGTAAAATAGGATAGTTATAATCTGTGTCGCCCAGTTTATTCTGCATTTCAAATTTCATGCCGACCGGAGAACCCTTTTTCCGCTGCTTAAGGAACATATAAGCCCCGTACATGGAAATGGTCAATTCGCCCTGATCGTTTTTATCAATCTCAATTCCAAATTTTTTACCGTTTTCATCCCGACCGGAAAAGAAATAATTAAGCAGCGCCCTTTTTTCATCATAGGACATATCCCTGAGTCGCTCAGGCGAAGAGTAATATTCCAGAAGCTGCCGACGCATTTTTTTAGCCCCTGCCATTAGCTTTTCGATATCTGGCAGACGATTTAATTTAGCCCGCTGCATTTTAAGCTCCGAATTAATTGTATCCCTTATTTCTAAAAGTTCAGTTTCCTTTTTAGAATAAATCTCCGCATTCATTTTATCATCAGTATAAGCATCCACCAGCCTGTCGATTTTAGAACCAACTTTTTTTAATTCTTTTTCGTTCTGGGCAATGGTCTTTTTCAGCGTTTCAATTCCCTTTTGATCTGGCACTTGATCTTCGACGGCTTTGTAAAAACCCACCCGATCCCAGGCGAACTCCCAGAGCATATCGAATATGAAATCTTCAAGCTTTTGCTTGCGAAAATTAAACCTGCAATCGCATTCAATTTGTGAACCCGTAGGATGGCTGTATCTTTCATATACCGTTATGCGTCCTTTATACGTCTTTTTATCCGTCCAGCCCTGTATCGCCCGATTGCATCTTGCACAGCGGGTAACTTCATTCAATAAATTTTCCTTTTTAACATCAGTTCGATTGAACTGTTTATTACGCTTGAATCTTTCCTTCAGGGCGGCGATGGTTGCTTCATCCAAAATACGGGGGATTTTAAATTTAACTCCCATAAAAATCCATTCATCGCCACAGCGTTCCGTTAAAACCTTTCTGAGATAGTTGTGGCTTAACGGGAGGCCATACCTTTTTATAACAATATTGGAAACCTCAACCGTGCCCCGACCATTTAATATCTCAGCTGCTGCCCACCTGGCTGCCTTTGGCTCTTTTTTTTTAACTCCCAAATCCATTTGCCGCTTTTTTTATCATAAACATGCTCTCTGCCAAATACCTGTCTTTTGGGCCCGGCTGGAACTTTGCATTCACCCCGTGCCGCCTTCTTGGCATTTTTAAGTTTTCCACGAACCGTAATTTTTCTCAAATGTGCTGCCATACGTTTATTGAATGCTGCATTTGAATCTACCGTATATACATGGTCGGGATCATCCAAGTCCAACTCCATTGAACCGATAAAGAACCTAATTCCATTTTTCAGATAAATATTAATAGCCCTGTCATTGGTAACTGGGTCACGGTTAAATCGAGAAGGATCGTCAAACATAACTGCATCGAAAAGGTCTTTATCGCAATCATCAAGGTGTCTGGAATACATTTCACGCTCTTTGTCGGGCGTGGCAGATTCCTGCCCTGAATAATCTCAGCAATAATCGGGTATGGTGCCACTTAAAAATTTTATCGTCCTAATATTAGCCTCTATTTGATTTTCTAAAGTATCACGCTTAGCTTGCCCCGGCGTTGAAACACGACAAATAGGGCAAAACCTAAGACCTTTTGTTGGATCTCTATAACTCATAAATTCACCTCCCCTATCCTAAGGCTCTATAACTTGGATCGCCCCAAATCGATAATCCTCCCTTTTGATGGCCGCCAGAATTTTTCTTTTAAGATCCGTGCTGACCGCGGTGCATAAAATTGGTTCCCTGTTGAAATATGAGCTCCGGTTAAGGTCGGGATGATCATCGACTTGAACCATCATTTGAAGTTTTAGCCAAGGCATTTCATCCCCCTCATTATCATTATAGTGTTTTTAAAGAATTTTCTGCGCCATATTTTAAAAGTTTTTTTGAAAATCATCCTTATAAATTTCCTTTAATTGATTAAAGAGAACTTTGCCGGTCAGGAAACCTTCGGCGGTATGCTGGAACTCCAATAAATCCCGTGGCTGCGGCTTATTGTAAAATTCATCCTCGGCAGCTTCCATCGCAAATCGCTTTATCAGCATATTCTGGATTACTAAATAAGGTGGCAGTCGATGGCGCTTGCTGTAGCCCATAATTTTCTCCAAAAAATACGGGTCAAAGTCAATCAGGTCACGGACTACCTTACTGAAATTGATCTCGTGCTTTTCAGCGAATTTATCAATTTTCTTTTTCAGCTTTTCATCGACTTGCAAGCTAACCATTTGTTTTGACATTGTTTTCGGACTCCAGTTATGAATTATTTATTAACTATTTATTAGATTATAATTATTTTAATTTAAAATGTAAACTTTTTTTTTACCCGATTTCATTATTCTGCCGACCACAACATATAGTGGTATCGTTTTTGCATATATACATGTAGACGAGTTGTAAGGAGCGGTTTTCATACTTCGACAACTGGTCGGGCAGTAAGAAGGTCTTATTCCTGAAAAATAGAGATTACAGTAGGTTTTAAACGTTTTTCGATGATCTTAGCGCTTGATGAAATCAAACAAAGGCTAAAAATAGGGGGACAGAAATTAACGTAAACAACGGAGGTGTTTTTTGAAGATTTTAGTAGAATTGTTACAGAAGATTTATAATGAACATGGGCCGAAAGGATTAGTCTGGATTCTAATTTCTTTTTTTGTGATCGGAATAGTATGGCACTTGGACGATATTTTACCCATTATCTTCTCCGGTTGACTTTCAGCACATTATAGAAAAGGACGGCATTCCACCGTTTATCCAATCTCGTTATTCTGTAAGATATGGTTAACCTCTTTATCCGTTATGCCGAGGTAGCGCATAGTGACGGCTGGGTTGCTGTGGTTGAATCGCTTGCAAATTATTTCGTAGCCGACCCCGTATTTTTTCCTTTGGATATATCCCCAAGTTTTCCGTAGGCTATGGGCCCCGTAATTGCCTTTGAGATTAATCGCTTTAGTCCATTTCTTAATGTAATTATTAATTGCTTGGATTGTGAGGTGGCCGCCTTTTTTGCTTTTGAACAGGTAGTCTTCATCGCTGAGGTTGGCCGTATCCAGATAATTTCTTAATGCCTTGTAAACGGTTTTGTTGATTATCAGGACATTTTCCTTTTTTGTTTTAGATTCTTTAATCATAATGCTGCTGCCAGCCTTACGGTCTTTTATTTGATATACCTTAAGCCTTAAGAGATCTCCGCTTCTTAAACCGTTGTTTACGCCCATTAGAAAGAATAGGAGATCTCTGGGCTTATCAGATAATAGTTTGGCTATCGCCTGTACGTCTTCGACCCTTCTAATAGGATCCACCTTTATTCTGCTGCCCTTCTTTGGGTGGTGCTTCGGTTGTAGCTTTGTTAGATGGTGTACCATTATATTATTATTCCTTTATCTCTATTTTGGTCTCATTAATTTACTGCGCTCTCTGAAAGCTGATTGCAAGGATTCCTTAATAATCCTTCGCGTTTTCATGTATCCAATTTTACGACAATCAAGAAGTTCTTCAGCTAATCGTTTCACAGAACACCATTTTGCTGGTTGTCTTATCATATTTTTAGTTCTTATCCATAGCCAGTTGATATAGGCCTCAGTCTCTTCAAGATTGCCACAAAGGTAGGTTGCATCATCCACTGCACTGCGAAAATCGCGACTGGTACCAGTCGGGTTCTTTTGTCCGCTAAAAATTTGCTCGGCAATAGCTCCTGCAAACGCTATAATTATAGCTTTTTCTAATGGTTTCCGAATTATTCTATCAGAATCAATTTCAGGGTTGAAACTATCTCTGTATTTCTTAAACATTACATGACCTAAACTTTCTTCGTCAGGTTCAATGGTAATATAACAAAAAGAGCTCTTCATATAAAATGCTGCTACAGCATGACCGGCTTCATGATAGGCGGTCTTTTCAATCTTCTTTCGCTTCATGATACCCCCTTTGTTTCTATCAGTTCTAACGTCCGCCTGTTCTGCCACCACGACTTGCCTTCAAATTCTGAAGTGATAAAGTCAACCTCGCTCTGCTTCAAATTCCAGTATTTGCAAGCTTCTTCTAATGTCATCGGCCTTTGTTCTTTTGCCATTTTAGTTTCCTTCTGTTTAAGTTTCCTATGACATACATATAATACTTAAAATACTAAATGTAAAGAAAAAAATGCATATTTTTTAAGTATCTAATATAATTATATAATTAAATGGTATTTTAACTAATTAATAAAAGTTAATATCAGGCTTTCAGAGATAGGATTTTTTAAAAGGCAGGAAATACCTATTAGAATTAAAAAAAGTCTTTATCTGCGTTCAATCCCAAGGTGCAGGGCAGGAAAATATAGCAGGCTATAAACTATCGAAAGGCTTCCAATCTTCCAGACTTATGCCTTTTTTTGCATCCTCTATTATAGGATCCTCTGTACTGTCCGAGGGAAGTGAATTTTTGCGATTTTGCATATATTCTCAATTAATCTGCATTCGCTTTAAATTTGTTTTGGAAGTTTTAACTTACTATTGGATTAATAAATGACATCCACATTTTTCTAATTTTGTAAATATTGGCTATGAACCTGAAATAGCCAAAATTTCATATTGCGTCAGCACATCCAATAAATTTTCAGCTCTTCCAAATTATAGCATCAGGCACGCTATCCTACAATTTGGTATCTTGCAAAATAGTGAGGATTTGCATATGCATTATACAGTCGGACGTGTCGCGAACTATGGCAAGTAGTCTGCAGCTATGAAGAGGCTTATGTATTGTCTCCTAAGATGAATGTGGTTGGACCCGTGATGGGGGTGTGCATGCACAAATACACGGTCAAACAGATTCGGAGGCATCCCCTTCCGGAATTTCTTTATCAGAGGTGCCGCCTGTTACCGATTTTGCACCCAATCAATACGGCATCAAGGGATTGAACAAAATGATCAGCGAGTGGGGAATTGGTGCCGTTAAGGCTGGTTCAACGGATCGAGCTAAAGACAATGTATATGTTGTAATGGGTCATGCCGGAAAGGCCCCAACAAATGCATTATCCATCCCATCTGCTATTCCACGGAATCCCTGGGAAGCCTATGAGCATGTCGGTTTCCGATGCGCCCGGAGTCTTGAAACTCCCAAGAATTAAATCGGTTACATCGCGAAATTCCTTAACCTATTGAGAGCTATTTTTGGCTAAAAAATCCGCCGAAACAAATCTAACGTTGACAGTTTTGCCACAACGTGGCATATAGGCGCCTTTGAAAACTGGTATACAATGAAAGTATTGATCAATAATTTTAGGAAGTTCGATACAGACGCCTGTTATTTGATAATTAAAATTCCGCCAGGAAGATAGCGAGTCTTAACAAATGAAAGAAGAAAACCAAAGTGTCCGCAGAGTGAACTTTCAATCCATAGTTTTAATTGTGCTGGCTATAGTAGGTGTTGGTATCATAGTCTTGCTTCAATCTAAAAATTCTTCTTTCAACCCGTCCGGAAAGCCTCTGCTCGGAAAAGGCGTGCCTGCGCCAAATTTCACCTTCCCCGGCCTTGACGGCAAAAAGGTCAATCTGGCTGACTATAAGGGCAAAGTGGTGCTTCTCAATATCTGGGCCACCTGGTGTGCCCCTTGTGTGGCAGAGATGCCGTCTATGGAAAAGCTGTATCAAGAACTGAAAAATGAAGGTTTTGAAATCTTAGCGGTCAGTGTTGACGAATCGGGAGCCGAGGCAGTGAACCCATTTATGGAAAAACACAAACTGGGTTTCCCCGTGCTTTTAGACACAAAGGGAGACATAAAAACCCTTTATCAGGCCACCGGTATTCCAGAAAGTTTCATCATTGATAAGGACGGGATAATTATAGAAAAAATAATAGGCCCAAGAGAATGGGCAGCTTCCGGCGTGATTCGTTTTTTTAGAAATATAATTCAATCAAATTAGATATTGCTATTGAGATGCTCACATTGCCGCTTTCTGCATGGCATACAGCATTGCTCACTTCAGGAAAATGATATTGATGACAATTAAAGATAAAGCATCCAATTCTGACTGGACGATTATTTTTATATGCTGGATTGTTGCCAGTGTTTCAACGCTGGGGAGCTTGTTTTTCAGTGAAATAATGGAATTCCCCCCTTGTGCTTTGTGCTGGTATCAAAGAATTTTCATGTTCCCCCTGGTTATCATTTTGCTGGTCGGGCTTTTCCCTTTTGATAAAAGTATTATCAAGTATGCACTTCCCCTGGCTATAGTTGGATGGGGTTTCGCGTTTTATCATTACCTTCTGTATTCCGGATTCATTCTCGAAAGCATACAGCCTTGCAGCCAGGGCGTTTCATGCTCGGAGACCTATCTGGACTTGTTTGGATTTTTGACAATTCCGATGCTCTCACTGATATCATTTTCGATTATAATAGGATTATTACTTATACTAAGGAGGAGACCATCTAAATGAAGAAGCAAAATATAGTCTTATTTTCAAGTGTTTTTCTAATTCTTTTGTTTGTACTGGGAGTTTATTTATTTAAAAACTATCAAACAAAGAAACTCGGCTTTATGGCCCGGGAAAATGCTTCAGTCTTTGTCAGGGACTATTCACAAACCCTCGGCAGTGATGATGCCAAAGTATATCTTATAAAATTTTCAGATCCGGCCTGTGAAACCTGCAGTGCTTTTCACCCATTCGTGAAGCAATTGATGGCAGTTAATCCAGGTAAAATAAAACTGGTTATCAGATATGCACCGTTTCATGATGGTGCAGATTATTTTGTCAAAATTCTTGAAGCATCGAGAAAACAGGGAAAATATTGGGAGACATTGGATGTTATGTATAAAACCCAACGCTACTGGGCAAGTCACCACAATCCAAAGCCGCAGTTAATATGGAGATTTCTTCCAAGAGCAGGGCTCGATCTGGAAAAAATTAGAAAGGATATGAATAATCCTGAAATTGTAGAAATTATCAACCAGGATCTTGCCGATGCCAAAACTTTGAATGTCAGGAAAACGCCTGGATTTTTTGTAAACGGTAAGCCACTTTCAAGCTTCGGCTATAAGCAATTAAAAGAATTAGTTGATTCCGAAATAAGCAAATATTATTAATTATGGAGCAGGAATTCTCACGACTAAATGTGTGTGCAGCCGGGCTTTCATAATTTCTCTCCCTCTGCGTGCTACCGCTTATTCCAGGATTTATAGGATTTGTATGCGCAACCCACACTTTCACTAAATTATATAAATAACGGCTATGAACCCCATAAAATCAGAAATTTGTGTATTGCGTCAGGAAATCTAACAAAATTTACATCCCTCCAAATTCCACCCTTAGGCACGGAAGTCACAATTTCCGATAGGCTGTAATTTTGTATATTTGTCATTGTGCAATCTACAAAAGCATAAGCTGCAATCGATGCATAAATTTGCCAGGATAAGACAATGCCATATCTCCCTCGAAAAACCCTTGTGATATCCATTTGAAACATGTAATTTCGGGCGAGTTGGGTTTAAGGTATAAAACAAAGGCAACTTTTCATGCCAAAACAAATTCTCATAGTGGACGATGAGCCGAATGTAGTTGTGCCCATCCAGTTTTTGATGGAACAGCAGGGTTACAGGGTCATGATAGCAGAAAGGGGCGAAGATGCCTTGGATCTGATTTACCAATACAAACCGGATCTTGTGCTGCTGGACATCATGCTTCCCGGAATTGACGGATATGAGGTTTGCGAAATTCTCCGTTTAAATCCCAATTATCGAAACATCAAAATAATTTTTTTGACTGCCAAGGGTCGTGAAGTGGAAATCGCCAAAGGTCTGGCACTTGGTGCCGACTCTTATATAACCAAGCCTTTCTCGAATGCTGAGCTTCTCGCCAAGGTCAAAGAGCTTTTAGAAAAAACCTATGAAGAAGCCAGAGAATAAACTCTGGAAGGTTGTAATATTTAATCATAGCTCCTGAGAAAATCAATTTTCCAAAGCAATGCCAGCCAGTTTATCCGCTCCTTCAAGGCTTTTTGCTTCGGCCAGAAAACATCCATTATGGCAATAAAGGGCATCATAAACATCGGATATTCCGGCGAAATCATTTTGTCTTCCGCCCCATTCTTTAGGCAATAATTTACAATATTCAAACTTTTTCCCTTTTTTGGGAATACTTCTAATGGCCCAAGTTTTTCTATGTGTGGGGAAAATCACAAATAGGGCTTCTTTAGACTCGCGTGAAATAAAATTTAGCCATGTTTTATCAAACATCCTAAAAATCAATATTCGAGGATCTTCAGCAACCTTTATGGCATTGCGAATGTTCGGTAATGCAATTTCAAATAATTCTTTTGCCAATTTAATCTGTCTTTTCATGTAAGAGGTGGCAAAATTTAATGCACGGTCAAATCCTTTTTGGACCTTATCATCATCATCGACATGTCTGGGTACAAAAGACTCAATGATATCTGATAATGTATGCAGTCCTATCCCATTAATTTTGGTTTCATAAATATCAATTCCATTATCATCCGCATCAATTGCTTGGACGATTTCAGAATCGATGTATTCAGATATTTCAGATGATCCACACAATAATTCACCATACTGTTTCCATACAAGTCCGAAAGATGCATAAAGGATTCCTGACTCTCTTTTTAATGAGAAACTCCTTTGATGATGGTCGAAAATAAGATTGTCAGGATCATAAACATAACCCACGTCCACAATTATGTCGGTGTTTTTATATATGTTTTCATCTCTAGTACGAATTATTTCAAGATCAGGGTAAAATAGATTCAGCACAGCGAGAGCGAATATTTCATCGGCATGAAACCGTCCATCATGAGTTGAAGCCTTCATAATAATTATGATCCGTAATAATTTTAAAGTTATAGAAAAAGAGCGCATAAAATCACAAATAAATTAATTTTTCAAGCAAAAACAATTTTCTTAGTACGGTTATAACGATAGATTAACAGATCAAATTTATAATAAATAGAGAGGGTTTTGGAAAGGCAAAAGCGCAGTTCGCATCCATCGGAATCTCACACTTCTTATAAGCTTGACCGACAAGCCCGTTTAAGCCTATATTGATTTGCCAAAAAAGGGGAGTTCTTATCAAGTAATGCATACGGTTTTTCAATTCCTGGGGCCGTTTCTCAAACTGATTCGCCGGGAAAAATTGCACCGGGTAGGCCTGGTATTGATTTTCCTCATTCTTCTCGGGGCGATGACGTTTTCGCTATTTGAGAAAAACATGGGGTTCTTAGACTCCCTGTGGTGGACCCTGGTGACCATCACTACCGTAGGGTATGGCGACATCTCGCCGGTAACCGTTGGCGGTCGCATCGTCGCCACCGGGGTCATGCTCCTCGGGATCGGATTGTTAGGAATCTTTACGGCCACGGTGGCCGGGGTATTCATCGAGAACAAGATTATGGAAGATAAGGGGATGAGAGTGAGTAAAGTCAAGCAGCATTTTGTAATCTGCGGCTGGAATTTTCGGGGTTCTGAAATCGTGGCCGAACTTCGGGCCGACCCCAAGTCCAAAAAATTGCCCGTAGTGCTTATCGCCGAGATACAGGAAAAACCACTGGACGATCCGAACCTCCATTTCATCCGCGGCGAACTCGATCCGGAAACCCTGGAAAAGGCCAATATGGCCGAGGCCCAGGCAGCGATCCTGCTTTCCGATGACAGCCTTGACGCCAACGCCCGGGACGCCAAGACTATTCTGACTACCCTGACCATTAAAAGCCTGTATCCCTCTGTCTACACCTGTGTCGAACTCATGCGCTCCAAAAACGTGGATCACTGCCAGAGGGCCAAGGCGGATGAGATCATTGTTGTGGGCGAACTGAGCACCAACCTTCTGGTCCAGGCGGCCCTAGACCATGGCATCACCAGAATGATCTCTGAATTGGTCAGTACCCGATACGGGAGCGATCTTTACAAGATCAGAGTACCGGAAAGCATGCGCGGCCGAACCTTTTTTGATATAATGTGTGAGCTAAAAAAGAGTCACGGCTTTTTGTGCGTGGGGGTTGAAGACTCCAAGGGTGAAAGACTGCTGGCCAATCCAAACTCAGAATACAGCGTCGGGCCGGACGACCAACTGGTCATAATCGCCTCATCCAGGCCAAAATTGACCTAAGGCGTTTAAAAGACCTGGCGCTTAGCTGGACATCATAAATAATTAAACGTGGAAATTGAATGATTATCTTTCATGAAGGAAATAGGAGGTGGTTATGTCTGATAAATTCGAACTGGTAAAATCGTATCTTCTTGACATGGATATACCCATTGTCAGCGAAGACCCGGCCGAAGAGCTGGTAGTGGTTGATGATGAGGACAACGGTGTCAAGGACCTGGTGATCGACTGCGAGGCGCCGCTCCTGGTCCTGGAGCAGGTGATCATGGAGATTCCGTCCAGCCCGGGAGACCTGTATAAACGCCTGCTGCAGATGAATCGCGAGCTGGTCCACGGCGCGTTTGTCATGGACGAGGAGGCAAGGTTCATTCTCTTTCGGGACACACTCCAGTTGGAGAATCTCGACCGGAACGAACTCGAGGCCTCCATTCAGGCTCTGGGTATGGCCCTGGCCGAATTCAGCTCCGAACTAATCAGTTACGTACAACAATGAAGGGTATGGCTCCCTACCCATCCTAAGGAGGTAACATAATATGTCAGTTTTCAAACGTCTTTTCAGAGTTTCTCAGGCCGAGGCACATGCCATAGTTGATAAATTCGAAGACCCGATCAAAATGACCGAACAGGGCATCCGGGACCTTAAGAAAGATCTTCAGGAATCTATGACCAGCCTGGCCGAAGTCAAGGCCATTGCCATTCGCACCAGGCGGGAGGCTGACAACCACAAAAAACTGACCGTGGATTACGAGCGTAAAGCCATGATGCTGCTTCAGAAAATGCAGAGCGGCGAGATGGATCAGGCCGATGCCGAACGTCTGGCCACTCAGGCCTTGAACAAGAAAGAACAATCCGCTGCCGATGCCATTAGACTCGCCCAAGAGGCTGAACGCCACGAACAGATGGCCGGCCAGCTTCAGGCCAATGTCAACAAGATCAAGTCAGGCGTCAACACCTATGAGAACGATCTGGTGACTTTGAAGGCCAGGGCCAAGACGGCGGTCGCAACTAAGAAGATCAACCAGCAGATCGCCAGGGTCGACTCCTCGGGCACCATGGCCATGCTCGAAAAAATGAAGGGCAAGGTCGAGGAAGATGAAGCCTTGGCCCTGGCTTACGGAGAGATGGCCGACCTGGACAAAAGCGTGGACGATGAAATAGACGCGGCCCTGGAAAGCGGCAATAGGGTAACCGCCTCCGCGCACCTTCTGGAACTCAAGAAAAAAATGGGCATCAAAATGATTAACGGCCCGGTTGGGAAAAGTTGAGAGCATGGGTTTCAAGGACCTATTTAAAAAAGACAAGCCCCAGCCTGACCCGCTGAGAGAGCTTACCCTGTCCAACCTGAAGGTAGGCTACTTCCTGGATTACGACCTCAAGACCTGGGAAGTAACGGCCTACAATGTCTACGATTTCAGCGAAGGCGACAAGGCCCACGAGTGGCAGCTAAAAAGCAGCGAGGAGACGGTCTATCTCGAACTGGAATCCGACGACGAAGATTACTGGAGTTGGAACAGGAAGATCCCTTTTGGGAGTCTGGGCAGCGGTCTCAAGGAACACATACAACAGCACGGAGACCCGCCGGACGAAATCGAATTCGAAGGGATGACCTATTATCTGGAAGAGACGGCCGGCGGCCACTTTCTGAAGGGAGGCCAAGAACCGGGCCGGGAGTTTCTGCGGTGGAGTTTTGCCGACGAATCCGGGAAGAAGCTCCTGGAAATCGAGCAATGGGGTGAGAACGACTTTGAGGCCTCTGCGGGCGAAGAGGTAGAAGAATACCAGTTTACTAACATTCTGCCTCGAAGCTGAAGGCACGGGGAAATGGTCACGGGCGGGGACAAACCCGGCTCAACCCTCAATAGACCCCCCACGACCCGGAACGATAGTACCTCATCAGCACCGGATTGCTCTCTGTGTTTATTTTTATCTTGTCCGTGTCAGGGCCTTCCAGGATGCCCTTGCCGAAATGGGCCATGGAGATCATGGCCCCGGTGTTGAAAAAACGAGTGTCCAGGCCTTCAAAATCAAAGGCCAGGACCCTCCGTTTCAGTATTTCCTTGGAAAAATCTTCCGCCCTGGCCCCCAAGACCCAGCCCCATTCGCCCATGGTCGGAATCTGATTGTGGTAAGGCAGGACGCTGAACCCGGCGGCTTCGACTGTTTTCAAGATGGAAAGAAAGGCCTGGCGTGAAAAGTAAGGGCTGGTGGCCTGAACGGCCAGCATGCCCCCGGCCATGAGACGCCGGTGGGCCAGGCGGTAGAAGTTTTGGGAATAAACGTGCATCAGGTCCACGCTATCCGGGTCGGGCAGATCGATGAAGATGGCCCCATAGAAGGTGGAATCATCTTTGAGAAAGGCGGCGGCATCCTGATTGATAACCGTGACCCGGCTGTCCTTCATGGACCCCTGATTGACGTCCAACAGGACGTAGTGCGTCTGCGCCAAATCAGTCATGGCCGGGTCCAGGTCTACGAGGGTGACCGAGGAGACATCGGGATATTTTAGGACCTCCCTCAAGGCCAGCCCATCCCCCCCGCCCAGGATCAAAATCTTTTGCCGGTCCGCAGTCAGGTTCATACCCGGATGAACCAGAGGCTCGTGGTATTTCTCCTCATCGAAGGTGCTGAACTGCTCCTGGCCGTTGATATAAAGCCAATAATGGTTTTTCCACTTAGTGATCACGATTTTCTGGTGCGGGGTCTGTTTAGTAAAGATGACCTTGTCCCGAAACTGCCTCTGTTCCCCGTATAGGATAATAGGTTTGGACAGAACTCCCAGAGCCATCAGGACGCTCAAAGAAACGACAAAACTCGATACCAACAGCTTTTTCCGGCCGATGAGGTCGAAAAATCGCCATAGAAGCAGAGAAGCCACGAGGAAATTAATAACCCCCAGGGCAATGGGCGTATAGGTCAGCCCGAGGTAAGGCAGGGCAAAAAAGGCAAACAAGAGGCCGCCCAGGAGGGCGCCGTAATAATCCTTTTCCATGATGGCGGCAATGTTTGACCGTAGCTCTTGATAGGTATTGTTCAACCGGATTACCAGGGGTATTTCCAGACCGATGAACAATCCGATGAAAAAGGCCTGGGTATAGATGAGCAGGCTCGTGTATACGGTGTAGGCGGCCAGACCGTAGGCCAGGATGGCGGCTGAGGCACACAGCAGGGAAAGGCTGAATTCAATGATGATGAAGGTATCCAGGAGCTTATGACGGAAGATCAAGCTGACCCGGCTGCCCAGCCCCATGGCGAAAAACATCAGGGACATTACCACGGTCCACTGCAGGACCGCGTTACCGATAATATAGGTAGCCAGGGTTGAGAGAACGAATTCGGCTACGATACCGGCAAGGCCGGTGGCAAAGATGGAAATCTTTAGGACGGCGCTTACAGCGCGAGGCTTAGACACACCAGCTGATGATAAAGGCCGCGGCAATATAGGAAAAGGCCTCGATATAAGCCGCGCCGACATTGGGTTTTTCCTGGGCCGAAATCTCGTCCGAAAGCTTTACCGTGGGGAGGAGCACCTTATCGGTAAGCAGGCGGATTATGGGCAGCAGGATAAGCCCCAGTACGGCAAAACCTATATAAACAGGCAGGTCTATGGACCAGGCCGTAAAGTCACCTTCTCCGGCCAGACCGATAATGACCCCGACGGACACAAGGGCACCGGCGAAACTCACTCCGGCGGCCACGTTGTCTTTTTCGATTTCCTCGTGGATGTTGTAAGGCGTGATCAGTTCGTAAACCAATCCAGCCAGGATAAGGAGGACCTGACCTAAGGCCCAGAAGACCAGGACTGTCCAGATACTCCCGCCTTCACCCGAAACGGCGCCGTAAATGATAAAGCCGGATGCCACGCTGATACCGGCTGAGACCACGCCGGTTCCCTGGTTATGGTCACGAATGAGTTCTTCGCTGACTCGAAACTTAAAAAGGATGAGTTTATCGCACAAAAACCAGGAGATATTGAGCAGTATTATGCTTAAAATGCCATAGATAACGAGGTCGTACAAGTCTTCAACCAGCCCGACGCTGGGCCCGACAATGGTCCCGCCGATAGCCAGGACCAGGCCGAAATAGTAGCCGACCACGGCCAGGGCCAGGGCGGCATTGTCTTTTTCCACCAGTTCGAAATTGAGCTTGTATTCCCGGTGGAGCAAGTCGTTGATGACCTTGCCGATAAAGAAGAAGATGAAGAAAACGATGATGAAGATCGCCGCTGAAACCAGGTTGTCAAGGTCCATGGCCTATTTCCCCCCACTATAACTCCGGCTGCCATAACCGGACCGAGTCCTTCCAATACGCTGATTCACCCTTTGTGAAAACGATGTCTTTGAGGCCCTGACTTTGGCCGCTCGCCGAGAGTAAAAATTGGGTTTCTGGCTCTTGGTCAGACGGCCGCTGGTGCCGTATTGTTTGTTTCGCCCGTAATATGGCCGTCCTTGACGGCGGTAATCCCGATAGGTATTGTAGTCGGTCCTGTAAACCCGAGAACCTCCGAGCAGATGGGAAATGAGGGCATATTTACCGTAAAATTCCCAGAAAGAATTACCGCTGGAATCGCGCTGCCATTTCCCGTATTGTTCATCGCCAACATAGTTGTAGCCGGGAGGTCCCACCGAAGTGTTATATTGACCTTCCTTCTTGGACAACAGCGTCATGCCCAGGAAGTTTTCGTTTCTTTGATAGTAATCTTTAGGCACCTTCATCCAATCGGTTGTCAAAGGCCCGCTCTCCCTGCACGATACGGTATCTGTGGTAATAAGACTTGAAAAAGGTGCCCGTTTCATCCATATCTTCAAGGTTTATGGAATAGGACGGGACATCCCGGAGGTCTTTTTTGATGATGTCAATGGGGAGTCGCTGGCCGGTGCATCCGTGAAGAAACGTGGCCGCCAGGACCAAGGCTAAAAAGAGAATAGAGAATCGAGACATAGGTCGATTTCCTTTTATCATCCTTTTATCATCCGCGCCTTTGAATTTAACGGCACGGCGGGCACAAACCGAACAGCCCATGGGTTTAATCGGAATTTTAAAGGCTGATATATATTTAACAGAATGCATGATGCTTGTCAACGATCCGTTTCCGCCCCCACCATTTCAACCTCGAAACCGTTTTTCCCCGGTGATTTAGAACGATCACCCAAATTATCATTTGCCAAAAGCTTCATAATTATCTATGGTTCAGATATCGTAAACTATTCAACGAGGTCTGTGGTTTGTGTTTCGCAGGAGAGACTTGATGGACAGGCTGGGCAAGCATCTGATAATCGAGCTGTTTGATTGTGACAGCCGGATTATATCCGATTTGAAGGCCGTGGAAAAACACCTGATCGAAGCGGTCCGACTTTCCGGGGCCACCATTATCCGGTCTTTTTTTCATCTTTTCCCACCCGAGGGAATCAGCGGGATCGTGGTCGTGGCCGAATCTCATTTCTCCATCCACACCTGGCCCGAATACGGATATTCGGCCCTGGACATTTTCACCTGCGGCGACCGGATCAAGAGCCAAAGAGGCCCTTAATTATCTCAAAAAACATCTCAAGGCCCGGAACAGCTCCACGATGGAACTCCAGAGAGGCCCTTCCGGCCCGGCCTTGATTCAAAACGTGGATTCAGACTGAAAGGCCTAAGTGTGGTTTTGGACATGATGGTGCTTAGCCGAAACGTCAAGACAGCCCTGACAGCCGTAGCCTGCCTCTGGGTAATATTTTTCCTGGGGATTATCTTGAGCCAGTTCTGGTCCGTGGACATCAGGTCTTTCGGTATCCAACCCCGCGAGGCGGAAGGCCTGGCCGGGATACTGTTCTGGCCTTTTCTGCACGGCAACATTTTTCATCTCCTGGCTAACAGTTTCGCCCTGTTTTTCCTGCTCCTCTTATCGCTGGTTTTTTTTAAAAAGCTGACCATTCTGGCCCTGGTCATTATTACCTTGGTCGGCGGCGGCGCGGTCTGGGTCTTCGCCGGCCGGGACACCCTTCACATCGGGGCCAGCGGGCTAATATTCGGCCTGATTGGATTCATGATCTCTGGCGGGATATTTCGCAAAAAGTTGAAAGCCCTGCTCCTGTCCGGGGTCGTCCTCTTCCTCTACGGAGGGCTGCTCCTCACCCTTCTGGTTAGAATTCCGGGGATTAGTTGGTACGGGCACCTGTTCGGATTCCTGGCCGGGGTTTTTGCCGCCTGGCTGACCAGGGCTATGGGA
>PVMK01125355.1_pt1 | contig 20026 bp, 20 predicted proteins | sample 1853481 | NCBI WGS metagenome assembly PVMK01 (sample SAMN08533507, study PRJNA380276) | Marine sediment metagenome, whole genome shotgun sequencing project. | reverse complement strand
GAGCAGCGCCGAAGGTCTCCGCCAGAACTTCGGGGGAGAGACTCGATCCCCCCATGCCGAGAAGGAGGGCGTGGGAAAAGCCGGATCCACCCGCTCTCTCCCGGACCTTGTCGGCGAGCGCGCGCAGCTGCTCTCCGTAGGCGCCTTGGTCGTCGTCGGCGAGGCCGAGCCAGCCGAGCCATTTCGCCTCGTCCGCTCCGGTCCAGAGAGAGGCGTCGCGGGCCCAGAGGCGACGGACCTTGTCCTTCTCCTGCCACTCCTCGAGTGTCGCTCTCACCCGGGCGCCGAGATCGTCGCTGAGACTCCAGGTCTCGTAGCTGATCCGGGCGGCAATCGCCGACCTCCGGGCCTTCTCCACCACGGCCAGGAGCTTCTCGAAGGGCTCGGCAAAGAGCCGGACCCCGTCTTCGAGGAGCGTGTCGGTGACCTGCTTCATGTCGATGCCGGCCGCGGCCAGGTTCTTCATCGTTTCTCCGGCGGCCCCGACTTCTTCCGTGAGGCTCTCCCGGGGCTTCCCGTGATCCCGGAAGGCATCGAGTGTCGCCGGCGGAATGGTGTTTACCGTGTCCCGGCCGATGAGCTCGTCGATGTAGAGGACGTCACTGTAGGCGGGGTCCTTGGTGCCGGTGCTGGCCCAGAGCATGCGCTGGGTCTGCGCCCCCCGGCGCGCCAGGTCCTCCCACTCCTCGCCGCTGAAAATGTCGCCGTATTCCCGGTAGGCGAGCTTGGCATTGGCGATCGCCACTTTTCCCATGAGGGCGGTGTACCGCTCCCGCCCGGTCTCGTCGCCGGCGCTTTCGACCTTCTCCCGGAGCAGCCCGTCGACGGCCGAATCGATGCGGCTGACGAAGAAGCTCGCCACCGAGGCGACGCGGCCCAGTTCCTCCCCCGCCGCGGCTCGCTTCTTCAGGCCCGCGATGTAGGCCCCGGCGGCCCTGGCGTAGTAGTCCCGGGAAAACAGGAGGGTGACGTTGACGTTGATCCCTTCGCTGATGAGCTGTTCGACGGCGGGAATCCCCTCGAGCGTCGCCGGCACCTTGATCATGGCGTTGGGGCGGCCGACGGCCTTCCAGAGCTTCCGTGCCTCGTCCACCGTTCCGGCCGTATCCCGCGCCAGCGTCGGTGACACCTCGATGCTGACATATCCGTCCCGGCCGTCCGACTCGTCGTAGACCGGCCGCAGGACATCGGCGGCATCCTGTATGTCCCGGACCGCCACCAGTTCAAAGAGAGTCTTGGCGTCCTGGCAGAGCGAAGCGAGATCCTCGAGCACTTCCTGGTAATCGGTGCTCCCGGAAATCGCCTTTTCGAAGATGGCCGGGTTCGAAGTGACGCCGCGCACCCCGTCGTCTTGGACCATCCGGGCAAGTTCGCCGCTGGTCAGCAACCCACGACGTATGTAGTCGAGCCAGACGGACTGGCCGTAATCCTGCAGCTCCTGCAACGGGTTCATGGCGCTCCTCCTTCAGCTTTTATTGAGGAGCATCTTGGGGTCAGGCATTCATTATTTGCATTATTGAATAATGCAAATAATGAATGCCTGACCCCAGGGCTATTCTTCCCACTCTCTCCCATCCCGGGCCATGAGGTCGGCGGCGGCGGACGGTCCCCGGGAGCCGGCGGGATAAGCTGCCGGGGATTCGTCGAGACTCTCCCAGGCCTCCTGGATCGTATCGATCCACTTCCACGACTGCTCCACTTCGTCCCGGCGAACAAAGAGGGCCTGGCTTCCCTCCATCGCCTCGAGGAGAAGCCTTTCGTAGGCATAGGCGATACGGGCCCCCTTGAAGACCTCGGAAAAGGCCAGGTCGAGCACGGTGCCCTGCAGATCGATTCCCCGGCCGATGCCCGGAACCTTGTTCAGCATCTCCACTTCCACCCCCTCGTCGGGCTGAAGACGGATAATCAGCCTGTTGGGGGGCAGATCAGCGCAGCTCTTGAAAATGTTGTGCGGCAGCTTCCGGAAGGAGACCACCACCTCCGTCCGCTTGCCCGTCAATCTCTTCCCGGTGCGGAGGTAGAAAGGCACCCCGGCCCAGCGCCAGTTGTCGATATCGACACGGAGGGCGACGTAGGTCTCGGTCGTGCTCCGGGGGTCACCGTCCTTCTCCTCGAGGTATCCCGGCACGGCCGCCCCTCCCTGCACGCCGGCCGCATACTGGCCCCGTACCGTCATCAGGTTGACGTTCTCCGCTGTTATCGGGCGCAAGGATTTGATGACCTTGAGTTTTTCGTTGCGAATGCTTTCATCGTGGAGATCGGCGTCCATCGCCACCAGGACAGGATCTGGAGGAGGTGGCTCTGCACCATGTCCCGAAGCTGCCCGGACTTGTCGAAATATCCCCAGCGCCCCTCGATCCCGACCGCCTCCTCCACCGTTATCTGCACGTGGTCGATGGCGCTGCGGTCCCAGCTGCCGGCGAAGATGGAATTGGCGAACCGGAGGGCGAGGAGGTTGAGGACCGTTTCCTTGCCGAGGTAGTGATCGATCCGGTAGACCTGGTCCTCGTTGAAGACGCTGGCGACGGCGTCGTTTATGATCCGCGACGATTCCAGATCGTGACCGATCGGCTTTTCGATGACTACCCTCGTCGCCGGCGTGATGAGGCCGGCGCCGTCGAGGCCGAGACAGATATCCCCGAAGAGGGAAGGAGGCACGGCGAGATAGTTGACGGCACTTCGCTTCCCCCCGTCGACCACCCCTTCCAGCCGCCGGTACTCCTGGTAGCGAGTCAGGTTTATCAGCACATAGCTGAAGCGCCGCAGGAGACGCTCCGTCACCTGGAGATCAAGCCCCTCCGTGACGAAGGCATCGAGGCTCTCACTCACCCGGGCGAGAAAATCCTCGCCGCTCAGATCGTGGCGGGCAACACCGATGATCCTCGTGCCGGACTCGATCAACCCCGCCTTTTCCAGCTGGTAGAGCGACGGGATGAGCTTGCGCCTCGCCAGGTCGCCGAGGACACCGAAAATGACGAGATCGCAGGGAGCCGATCGCCGCTCTTCCATCATCGCCACCCCTCCTTCATGTTCCGGCCCGGGAGCACGAGGCGGAACGGCGTGATTCAGCTGCCCTCTTCGGCCCTGGCCTCGACCATCTTCCGGTGCAGAAAGGTCAGGTGCTTCCCCTCTTCGACGATGATCTTGCGAATCAGTTCTTTCGCCTCCGGATAGGGAGCGTGGCTGAGAAGTTCGTGGTAGTAGAGGATGCTGTCCTTCTCCGCCTGCATTCCCAGCCGCAGGATGTCGTCGGGACCTTCACAGGCCTCGATGATCTCCGCGGCGGCACCCTTGCCGGGAAAGACAGCCGTTTCCACGTAAGCATGAAAGGCGGCGGCCACTTCGGGATCGAGGAGGTAGAGCGCGGCATCGGCGTCCCCCTGTTTTTCGGCCAGTTCCGAGTAAAGGCCCTGGAAGGCGACGATGTGTTCGTGCTCCTTCTTCTTCAGGTCGAGAAAGAGTTCCTTCATCGCCTGATCGTCCGTCCTGGCGGCGGCGAGGGTGTAAAACCTCACCCCCTCCTTCTCGATTCCGACAGCCAGTTCCACCGCTTCCAGAATGCTGAAATTCTCGATAGCCATGATCGTCTCCCGTCACTGCGAAGTGTCTTTCACCTCAGGCCCGGCTCGGCGTTCTTCCCGTTATAATCCGATTCGCGAAAATGTCAACAGAGGCCCGCGACCCCGCGGAAAAGGAGATCGCCGGCGGGACCTCCCTCCCGACAATCGATTGATACTCTCCCTCAGGACCGATACACTTACCCCGGGAGGGGAGACCATGAACATCGACGTCGCCTGGGTAATCGGTCTGGCCACGGCCGCCATTCACCTTCTCGGCATCTTCACCGCCCTCCACGCCGTCATGTACGCCCGCACCGCCCAGGGTGCGACCGCCTGGGCCGTTTCACTCCTCTCCGTCCCGGAAGTCACCCTCCCCCTCTACTGGATCTTCGGCCGGAACAAGTTCCAGGGGTATGTCAAGGCCCGCCGCGCCGGCGGCACGCCGGTCGAACAGATTCTCCAGTCTCACAGGGAGCACTTCAGTTCGCCGGCACCTCTTACCGACGAGGACCGCGGCTATGCCCAGGTGCTCGAGCGCCTCGGCCGATTCCCCTTCAGCGGCTACAACCGGACCCGCCTCCTCATCGACGGGGAAGCCACCTTTGACAGCCTCTTCCGCGGGATCGAGGAAGCGCGGAAATATGTCCTCCTGCAGTTCTTCATCATCAGGGACGACAGGCTGGGCAGGGAGCTGCAGGAGCTTCTTCTGCGGAAGGCCGGGGAAGGCGTGAGTATCCGGCTCCTCTACGACAATATCGGCACCCGCGACCTGCCCGAGGACTACCTCGACCGCCTCCGCCGGGCCGGCGTCGAGGTCGGGGTCTTCAAGTCGACGAGGGGCCGGGGAAACCGCTTCCAGATCAATTTCCGGAACCACCGCAAGATCGTCGTCGTCGACGGGAAACTGGCCTTCGTCGGGGGCCTCAATGTCGGCGAGGAATACATGGGACGGAATCCCGCCTTCGGCCGCTGGCGCGACACTTTCCTCGAGGTTGAGGGCCCCGCGGTGCAGTTCGTGCAGATCGCCTTCGTCGAGGACTGGCACTGGGCGACCAGGAAAGTACCCGGCCTGGAGTGGGAGGCGAAGAAGGCTCCCGGCGGAAACAAAAATGTTCTCGTCCTGCCCACGGGACCGGCCGACCAGGTCGAAAGCTGCGCCCTCTTCTTCTCGGAGACGATCAACCGGGCACGGGAGCGGGTCTGGATCGCCAGCCCCTACTTCGTCCCCGACTCGCAGATCATGACCTCCCTGCAGCTGGCCGCCATGAGGGGCGTCGACGTGCGCATCATGCTCCCCGGCAAACCGGACCACCTCCTCGTCTACCTCTCCTCCTTCTCCTTCATCGAGCAGGTGGAGCCGTCGGGGGTGAAGTTCTATCGTTACGGGGGAGGGTTCCTCCACCAGAAGGTCATCCTCGTCGACGACCACATCGCCGGTGTCGGCACCGCCAACCTCGACAATCGCTCCTTCCGCCTCAATTTCGAGATCACCATGGTCGTCCTCGACCGGGAGTTCAACGGCGAAGTCGCCATGATGATGGAGGAGGACTTCCGCCTCTGCCGGACGGTGAGCGCCGACGAGTACACCAGCCGCCCTTTCTGGTTCAAGCTGGCAGTGCAGTCCTCAAGACTGCTCGCCCCGATCCAGTAAGGGGGGTCAGCGACCGACCCGATAAGTTCCTTCCCACCTCTGGTAGTTGTAATTGCTTGCGCCGGTGAACTTCTTCCCGGTATAGATTCGCGTCTTGAGGATGACCTTGAAGGCCACCTCCCCGCTGCTCACCGGCAAGTCGGGAAGAGAATATAGAAGCCGGTAGTATCCCTCCTGCAGGGTGCCCTTGTAGAGCTGCCGCTCCTCTTCGCCCTGGATGAGGGTAATGGTGACGGGATACTGCTTCGAGGTGCTCATCGCCAGGGTGAAGTTTATGTCGAAGACAGGAAGATTGCGGTGACTGAAGACCTCGCCCTCGATCCCTTCAGCATCGGTTATCAGGACAGCGAAGGTGCCGGGCACCTCCGGGACTTCGAGCTTTTCCGGCACCATCTCCTGCGCCGGGGCGGCCGGGGCGAATCCCGACGTGACCGCCAGAAAAAACAGGAATGGAAAAGAGAGCCGCCGTACCGTCGACAATGCGTTCATAACCGACCTCCTGGTAAATAGTATCCTCTCGCCTGGTTCATCCTAGGGCGGCAGAGGGAGGCATGTCAAGCCGGCCCGCCTCGTCTCCTTTTATGTCTTGTCAAATTTCCCATTGTGCTATACTTGTTAAAAGAGGCATGGCGAAAGAAGACCGTTATATTGTTTTTAAAATCAGCCGGTTACACTGAACAACCTGATTTCGGCCCCTTGGTGAAGAAGGCGGGCCGGGGAGGTGACAATGACTGTTCATGAGTTGGCCGGCAAGCCGGCGCCGCGGGAACTGCTTGTCAACGTTCCCCGTCTCGTTTCCGCCTACTACGCCCACCGCCCCGAAGCGGGCAATCCGGAGCAGCGGGTCTCTTTCGGTACCTCCGGCCATCGCGGCTCCTCGCTGCGGGTCTCCTTCAACGAAGATCACGTCCTGGCCATGAGCCAGGCGATCGCCGACCTGAGAAAAACACGCCGTTTCAACGGACCCCTCTTTCTCGGCATCGACACCCACGCCCTCTCCGAACCCGCCTTCGTCTCGGCGATGGAGGTCTTCGCCGCCAACAACGTCGAGGTGATGATCCAGGAGGGCGGGGGTTACACCCCGACTCCCGTGATCTCCCACGCCATCCTGGCGCACAACCGGGACCGGAAGGATGGTCTGGCCGACGGGGTCGTCATCACGCCCTCACACAACCCCCCGGAGGACGGCGGGTTCAAATACAACCCTCCCACCGGCGGACCGGCGGGAACCGAGACCACCAGGGCGATCGAGGAGAGGGCCAACGAGATCATCGCCGGCGGGATGAAAGAGGTCAGGCGCATGCCCTTCGAGCGCGCCCTCCGCGCCGGCACCACCAGGGAGCACGACTACGTCGCCCCCTACGTCCGGGACCTGAAGAACGTCGTCGATCTCGAGGCGATCGCCGCCGCCGGCCTCTCCATCGGCGTCGACCCGATGGGGGGCGCCGCCGTCGCCTTCTGGGAGCCGATCGCCGAGCACTACGGACTCAACCTGGAAGTGGTAAACCCGGTCATCGACCCGACCTTCTCCTTCATGACCGCCGATTGGGACGGACGCATCCGCATGGACTGCTCCTCCGCCTACGCCATGTCCACCCTCATCGGCCTCAAGGACAAGTTCGACATCGCCTTCGGCAACGACACCGACTCGGACCGCCACGGCATCGTGACCCCCAGCGCCGGTCTGATGAATTCCAACCACTTCCTCGCCGTATCGGTCTGGCATCTCTTTCGAAACCGCCGGCACTGGCCCTCCGATGCCGGCATCGGGAAAACTCTCGTCTCGAGTTCCATGATAGACCGGGTGGCGCAGGATCTCGGCCGCTCCGTGATCGAGGTGCCCGTCGGCTTCAAGTGGTTCGTCACCGGTCTCCTCGAGGGGACGCTCGGCTTCGGGGGGGAGGAGAGCGCCGGCGCCTCTTTCCTGCGCCGGGACGGAACGGTCTGGGCGACCGACAAGGACGGCATAATTCTCGATCTTCTCGCCGCCGAGATCACCGCCGTCACCGGCGATGACCCCAGCGTGCTCTACCACAGCCTGGAAGACCGTTTCGGCTCCCCCGTATTCGAGCGCATCGATCAGCCCGCCACCGCGGCGCAGAAGGAGGCCCTGAAGAGCCTGACCCCCGAGACGGTGACCGCCACCGAGCTCGCCGGGGAGCCCATCAAGGCCAGGATCACCCACGCTCCCGGCAACAAGGCCGCCATCGGAGGGCTGAAGGTAACAACCGAAAACGGGTGGTTCGCCGCCCGCCCGTCGGGGACGGAGGACATTTACAAGATCTATGCCGAGAGTTTCCTCGGCCTCGATCATCTCCGGCAGATCCAGGAAGAAGCCCGGAAGATTGTCGACGCCGCCTTCCGGGAGACGGCGGACTAGCATGGCCGAGGAAACCTGCCCCATATCCCCGCGGGCCGCCCGCATACCTCCCTTCATTGTCATGGAGGTGATGGAGCGGGCCAAGGCCCTCGAGAAAGAGGGGAAGGAAATCATCCACCTCGAGGTCGGCGAGCCCGACTTCGAGACGCCCGACTGCATCCGCGAGGCGGGCATCAGGGCCATACAGGAAGGGAAGACCCGGTACTCCCACAGTCTCGGCCTGCCCGAGCTTCGCGAGGCGATCAGCGACGACTACCGCCGCGAGTACGGCGTCGAAGTCTCCCCCGACAGGATCATCGTCACGTCGGGGACCTCGCCGGCGCTGTTCCTCCTCTTCGCCGCCCTCCTCGACACCGATGATGAGGTGATCATCTCCGACCCGCACTACGCCTGTTATCCGAGCTTCATCGAGTTTCTCGGGGGCAAGGTGTCCTACGTCACCGTCCGGGAGGAAGAGGGCTTTCAGCTCCAGCCTGAGGAGATCGCCGCCCGGATCGGACCGCGGACACGGGGGATCGTCATCAACTCGCCGTCCAACCCGACGGGCACCCTCCTCGCACCGGGAAGGATGGAATCCATCGCCTCCCTCGGTCCCTGCGTCATCTCCGACGAGATCTACCACGGTCTCACCTACGAGGGGAAGGCCCACTCGATCCTGGAGTTCACCGACAACGCCTTCGTTCTGAACGGCTTCTCCAAGAGGTACGCCATGACCGGCTGGCGCCTCGGCTACGTCATCGCCCCGGAAGCCTTCATCCGACCGATGCAGAAGCTTCAGCAGAACTTCTTCATATCCGCCGGGTCCGTCGCCCAGTCCGCCGGCCCGCCGCCCTGCGTGAGGCCGGGGCCGAGGTGACACGCATGGCGGGCATTTACGACGAGCGCCGCCGTTTCATGGTGAGGCGGCTGCGGCAGCTCGGCTTCGGCATCACCGAGGTCCCGACGGGGGCCTTCTACGTTCTCGCCAACGCCCGCCACCTCGACGAAGACTCCTACCGGCTCGCTTTCGACATCCTCGAGAAAGCCGGTGTCGCCGTCACCCCCGGAATCGACTTCGGACGGGCCGCCGAGGGATACATCCGCTTCTCCTACGCCAACTCCCTCGAGAAGATCACCGCCGCCATGGACCGTCTCCAGGAATACCTCGCCGCCCGGGACAGTGCCCCTCGTTGAACCGGTGATCCGCCCCCCCTCCGAGGCGGAGAGCTTTCTTTTGCAGGTGACCACCGGCTGTTCATCCAACAGCTGCACCTTCTGCGGCGCTTACCGGGGGAAACCATTCCGGGTAAAGGAGCGGGCCGAGATCGAGTCGGACATCGAGGAGTGGAGCCGTCTCGCCCCGGAGACGCGGAGGGTCTTCCTCCTCGACGGCGACGCCCTCGCCGTCGGCCGGGACTTGCTGGTGCCGATCCTCGAGAAGCTGAACGGGGCCTTCCCGCGGTTGGGACGGGTCGGCAGCTACGCCAATGGCGGCAACATCACCGCGCTCTCCGATGTCGCCCTCCGTGAACTGGCGGACCTGAAGCTCAGGCACCTCACCATCGGCCTCGAAAGCGGCGCCCAGGAGGTTCTCGACCGCTGCCGCAAGAGGAGTTCCGCCGCGGAGATGACCGCCGCCGTCCGGCGGGCCGACGCGGCGGGCATCAGGTCCTCGGTGATCGTCCTCCTGGGGCTGGGCGGGCGAGAGTTCCGGGAGAGGCACGTCGCGGAAACGATCGCCGTCCTCAACCGCATGCAGCCGCGAAACCTCTCCTTTCTCACCCTCATGCTCGTCCCCGGCACCGTTCTCCACCGACAGGCGGAGCGGGGTGAGTTCACGCTGCCGCGGCGGGACGAAATGCTGCGGGAGGCAGAGGATATCATCAAGGGCCTCGAACTGCGGGCGACGACCTTCCGCAGCGACCACGCCTCGAACTACCTTCCCCTCGAAGGGCGCTTTCCAAGGGACAAAGAGGCCCTTCTCGGCAACCTTCGATCGGCTCTCGAGGGCGAGCGCCCCCTCCGCCCCGAGTTCCGACGGGGACTTTAGACACCCTTCCGGTCCTGTTATACTGTCCGCTAGGTAAATCCCAGAGGTCCTTACTAACCATGAAAATAGCGTTTCTTATCTCCTCAAGAGCCATGGCGGGCATGGAGATGCGCGCCGCCCGGGTGGCCCGCCTGGCGGCCGAGAGGGGGCACGAAATGCACTTCGGCTGTCCCCCCGGCTCCCAGATCGACCAGCTCCTCCGCCGGTACGGGATCACCCGGTTCCCTCTCTACCTGAGAGGATCGCTCGACCTCTACTCTTCGCTGAAGCTGGCCCGCTATCTGCGCCGGGAAAGGATCGATCTCGTCATGCCCTTCTCGGGGAAGGACTACTGGATGACGCTGCTCGCCGCCAGGATGACGGGGACGGCCGTCCTCATCAACCGCTCCACCGCCAATCCCGTCAATCCCCTCAGCATTCCGGTCATGAAGAGAGCCGACGGAATCGTAGCCGTCTCGCAGGGAGTGCGCGAGGTTCTGCTCCGCCAGGGGTTCAGCACGGAACAGGTCAAGGTGGTCTACCTGGGAGTCAACACTTCGCTCTTCTCTCCCGAGGCCTGCCCCCCGGCCGACGAACTGCGGGCGAAACACAATCTTCCCCGGGGGAAGTTCCTCATCGGGTGCTTCGGGCGCTCCGGAAAGGGACAGCGGGTTCTCCTCGAGGCCGACAGCAGGCTCGCCGACCACCACGGGGAGATCGGGTACTTCTTCGCCGGAGAACATCTCCCCGAGAGACTCGGCCCCTTCGTGGAGGAGAGACCTTCCCTCCACGGCCGCGTGACGCTGAGCCATCTCGTCCCCCACGAAGCGGTGCCGGAATACCTGAAGGCCCTCGACCTGATCGTCATGCTCCCGAAGAGGGAGCCCTTCAGCAACGCCGTTCTGGAGGCGATGGCGATGGCCCGGCCGGTCATTCTCAGCCGCACCCTCGGCAACATCGAGGCCGTCGAGGACGGAGTCTCGGGCTGCCTCGTCGATCACGACGACCGGGAAGCCATCGCCGCCCGGGTGCGCACCCTCGTTACCGACCCCGGCGAGGCGATGCGGATGGGGGAAGCGGCCGCCGCCCGCGTACGCCGCCTCTTTACCGATGAGGTGATGATGAACAGAATGGAAGAACTCTGGGCGGCAACGAAGGTCTCCATCGCGCATCCAAGTAGTGGAGAAGCTTGATTTGTGCGTACCGGGGCGATATATTTCAAGGCTTACACAAGAATAACGTAATATGACATTGAGAGAGATTCACACTTGGCCGAGCGAGGTCCTGAAAATGCGGGCCATCCCCGTCGACGATTTCGGGGAGGGGCTGCAGCGGCTCGTCGATGACATGGTGGAAACGATGTACGACGCCCCGGGGATCGGACTGGCCGCCCCCCAGGTCGGAGTCTCGCAGCGGTTGATCGTCATCGACCTCTCCTCGGGGACCGAGGAGGACGAGCTCCTGGTTCTCGTCAATCCCGAAATCGTCTCGACGGAGGGAACGGTCGAGGGCGAGGAGGGGTGTCTCAGCCTCCCCGGACTGACCCTGAAGATGTGCCGCTCCGAAAGGGTCGTCGCCCGCGGACAGGACCGCTACGGCGAAGGCGTGGAGATCGAAACCGAGGGCCTCCTCGCCCGCGCCCTGCAGCACGAGATCGACCACATCAACGGCGTTCTCCTCATCGACCGTCTCCACCCCATCCGGCGGGAGCTGCTGAAGAAGAAATTGAAGAAGGCGCTGGCCTCCTCCTGATGAAGGTCATTTTCCTGGGAACACCCCAGCTGGCCGTCCCCTCCCTTACGGCCATCAGCCGGCACCACCAGGTGCTCCTCGTCGCTACCCAGCCGGACCGCCCCCGCGGAAGAGGGAGGCGGATCGGCGGGCCGCCGGTCAAAGTGAAGGCCCGGGAGCTGGGAATCCCCTGCTGGCAGCCCGAAAGGCTCGTCACCGCCGAAGCGCGCGACCGCCTTGGATCACCGGGAGCCGACATCATCGTCGTCGTCGCCTTCGGCATGAAGCTCCCCGATCCCGTTCTCGAACTCACGCCCCACGGCGCCGTCAACCTCCACTTCTCCCTCCTTCCCGCCTACCGGGGCGCCGCGCCCGTTAACTGGGCCATCACAAGGGGGGAGAGGGAAACAGGCGTCACCACCTTCCGCCTCACCTCGCGTATGGACGGGGGACCGGTCTACATGCGCCGGGCCGTGTCGATCGGGCGAGGAGAAACAGCCGGGGAACTCGGCGAACACATGGCGCGGGTGGGAGCCGACACGCTCCTCGAGACCCTGAAAGGCATCACGGAGGGGAGTCTGCCTCCTCTTTCACAGGACGAGAAGGCCGCCAGCCGGGCACCGAAACTGAAGAAGGAAGACGGGCGCATCGACTGGTCCCTCCCGGCGGAGGCGATCGTCAACCTGATCCACGGCGTCAACCCCTGGCCCGGGCCTTCACCGTACTCGACGGCCGCATGCTGAAAGTCTGGCGGGCCGAGAATGCCAGTCTCGAATCGGCGACCATCCCCTCACCTCCGGGACGATCCTCTCGGCTTCGCCGCGGGGAGAACTGATTGTCGCCACCGGAGAGGGCGCGATATCCCTCACCGAACTCCAGTGCGAGGGGAAGCGGCGCATGGCGGCGCGTGACTTTCTCGCCGGCCAGCGTCTCACCGCGGGATCGACCCTGCCCTGAACAACGGGCCTGGCCCGCTTATTTCTTCAGCAGCGCCGCCGCCTCCTTGGCAAAGTAAGTGAGAATCATCTTGGCGCCGGCGCGCTTGATGGAGATCAGCGTCTCCATCATGACCCGCTCGCCGTCGATCCACCCCTTCGCCGCCGCCGCCTTGATCATCGAGTACTCGCCGCTCACGTTGTAGGCCGCCACCGGCAGATCGAACTCGCTCCTCACGAGGGAGATGATGTCGAGGTAAGGGAGCGCCGGTTTGACCATGACGATATCGGCTCCCTCTTCGATGTCGAGACGCACTTCCCGCAACGCCTCGAGGGCGTTGGCGGGATCCATCTGGTAGCTGCGCCGGTCCCCGAATTCCGGCGTCGACTCGGCCGCGTCCCGGAAGGGACCGAAGAAAGCCGAAGAGTACTTGGCGGCGTAGGCCATGATGGGGAGCTCCGAAAATCCGTTCTCGTCGAGTCTCTCGCGGATGGCCCCGACGCGGCCGTCCATCATGTCCGACGGGGCCACCATGTCGGCGCCGGCGCGGGCGTGGGAGAGGGCTTCCCGGGCGAGAACCTCCACGGTGGCGTCGTTGAGAACATCCTCATTCTCGATGATCCCGCAGTGCCCGTGGCTGGTGTATTCGCAGAGACAGACGTCGGTAATGACCACCAGTTCCGGGCGGGCCTTTTTCAGCGCCTCGATCGCCTGCTGGACCACACCGTCGGCGCGGTAAGCCTCCGATCCGACTTCGTCCTTGTGCTCCGGGATGCCGAAGAGGATCACCGCCGGCACTCCGAGGTCGTGGGCCTCCAGAGCCTCGTCGACGAGCCTGTCCTTCGAGAGCTGAAAGACCCCCGGCATGGCGCCCACTTCCTTCTTCACGCCGGGGACGACGAACATCGGGTAGATGAAATCGGAAACGGAGAGCTCCGTCTCCCGGACCATACTCCGGAGCGCTTCGGTCTTCCGCAGCCTGCGCGGCGGTATTCGGGGAAGTACATCTTCAGCCTCCTTGGTTGAAAAACTCTTCCAGCGCCTTCGCCAGCGCGGGGATGGTGTAATCCTTCGGCATGACGTCCGGTTCGATTCCCAGTTCCGCGGCGGCCGCGGCCGTTACCGGCCCGATGCAGGCCACCGCCACGCCTTCGAGGAGCCCGGCCGCTTCGCCTTCGGGAAAAAGCCCGGCGAAGTTTTTCACCGTCGAGGCACTGGTGAAGGTGATGGCGTCGGCCTTGCCGGCACCGAGAACGTCCCGGAACTCGCGGGCCGAACTCTCCGGCCGGACGTTGCGGTAGACGGCGACCTCGTCGACCGCGGCGCCGGCGGCCCGCAGCCCCGCGGGGATAACGTCCCTCCCCTCGGCGGCCCGGGCAAAAAGGACCCTCTGCCCCTTCCACCCCTCTCCCAGTTCCTTCACGACCGCCTCGGCCACGTGCTCCGTCGGCATGAAATCCACCGTCATTCCCTCCTTGAGAACGGCCTCCCGGGTCCTGGGCCCGACGGCACAGATCCGGTGGCCGGCGAGGGCCGAGAGGCCGCCGAGCCTGTTCTGCACCCGCCGGAGAAAAAACCTCACGCCGTTGACGCTCGTCAGAATCAGCCAGTGGTAGCTCCCGATCCGCTCGATGGCCCGGTCGGCTTCCTCCCAGGACTCGGGATCAACGATGTCGATGGTCGGGATGGCGACGGGGACGGCCCCCCGCTCCTCGAGAAGGCGGACGAATTCACCGGCCTGGTGCTTCGCCCTGGTCACCACGATCTTCTTTCCCGCCAATGCCGGCATGAGTGCGCTTTCGGGGGCTATTGCCCCTCTGCCTCGTACACTTCGCGCAGGATCTCCCTGCCCCCCTTCTCGAGGATGACAGTAGCGAGCTGAATCCCGAGTTGTTCAGCTTCCTCCTCGGGCCCTTCGATCCGTTCACGGATGATGCGCTTGCCGTCGACGGAGCCGACGAGTCCTTCCATCTTCACCCGTCCGCCCTCGACGATCGCCAGCCCGGCGATCGGCACCTGGCATCCCCCCTCGAGAGTCTTCAGGAAGCCCGCTCGGCGGTGACAGCCACGGCCGTCGGCCGGTGGACGAAGACCTCGATGAGCTTTCGCGTCCGATCGTCGTCCCGGCGTATCTGGATGCCGAGCGCCCCCTGACAGGTCGCCGGGAGACTGACTTCGACGGGCAGGTACTCCGTAACCCGGTCGGCGTAACCGAGACGCTTCACGCCGGCGGCGGCGAGAACCACGGCGTCGAGGTTCTCGTCCTGAAGTTTGCGCAAGCGGGTGTCAACATTGCCGCGGATACTGACGATCTCCAGGTCCGGCCGGCGGTGGAGGAGCTGTGCCTGGCGCCGCAGGCTGCTGGTGCCGACCTTTGCCCCCGGCGGCAGATCATCGAGACCTTTGGCCTCGCGCGTGAAGAGGGCGTCGCGGACATCCTCACGGACGTCCGTCGCGGCGAGTTCGAGCTCGACCGGCACCTCCGTGGGGACATCTTTCCTGCTGTGCACGGCTATCTCGGCGCGTCCGTCGGGAAGGGCCTCTTCGATCTCCTTCACGAAGAGTCCCTTTCCGCCCACCTTGGCAAGGGCGACGTCGAGGATCTTGTCCCCCTTCGTCTTCAGGGCGAGCAGCTCGACCTCGAGCCCGGGGTTCGCCTTCTCGAGAACGGCCTTGACGTGGTTGGACTGCCAGAGGGCGAGCTTGCTCCCCCTGGTGGCAATGCAAATCTTGTTTTCTTTTTCAGCGGTCATTCCCGTTGTTCTTCGCTCCTTCCTCCGGTGCGTCCGGCAGGTCGAACATCTTGCGGGTCACCTCCAGGTAGAGTCCGGCCTCCTCGGTGTGGGAAGCCTCCCTGAGAACCGTCTGGGGGCGGTGCAGAATCTTGTTGACGATGGCGCTGGTGAGGGCTTTCACCTGCTGTTTGTCCTTGTCCGAAAGATTGGGGAGCTTGGCGAGCACCTTCTCCGTTTCACTCTCCCGGATCTGGTCCATCTTCCGGCGGAGAGAGACGATGGTGGGGACGACTTGCAGGGAGTTGAGCCACTTGCGGAAGGTCCCCACTTCACTCATGATGATGCTTTCGGCCTTTTCCGCCTCCTTGCCGCGCTCCTTGATGTTGGTATTCACCACCGCCTGCAGGTCGTCGACGTTGTAAAGGTAGGCGTTGTCGATATCGTTCACCGCCGCATCGATGTCGCGGGGAACAGCGATGTCGATGAAGAACATCGGCTGGTATTTCCTCCGCCCCATGAGCTTGCGGACGTCCTCAGCGTGGATGATGACGTGCGGCGCCCCGGTGGAGGAAATCACGATGTCGGTGACGAGGAGATAGTCGAGGAGGTCCTCGAACTTCACCGCCGATCCCCCGAACTCCTTGGCGAGATCCACCGCCTTTTCAAAGGTGCGGTTGGCGACGAGGATTTCCTTGATGCCGCTGTTGACGAGGTGCCGCAGGGCCAGTTCTCCCATCTCTCCGGCGCCGATGATCATCGCCGTCCGCCCCTCCGTTTCACCGAAGATCTTCCGCGCCAGCTCGACGGCGGCATAACTTATGGACACGGCGCTTTTGGCGATGCCGGTCTCCGTCCTCACGTTCTTGGCGACGGAGAAAGTCTTCTTCAAAAGACGGTGGAGCACCAGCCCGACGGTTCCCGCCTCCTGGGCATACCCGTAGGCATCCTTGACCTGGCCGAGGATCTGGGGTTCGCCGACGACAATGGAATCGAGGCTGGAAGCCACCCGGAAGAGGTGACGGACCGCCTCACCGCCGCGGTGGAGGTAGAGATGGGGATTGAGCTCGTTGCGATCGAGACCGTGGTGATCGGCCAGGAAGTCTTTCACCTTTTCCGCGCTCTTCCCGCTCTCGGCGGCGAAAATGATCTCGACGCGGTTGCAGGTGGAGACGATCAGGTTCTCCCGGATGCCGGAGATTTCATTGATCGAGAGCAGGGGCGCGGCGATATCATTTTCCGGGAAAGCCACCTTCTCGCGGATGTGGAGAGGGGCGCTCTTGTGATTCAGGCCGACAACAAGTATTTCCATGATCGGCTAGACCTGGTAACTCATAAATAATCCGGGCTAATAGGCGTGCAGGCCGCCCAGGAGAAGATTGACGCCGAAGAAGGTGAAAAGGATGGCGCCAAAGCCGACGATCGACAGGTAGGCCGCTTTTCTCCCCCGCCACCCGACCGTTATCCGCGCGTGGACAAGAGCGGCGTAGATGAACCAGGTGATGAGGGACCACGTCTCCTTCGGGTCCCAGCTCCAGTAGGAGCCCCAGGCGCTCTCGGCCCAGACGGCCCCGGTGATGATCCCGAAGGTCATGAGGGGGAACCCGATGGTGAGGCTCCGGTAGTGCAGGCGATCGAGGACGTCGAGGGAGGGGAGGATGTGAAAGAGGGCTCCCGGGTGCTTGCTCTTGAGCTGCCGCTCCTGGACGAGATAGAGGATGCTCCCGGCGGTGGCGATGACAAAAAAGGCGTTGCCGAGGACGGCGAGGGTGGTGTGAATGCCCAGCCAGTTGCTCTGCAGGGCCGGCACGAGGGGAGAGATGCTCTTGTCCATAGTGAGGGAGAAGGCCATCAGCACGACGGTGATCGGGAGGACGATGGCGCCGAGGGCCTTGATCCGGAAGCGGTACTGGAGGATGAAGTACGAGACGCTGATCCCCCAGGCGAAGAAGTTCATCGCCTCGAAAAGGTTCGAAATGGGGTGGTGGCCGGCCATGATTCCCCGGACGACGAGGAAGGCCGACTGCACGAGGAAACCGCCCCCCGCCATCCAGGAAGCGAAAACGGCGACCTTGTCCCTCCGGCACCCCAGGTAGAGCAGGTAACCCGCCGTACTCAGGGTGTAGCACAGGAGGGAGATCCGAAACAGGGTGATGTCCATGATCGCTCTCTCACGTCCTCCCGCTCGTTGCCGGTCCGTCCATACTCTTCATAGGACGGGGAAGGCAGTCGGTTATGGGAAAAATCCAAATGATGATTATCATCCCCGCTCGGGAAAAAGTCAAACGGTGACGGCCTCTTACCGACCCGGGCGTGAGAGAGAAGGGTACTGCGGCCGGACTTGATTCCTCCCTCGGGAATGGGCTAATATTCACGGGAGGTCACCGAACGCGGGCATCATGCTGAGCCGTAAGTACAAGAGAACCTTTGGAGAGCTCGTCAAGCCTCTGAGTCTTGTCCTCCACCGTCGCGGCGTCACGGCGATCCACATGACGATGGCCGGTCTCGCCTTCAGTGCCGTCGCCGCCTTGGCCTATTCCAGGGGAAATTTCGCTGCCGGGGGAGTTCTGCTCGTCCTCGCCGGTCTCAGCGACGCTCTCGACGGCTCGGTCGCCCGCTCTTCAGGGGGAGAGACCCTTTTCGGCGCCTTTATCGATTCCGTGGCCGACAGGTACTCGGAGTTCCTGACGCTGGGCGGGATCGCCCTCCACTACGCCGGCACAACCGTCCTCCTCCGCGTCCTCTTCTCCCTGGCCGGCTCGGTGATGGTGAGCTACACCCGGGCGAAAGCCGAAAACCTGACCGGAACGTGCGACGTCGGCCTCATGGAACGCCCGGAGAGGCTGATTCTGCTGGCGGCGGGCTCCATCTTCGGCTTCATGGTCCCTGCCCTCTGGGCTCTCGCCATTCTCACAAACATGACGGCCGCCCATCGCATCTACCACACCTGGAAGATGGTTCAGGGCGACCGCTAGCCCGCAATATATTCGTGCCGGCCCCTACTTCTCTTCGAATTCGGCGTCGACGACTTCCGCGTCTTCCTCCTGGCCACCGCCGGCTGCCTGGCCCGGATCCGCCCCGGGGGCGTCAGCGCTCTGCTCCTTGGCCGCCTGGTACATCACTTCGGCTATCTTGTGCGACACCTTCGTCAGGTCCTCTATCGACTGGCGCATACGGGCGGCATCGCCGCTGTCGAGTTCTTCCCTGGCCTTTTTCACCGCCTCCTCGACCGCCTTGGCGTCTTCGTCCTTGATCTTCTCCCGGTGCTCGTTGAGGGTCTTTTCCGTGGAGTAGATCAGCGTGTCGAGCTGATTGCGGGATTCGATCTCCTCCTTCTTCTTCTTGTCCTCGTCGGCGTGCGACTCGGCATCGGTGACCATTTTCTCGACCTCATCCTTCGAGAGGCCGCTGGAAGCGGTGATGGTGATCTGCTGTTCCTTGCCGGTGGCCATATCCTTCGCCGAGACGCTCACGATACCGTTGGCGTCGATGTCGAAGGCAACCTCCACCTGGGGGACGCCCCTCGGAGCCGGCGGGATTCCCACGAGGTGAAACTTGCCGAGAGTCCGGCTGTCACGAGCCATCTCCCGCTCTCCCTGGATGACGTGGATCTCGACGCTCGTCTGGTTGTCGGCGGCGGTGGAGAAAACCTCGCTTTTCCGGGTGGGGATGGTGGTGTTCCTCTCGATGAGCTTGGTCATCACGCCGCCGAGCGTCTCGATACCGAGAGAGAGGGGCGTGACGTCCAGGAGGAGCACGTCCTTGACGTCACCGGCGAGGACGCCGCCCTGGATGGCCGCCCCGATCGCCACCACCTCGTCGGGGTTGACACCGCGGTGCGGCTCCTTGCCGAAAAGCTCCTTGACGATCTGCTGAATCCGCGGCATCCGGGTCTGGCCGCCGACGAGAACGACCTCGTCGATGTCCCCGGGCGAGAGCTTGGCATCGGCGAGGGCCTGCTTGCAGGGTCCGACGGAGCGCTGGATGATGTCCTCCACCAGCTGCTCTATCTTGGAGCGCGTCAGCTTGATGGTCATGTGCTTGGGGCCGGTGGCATCGGCGGTAATGAAGGGGAGATTGATCTCCGTTTCCATGGCGGAGGAGAGTTCGATCTTGGCTTTCTCGGCCGCCTCCTTGAGTCGCTGCATGACCATCTGATCCTGGGAGAGGTCTATTCCCTGATCCTTTTTGAACTCTTCCACCAGCCAGCCGATGATCCTCTGGTCGATGTTGTCGCCGCCGAGGTGGGTGTCACCGTTGGTGGACTTGACCTCCACGACATTGTCTCCCACCTCCAGGATCGAGATGTCGAAGGTCCCGCCGCCGAAATCGTAGACGGCGATCGTTTCGTTCGTCTTCTTGTCGAGGCCGTAGGCGAGGGCCGCCGCCGTCGGCTCGTTGATGATCCTTTCGACCTCGAGCCCGGCAATCTTGCCGGCATCCTTGGTGGCCTGGCGCTGTGAATCATTGAAGTAGGCCGGCACGGTGATCACGGCCTTGGTGACCTTCTCGCCGAGGTGCTCTTCCGCCGCCTGCTTCAGCTTCTGCAGGATCATCGCCGAGATCTCCGGGGCGGAGTACTCCTTCCCCGCGATTTCCACCCTGATGTCCCCGTTGGCGGCTTTCTTCTCCTTGTAGGGGACCATCTTCATCTCCTCGGAGACTTCGTCGTACTTGCGTCCCATGAAGCGCTTGATGGAGTAGATGGTATTTTCAGGGTTCGTAACCGCCTGCCTCTTGGCGACCTGCCCGACGAGACGCTCACCATCCTTCGTGAAAGCGACCACCGATGGGGTGGTCCTGTTCCCCTCCTGGTTGATGATAATCGTCGGTTCCCCTCCCTCCATCAGGGCGACGACGGAGTTCGTGGTTCCTAAATCGATACCAATAATCTTGCTCATTTTTTTCCCTCCTGAATGTAATTCCACATTGATTGCTTACGCATACAATATAATACCTTAGTGTGATATTGTCAAGGTTTGTGAAGAATAAGTGTGAAGAATAGGGCCTATAATTGCAAGGTTATTA
>PVMK01124139.1_pt1 | contig 20029 bp, 17 predicted proteins | sample 1853481 | NCBI WGS metagenome assembly PVMK01 (sample SAMN08533507, study PRJNA380276) | Marine sediment metagenome, whole genome shotgun sequencing project. | reverse complement strand
GGAATCAGCCAAGGAAGAGGAGGCCACCGTAACTCCTGGAGTTGGAGCCGAAGAAACTCCGATTCCCGCTCAGGTTGAATCGTCCATTGAAGAAGGTGAAACGGTTCCAGCGGAGACGGAAACAGATTCAACCGTCGAGCAAACCAACCCGGAGGAGGAAACCGATAAAGCTACGAGTTTTATGGAGTGGTTGAAAGCAAAACAGCAGTAGCAGGCTGGTATCGATTCGTTTGTCTCATTTATGGATGGAAACTAGCTAGTTCTATCTGTCCAATTATCCAGTTACAAGCATAGCCTTGGACTGAAGGGCGCTCACCGGAGGCAAGACACCGGGAGGCGCCCTTTCTCATTTGGCATTGACATCTCTAGCTTTTCAGTCTTTGGCTTTTCAATCTCCAGCAAAAATCTACAATCTGCAATCTGCAATCTGAAATGGAGAACGCTCCGAAGGAGCGGAGGATTGAAAGGGTTTTCTTTTTAGGATATTTTGAAAAGAAATCTTTGGGGAGAAGATTGGGAGAAAGCAAAACCTCATGATAGAGAATCTCATTTCCTCTGTTCAAAGGCCTAGCCGCTATCTGGGCAATGAGATCAATGTGCCCCAGAAGGATTGGGCCAGCGCCAGAGTCCGGATGGTGCTCGCATTCCCAGACATCTATGAAATTGGCATGTCTCACCTGGGACTTCTGTTGCTCTACGACATTCTCAATCAGCACGGTTGGATAGGGGCTGAGCGAGTTTTTGCCGTTTGGCCTGACATGGAAGCAGCTCTGCGCACCGCGGGCAGACCTCTGGTGAGCTTGGAATCGGGCACACCTCTGGCCATGTTTGACGTGGTGGGTTTCAGCCTTCAATATGAATTGAGCTATACCAACGTATTAACCATGTTGGAATTGGGTGGAATTGCACCCCTGGCGGAGGCCCGAAAACGTGAGCAACCGTTGGTTATTGGTGGCGGACCAAATGCATTCAACCCTGAGCCAGCGGCGGTTTTCTTCGATGCCTTCGTATTGGGTGACGGGGAGGAAGTAGTCCTAGAGATTGCTGAGGTTGTTGACCAGTGGAAAACCCAGGGAAGTGCTCGACTGGACGTCCTCAAAGCCCTCTCTGAACTGGAGGGTGTGTATGTGCCCTCATTCTTTCAACCGCGCTACGACAACCAGGATCGCCTAGTTGAAATCAGGCCTCGTTTTCCTGAGAAACCCAGGGCGAGAAAACGCATCCTCCCAACTCTGGATTCGAACCGGTCGCCGAGCCGCCCGTTGGTTCCCTGTACCCGCATCATTCACGACAGGCTGAGCCTGGAAGCAGCGCGTGGCTGTACGCGTGGCTGTCGTTTCTGTCAGGCCGGCTTTATTTATCGGCCAGTTAGAGAACGATCGCCGAGTGAGATTCTGAAGCTGGCCGAGGCGGGGTTGGACAGCACCGGCCATGACGAATTGTCTCTGCTGGCTCTCAGTGTTGGTGATTACGGCAATATTCAGAGGTTGCTTCAGACCTTGATGCAGTACCACCGCAATAGGCAGGTAGCCATCTCTTTGCCGAGTCTTCGGGTGGGAACGCTGGACGAGGAGATGATCGAAGCGATCAAGCAGGTGCGCAAAACCGGATTCACCCTGGCCCCAGAGGCGGGAAGCGAGAGACTGCGGTGCGTGATCAACAAAGGAATCAGCGAGAGCGACCTGTTGGATACGGTGAGAGAGGTCTATTCTGCAGGCTGGCGCCTCATCAAGCTCTACTTTATGATGGGTTTGCCCACCGAAAGGGCTGAAGACCTTGAGGCTTTGGTGGCACTTACCATGAAAGTCTGGCGGCAGGCGGCCACACACAAACCACCTCGTCGGCTGCATGTTAGTGTCTCCACCTTTGTCCCGAAACCTCATACCCCATTTCAATGGGAGGCCCAGCTGCCCTTGGCCGAGATAGAAAAAAATCTTGCCTTTTTCAAAAGGAGTTTGCGAAAGAAAGGACTGCACTTCAAATGGCACAGCCCCTGGCAGAGTGTTCTGGAGGGGGTGTTCTCCAGGGGAGACAGGCGATTGGGAGAGGTGCTGCTAAGGGCCCAACAGCTTGGTTGTCGCTTTGACGGCTGGAGTGACCAACTACGGGTTGACCTCTGGCAGCAGGCCTTTGCAGAAGCAGGAATTGACCCCCTTATATACGGCCAGCGATCCCGGGATTTTGGTGAGATTCTCCCTTGGTCTCACTTGGATTGCGGTGTAAGCGAAGACTACCTCTGGAAGGAATATGAGCGAGCCATGGCTGAGGTTGTTACCGCTGATTGCAGGACAGAGGGCTGCAACAAATGTGGAGTGTGTGACCACAAAACGGTAAAACTGCAACTTCACCAGGAAATGACCACAGAAACAGGTGAAAGTAGAGGATCGGCAGATAGCACGGATGGACTCTATCGCTATCATATGGTGTTTGCTAAAATTGACAACGGCCGTTTTCTAAGCCACTTGGAAATGGCCACCGTTTTTCAGCGCGCCATGCGGCGGGCTGGACTGCCACTGGCGTACAGCCAAGGATACCACCCCACCCCTCGCATTTCTTTTGGAGATGCGCTACCCCTCGGCCTTGAGAGCAGGGTTGAGGAGATGGAGGTGGTACTACGCCAGCCTTTAACGACCTCAGAGATATGCAGTCGATTGAATGCTGAACTCCCACCTGGCTTGGAGGTGCTGGAGGCAGAGGAGAAACACAAGAGCACTCGACAAACAGCCTCAACAGTGATTAGATACGAGGCTATCCTGCCAGGAGAGAGTTGGCCAGCGGAAGGGTTTCGCCGCTTCCACAGTCATTCACTGGCTCCACTGAGGCAGAGGTCCAAAAGGGGTGAAACTATTATCTCGCTGGAAGACCGGCTGCTTAGTCTGGAATCTTTAGATCCCCACGGGATTCGGCTCACTCTTACTCAGGATGCAAAAGGAAACATCCGGATTCGAGATCTTTTGACCCACATATTCGACTTGCCCGAACAGAAGATTTTGGACGCTCGTATTATCAAAGTATCTTCAGAACTCACGGAAGGATGACATCGTGTCCACTGATCTGATCATCAATGTTACCCATTATGAAACACGGGTGGCACTAATGGAAAATGGAACAGTGTCCGAGCTTTTCATCGAACGCTCCGGCGAACGAAGTATTGCCGGAAACATCTACAAAGGGAGAGTAGTACGAGTGCTTCCTGGCATGCAAGCGGCTTTTGTTGATATCGGTTTACAGAAGGCGGCATTTTTGTATGTAAGCGATGTCTACGACAATCTGCACGAAATAGAAAAAATGATGGCCGGCAGCGAGGAGATTGACGAGGACGGCGAACTGCACCAGGAGCAGGTTGAGGCAACGTGGCCAGGGGAGCTCCACATAGAGGATCGGTTGCAGGAGGGGCAGGAGGTCCTGGTTCAGGTGGCCAAAGAACCATTGGGCAGCAAAGGAGCGCGTATTACCTCGCACATCTCTATCCCGGGGCGTCATCTTGTGCTCATGCCAACAATGGACCATATTGGGATTTCACGGCGAATTGAGGATGAAACTGAGCGGACTCGATTGCGTGAGTTAGTGCTGCAGATAAAACCTGACAATTACGGCTTTATCGTCCGCACAGCTGCAGAGAGGGTGGACAGTGATAAGATCAAGGCAGAAATGGATTTCATGTTGAAACTATGGCAGGACATCCAGAAAAACAGCGAAAATTGTCAAGTGCCGGGTCTTCTTTATCAAGAGCCGGCTGTCATTTTACGGGCAGTGCGAGATCTCTTTACCCAAGAGGTGGACAAGCTCATTGTAGATTCCCAGGCAGAGTATGAGAAGATTCTCAAGTTCGTTGAGACCTTTATGCCTGCCTTGAAAGCGGATGTAAAGTTGTACGAGGAACCCGAGCCCATTTGTGACGCTTACGGCATCGAGATGGAGGTCCAGCGGGCTCTGGGTAGGAAAGTGTGGTTAAAGTCCGGCGGTTACATTGTTATCGAGATGACCGAAGCACTCACTGCCATCGACGTTAACACTGGACGTTATGTGGGCAAGAGAAATCTGGAAGAGACCATTCTCAAGACCAACCTCGAGGCCGTCAAAGAAATAGCCTATCAGTTGCGCTTGCGCAATATAGGTGGAATCATCGTTATCGATTTCATTGATATGGAGAAGGAGGCCAATCGGGAGAAAGTATTCAATATACTTGAGGATGGACTGGAAAAGGACAAAAGCAGAACCAACATTTTGAAGATGTCAGAGCTTGGCCTTATTGAAATGACCCGGAAACGCACGAAAGAGAACATAAACCGGGTACTGCGAGAACCATGTTTTTACTGTGATGGTGAAGGATATCTCAAGTCTACGGATACCATGTGTTATGAGATTTTTCGGGAGATTGAACGAGATCATGCGGCTCTGTTCGGGCGGACTGTAATGGTAACCGCGCATCCGGAGGTGGTTCATCTTCTCTACGATGAAGAGCGCCATCGCCTGGAGGAGTTGGAAAAGAATCTGCAGGCGCGGATCTCTGTGAAGGCAGACCAGAGCCTCCACCTGGAGCAGTATGATATATATGCCCTGCCATGAAGCAATAGACATTAAGCCGGCTTTACTGAGGTAGGGTGCCAGTCTTTTTAAGAAGTCCCGTGGTACTTGGAGTACTAGGGTGACAAAAAATTCCAAATCACAAATCACAAATATCAAACAAATCACAATGACCGAAATTCAAAATTCCAAACCCGTTTTGGTCATTGAATGTTGGAATTTGGGATTTCATTGTAATTTGGTGCTTGGAATTTGATATTTTGCAATGCTCCATTACTCTGGATTTCTTGACTCTCTTCCTACCACTATCGCTTGACAAAAAAACCTGACTAAATTATATTACCTTGTTGTCTTTCTGGAGGATTAGTTGATGTACGCAGTAGTTCGATCTGGAGGAAAACAGTACAAGGTGAGTGCGGGTGACGTGCTGCGCGTAGAGAAGCTGGACGCCGAAGTGGGCGATACAATAACGCTTGATGATGTTTTATTGGTTAGCGATGATGTAAACATCCAAGTTGAAGCATCCACCTTGGCCAAAGCCAAAGTAACGGCTCGGGTAACAGGGCACGGGCGACGGCGGAAAATTACCATCTTCAAATATAAGCGGCGCAAAGGTTATCGGCGTAAGCAAGGTCATCGGCAGGGGTTTACGGAACTTGCCATAGAGAACATCGAAGCATAGTATTTTTTTGCTTTCAGTGACGAGGTAACTGTCCATGGCACACAAAAAAGCTGGAGGAAGCTCGCGAAACGGCCGTGACAGCGCGTCCCAGCGACGTGGAGTCAAACGATTTGGTGGGCAGCCTGTCCGGGCCGGAAATATTCTGGTGCGACAGGTGGGCACAAAGTTTCATCCTGGTCAAAACGTGGGTATGGGTAGAGATTACACCCTGTTTGCGAAGATTGACGGGGTTGTCCACTTCGAACGAAAGGGCAAGAGTCGACGTAAGATAAGCGTTTATGCCCCCAGCTAGTTTCCATCCTTAAATGGCCCTTCTTCGCTGTCCTGCGGAATTGCCCTTGATTTTACGGAAGCCGTGAACCCACCCCCGAAGGGGACGAGGAAACTTGTCCATGTAGGCATTAGGAGATTCCAGCTAGCGACCACACCGAGGTTGCCGGATGGACCGTAGCTGATAGACTTTCTTGACCCCCAGGACGAAGAGAGGTTTGGAGGTCGCCCATCACCGCTAACCATGCGTTTTGTTGACGAAGTCAAAATCCACGTCCGGGCCGGAGACGGCGGCAAAGGATGTGTCAGTTTTCGCCGCGAAAAATACGTGCCTAGAGGCGGCCCGGATGGCGGAGATGGTGGCAAAGGCGGTGATGTGGTAATCAAAGCCACAAGTGCCAAGCAAACCCTCCTAGATTTTCATTTCCGAAGTCAATTCAAAGCGGACCGTGGCGCCATCGGCCGCGGCAAACAGCAGACCGGCAAGAGCGGGAAAGACTGCGCTCTCCTTATCCCTGTGGGCACTCAGATAAGAGATGCAGATTCCGGTGAGTTGCTTGGGGATCTAACCCAAGATGACGATTATCTCGTCATTGCCAAGGGCGGTCAGGGTGGAAAGGGCAATATGCATTTTGCCACATCCACTCGCAGAGCTCCGCGATTAGCTCAGCCGGGAAGACCAGGGGAAGAGCGGCACCTTATCTTAGAGCTAAAACTTCTAGCCGATGTGGGGCTCGTTGGTCTTCCCAATGGAGGCAAGTCCACTCTCATATCTCGAATCTCTGCGGCGCGACCCAAGATCGCGGATTATCCCTTTACCACCCTCGTACCCAATTTGGGAGTAGTACGATTAGGGCTGGACGAGTCCATGGTAGTGGCTGATATCCCGGGACTCATTGAAGGTGCACACCGAGGGGCTGGTCTTGGTTTGAAATTCCTCCGACACATCGAACGAACCTTAATGTTGGTTCACATAATCGATATCTCCGGCTGGGAGCGTGGGGTTCAGGCTATTGTGGATAGTTATCATCAGGTGAATCACGAACTGGGTCAGTTCAGCTCGGAGCTTTTAGACAAACCACAGATAGTGGCTTTGAACAAAATAGACCTGCTGGCAGACCGGGCACCACTGGAGGAGTTGCTGGCCGCATTCCGGGAATTGGGACCACCAGTGCACGCCATTTCTGCGGTGACAGGCGAGGGCACCCAGGAATTGATCTGGAAAACTGCCGAGCAACTGGCCCAATTGCGGAACGGCGGAACGAAAAGGTTGTCTAAAACCACAGAGGACACAACGGGCCCAAAGGATTTTTCATGATACAATTATATTCCGGGTGTACTTCGTGCTCTTGGTGGTTTATTAAAAATAGAAACCTGGTCCTCTGCTCCAGTTGAAGATTCCACTATGCGGGGGTCAGTTTTCAATGGGTTTGCCAGCAGAAGAGGTTTCAGGTTTCAGTGTTCAGGTGTCAGGAAAAAAAACAAAGTACTGAAACCTGACACCCGACACCTGAAACCTCAACATTGACACCCGACACCTTAACTTAGGGTGAACGTATCGGTGATTTCTCTGGAACGCAAAAAAGTGGCAGATAGTGCGCGGCGAGTAGTCATAAAGGTGGGGAGCTCTGTGCTCACCAGCAGCCGTGGAGTTGACCTGGGTGTTATCAATCGGCTTTGCGATGAGATATCCATGTTGAGGGAGCAGGGCCGCCAGGTGGTGATTGTTTCTTCTGGCGCCATCGCTTCCGGGATGCGTAAAGTGGGGCTGAGCGAGATGCCAAAGACCATCCCCCAAAAGCAGGCGGCCGCAGCTGTGGGCCAGGGCAGCCTGATTCAGGCATATGAGGAAGCCTTCAGCCACTATGATCTTAAGGTAGCGCAGATTCTGCTCACCAGCGATGATCTAATCAATCGCCGCCGCTACCTAAACGCGCGTCATACACTGCAAACGCTTTTAGACTGGGGGATAATTCCCGTCGTCAATGAGAATGACACTGTGGTAGTGGATGAAATAAAGTTTGGCGACAATGATAATCTCTCAGCGCTCATCGCCCAACTCACCGAGGCCGACCTGTTGGTTGCCTTGACCGACATGGATGGACTCTACGACTCTGATCCGCGCAAGCATCAGAACGCAAGTGTCGTTTCGGTGGTTCACCGCATTGATGAGCAGGTGGAGGGCTTTGCAGGAGGCCAGCCGGGGAGGTTGGGCACTGGCGGCATGGTGAGCAAACTGCTGGCAGCAAAGAAAGTTACCGCTGCTGGCGTGCCGATGATCATCGGCAACGGCAGAAATCGCTACGTTCTGAAGCAGATCTTCGATGGCGAGGAGGTGGGTACCCTCTTCCTGCCGGCCGGGCGGCGGCTGTCCAGCAAAAAACAGTGGATAGCTCATACCCTCAAACCCCAGGGAGACATTATTCTAGACGGTGGGGCCGCAGAAGCATTGAAGTCACGGGGCAAGAGCCTCCTGTCCACTGGAATCATTGGGCTCAGAGGAGAATTCGAAGTGGGATCCCCGGTGCGCTGCTTGAACAATGAAGAGGAAGTGATTGGCATCGGTTTGGTGAACTATTCGGCTGATGAAATCGACAAGATAAAAGGTGTACGCAGCCACAGAATAGAGGATATTCTGGGGTACAAGCATTCAGATGAGGTAATTCACCGAGACAACTTCGTATTGAGGGAAGCAATTGCATCGGACGATGAACATACATAGCACGAGGCATTTGACCTAAAATTCGAAATACGAAGCAAATCCGTCCGCCGCTAAGAACGAGGAGGAAAGATGGGCACGACGATCCAGAAGATGATCCAGTCAATGTCTCAACGTGCCAGGGAAGCGTCCAGGCTCATGGCCCGGGCCCATAGTGAAGCCAAGAACCTTGCACTCAGAGAAATGGCCGCTTTGTTGCGGCAGCACCGCACCGAGATTCAAGCAGAGAACAGTAAGGACGTGGCCGCAGCAGAGGCAGAGCTGGGGGCTGCAAAGATCGACCGGCTCCGTATCACTGATGGGGTGCTGGAAGATATGGCAACTGGACTGGAAGAGGTTGCACAGCTTCCTGATCCGGTGGGTACCATTGGTAAGATGTGGACTCGTCCCAACGGGATGAAAGTTGGTAAAATGTGTATTCCTTTGGGAGTCATAGGTATTATCTACGAATCGCGGCCCAATGTTACCGTAGACGCAGCTGGTCTCTGTCTCAAAGCTGGTAATGCTGTGATTTTGCGCGGTGGCTCCGAAGCGATTAACTCCAACAGCTGTCTGGCGAGCATTCTGCAAGAAGCGTTAAGAAAAGGGGGGTTGCCGGCAGAGGCTGTTCAGGTGGTGTCCACCACCGATCGTCAGGCGGTCACCGAACTGCTGAAGCAAGAGGAAAACATTGATGTCATAATTCCCAGAGGCGGTGAGAGTCTTATCCGCTTTGTGGTGGAAAACGCTCACATGCCGGTGCTGAAACACTATAAGGGAGTATGCCATATTTTTGTGGATGCCAGCGCAGATTTTACTATGGCCGAGACCATCTGCATGAACGCCAAGGTTCAGCGCCCGGGCGTCTGTAATGCCCTGGAGACTCTCCTGGTTCATGAGGCTGTGGCAGAGAGCTTTCTGCCTCGGGTGGCAAAATCGCTCTCCGAGGCCGGGGTTGAGCTTCGCGGTTGTCAACGAACCCAAACCATCCTCCCGGGGGTGAAGGAAGCCGCCGAGGCGGACTGGTTTGAGGAATACCTGGATCTCATTCTTGCTGTCCGGGTGGTTCCCAATATGGCTGGTGCTATCGAGCATATTGAAACCTATGGTTCCATGCATACCGAGGCCATAATCACCACTGATTATCAACGGGCACATCAGTTCCTGCAGAAAGTCGACTCGTCCGTGGTGCTGGTCAATGCCTCGACTCGTTTCAACGACGGCTTCCAGTTAGGGCTGGGGGCAGAGATTGGCATTAGCACCTCCAAGCTCCATGCCTTCGGCCCAATGGGGGTTGAAGAATTGACCACCAACAAATTTGTGGTGCTGGGCGACGGTCAGGTCAGGGAATAACGACTGATGGCGCAGGATCAAAGTGATTGCTAGACGGAGGGATTTAGCCAAGCGCATCTATCAGCAGGCAGCCGGCAGCGGGCAGCAGGCAGCAACCTAGGCAAGGGGCATAAGCTTTATGCGTAGGTTGGTGGCTGCTTTGTGCCTACTGCCTACTCGAGCAGGAGGAGTCTTTGGGCATTGGCATTATGGGCGGCACTTTCAATCCGATTCACTTTGGTCACCTGCGGGCAGCTGAAGAGGTGGCCGAATCGCTGCAATTAGCGCAAGTGATCTTCATGCCTGCAGCAAAACCGCCACATAAATCCGAGGTGGGGCTGGTCTCTTTTGATCATCGTTGGCACATGCTTGAGTTGGCGACGGCAGGGAATCCGTTATTCGTGTTGTCGGATCTGGAATACCAGCGTCCGGGCATATCCTACTCGGTGGAAACATTGACGCAACTGGCCAAAGAACGTGGTGGCAGCGAAGAGCTCTACTTCGTCTTGGGTTTGGACGCCTTCCTGGAACTGCCCACCTGGAAGAGCTACAGAGAGCTCTTTTCCCTCTGCCACTTTGTGGTTGTAGCCCGGCCTGGATTTTCCCCAGAGTCTCTAGATGCCATGCTTAACACGCAGGTCTCGGCTAGTTATTCCTTTGACTTTCAGGTGCAGAGATACCTCCACCCTAGCCTGCGTACTGTCTACTATCGCGAGGTAACACTGTTAGATATTTCCTCCTCCACCATTCGCAAACTTCTGGCCGAAGGGGGCACAGTGCGCTATTTGCTGCCGAAAAAGGTGGAAGAGTACATCCAGCAACAAGGACTTTACCAGCAACGATAGAGAGACCCGAGAAACATGAAAAGGAGCCATGGTAAGCAGGGTGCGACCAAGAAGGTGAAGGAAATCCCGGCTCTAGAAAAGGCCTTGTTATGTGCTCAGGTGGCGGCTGATCATAAGGCCGAGGAGCCAACAATATATCAAGTTGATGAAATCGTTACCTATACCGACTATCTTGTTATCTGTGCCGGACGTTCCACTCGGCATGTTCAGGGGATAGCCGGCTACATCGAGGAAGCACTGGTTCAGCGGCGGGTCAAACCCATGGGCGTGGAGGGCTTGACTGAAGGTCATTGGGTATTGCTTGATTTCAATGACGTGATAGTCCATATTTTCTATCAGCCCATGAGAGCTTTTTACGATTTGGAAGGGCTTTGGTTTGAGGCCCGGCAAATAGAATTCGCAGAGACGGGAGGACCAGCCTAGGGTCCCCATTGAGATAGAGCTCGCATAGGGAAAAGAGATTTACCTATGACAGTAAGAAAGCCATTGAAGCTCCTGATTTTTTTTGTGGCACTGCTTATTGTGGTGGGACCCCCGACCAGATTGGCGCAGGCCGACCTTTCCATTGAGGAAGAAAAGAAGATAGGGCGACAGTTTATGAAAGCGGCTTTGAGCCAACTGAGGTTGATTCAGGATCCGGAGGTGGTCGATTACGTCAACAGGGTGGGCCAGGACATTGTGAAACATCTCGAATTCCACCACTTTCCCTACCATTTCTACGTAGTGGACAGTGGTGCCCTGAATGCCTTTGCGGCTCCGGCAGGTTACGTGTTCATGAACCGCGGCCTTATTGAAATCATGGACGATGAAGGAGAGTTGGCCGCCATCCTGGCGCACGAGATCGCTCACGTCCAGTCCCGCCATATCGCCCAGCGTATGGCCAGGGCGAGGACATTGAATCTGGCCGCTCTTGGCGGCATGTTGGCCGGAATTTTTTTGGGCGGTGAGGCTGGTGCGGCGGCTATCGCTGGAAGTCAGGCGGGCGCCACTTCGGCAATGCTGAACTACAGTCGCCAGGACGAAGAAGAGGCCGACCGCAAAGGGCTGCGCTACCTGGAAGCGGCTAATTATAGCGGCAAAGATTTTGTTAAGATCATGAGAAAAATGGGGCAGGATAGCTGGAAAGCAGGTGGCCACATGCCGGCGTACCTCACCACCCACCCAGGAGTATCTGAACGTGTTGTCTATCTTTCCACCACTGTAGGGACACGGTCTCCGTCTGCTAAAGTCCGCACTGGAGATTCCGAGGGCTTCATGTTGATGCAGGTTAAGCTGTACGGCGCTTATGAAAGTCCTAGGGAGGCTAAGCCCAAATTTCGGGAGTGGTTTGAGAAGCCTGAAACCAGAGCGATGGCATACTACGGTACGGGTCTGATGCGGCGCCGACAGAGGCTGATGGATGAGGCGGTCACAGCTTTTAAAAACGCAATTGCCCTACGACCGGATCTGGCTCCCATCCTGGTGCAACTGGGCGAGACTTACTTTGAGATGGGCGAACTTGACAAGGCTCAACAGGTGCTGATTTCAGCTCTTACCTTGGAGCCGGATCAACCAGCGGCTCTTTATGCCCTGGGCCGTTGCCAATTGGAGCAAGGCCAAGCGGCTGAGGCCAGCAAACAGCTGGAAAAAGCAATAAGAATTAATAATAGATTGCCAAAGATCAATTACTATCTTGGCCTCGCTTACGGCAAAAATAACCAACTGGTGGATGCTCACTACCATTTCGGAATTTACTACAAGCGCCAGCGCTCCTTACGCAATGCCCAATTTCATTTCGAGGAAGCGCTGCGGCTCACTGATGATCCCAAGGAAAAGGAGATCCTCAACAGGGAGTTGGCAGAGATCAAGGGAGCGCTGCGCGCCGCGAAGCAAAGAAGCAGTAGGGCCCTATAATTGAAGGCGGTGATCACTCCTTACCCAGGAGCTTCAATTTGCGGGCCAGCCCGGATATTTCATGAATTGCTGTCGCGAGACCACGAAGATGGTTGTGCCACCTGGCAACCGCAGGGTGTTGGTTCCGAGGCGTACCTGAACGGTACGTCGCAGGGTCCGACACCCGAGGACGCCAGGAAGGACGGCCATATCCGTGGTCGCAGCAAGTGATTCATGAAATATCCGGGCTAGATATACAGCTCTTTTTTCTCCACCAGAGTGTCGAAGTGGGAGAATTGCATGGTGAAGGTTGCTCTCCCCTGACTGGCGGAGCGCAGCGAGGTTGCATAACCAAACATCAGAGACAGGGCCACGGTAGCGTGGATGATTTTTACTGAGCGTTTAGGGTGAACCCCTTCTATCTTGCCTTTACGTATGTTGAGGTCGTTGATTACCTCGCCAGTGAATTCCTCAGGAACAATTATTTCTACCGACATAATGGGCTCGAGCAGCTGAGGTTGCGCCTTTCTGCACCCTTCCTGAAGGGCTGCTGCTGCCGCCACTTTAAAAGCCAACTCACTTGCGGCTTGCTCCTTGAGTGTACCCCCGATGACCGCAACCTCTACATCCACCATGGGATACCCTGCGATAACACCACTTCCCAGTGACTCCATCACACCTTCCTCCACCGCAGGAATGAAGGATGAAGGTACGGAGCCATCCCGAACCAACTCGCGAAAAAGGTTGCCCTTGCCTCTCGGTCTTGGCTCCAGATGCAGTTCCACCTGGGCATAATGGAGAACTCCGGCGATTTCCCGGTCAAAGGTTGATTCGGCCTCAACGGCAGCAGTAATGGTCTCGCGATAGACCACCTGTGGTTTGCCAACATTTACCTGGACCGAGTATTCCCGCAACAATCGATTGACAAGAATATCCAGGTGAAGTTCACCCATTCCCGAGATTATGGTCTGCCCGGTATCCGGATCTTGATGGAAGTGGAACGTGGGGTCCTCTACCGCCAGTTTCTCAAGGGACTGAAGAGTCTTTTCCTCATCGGCCCGAGTGCGCGGCTCCATGGCGATGGAAATTACCGGTTCATAAACCTCAATATGTTCCAATATAATGGGGTGTTTTGGATCGCAAATGGTATCCCCGGTGGTGGTAGATTTGAGGCCTACCATGGCCACTATTTCGCCGGCACCGACTCTTGCGCGTTTTTCGCGCTTATTTGCATGCATTTGGAATATGCGGGCAATCTTTTCTTTCTGCTTCCGGTTGACATTGTAAACTGTAGATCCCGCGGCCACTGTTCCTGAATATACCCTTACATAGGTGAGCCTGCGCCCTTGGTCCATCTGAATCTTAAAAGCAAGAGCGGCAAAAGGATCCTGGCCACTGCTTGAGCGGATCTCTTCTTCTCCACTTTTGGGGTGAAGTCCAACCACAGCCGCAACGTCCAGGGGACTAGGCAAACAATCAACAATAGCATCCAGGAGAAGCTGGATGCCCTTATTCTTCAGAGCACTACCGCACAGTACTGGAACCACTTCCAGTTTGAGAGTGGCCTGGCGGATTGCCGGAAGCAGATCTTTCTGCTCAAGTATCTCATCCGCCAGGTATTTCTCCATAATGGTATCATCAAGCTCGGCGAGAGATTCAAGGAGTTCGACCCTTTTTGCCTGGGCATCTTCAACATATTCAGGGGGAATGGGCATGTACTCATAGGTAAGTCCTAGAGTGGAGTCATCCCAGCACACTGCTTGCATCTCAAGTAAATCTATGACACCGGAGAAGTCTGCTTCCGCGCCCATGGGCATCTGCACTATCAGTGGCCGAGCCCCTAGCTTTTCCCGCATCTGATTCACAGCGCCAAGGAAATCGGCACCAAGGCGGTCCATTTTGTTAATAAAGGCGATTTTAGGGATCCGGTATTTGTCTGCCTGGTGCCATACTGTCTCGGACTGTGGTTCAACACCCCCAACAGCACAGAAGACCCCAATAGCACCATCCAGTACCCTGAGAGAACGCTCCACCTCAATGGTAAAATCCACGTGCCCAGGCGTGTCTATCAGGTTGATTTCGTTGTCTCGCCAACGACAGGTGGTAACGGCTGAGGTAATGGTGATGCCTCGCTCTTGCTCCTGCTCCATCCAGTCCATGACAGCTTCGCCGTCGTGGACCTCACCCATCTTATGAGATTTGCCGGTGTAGTAGAGTATGCGCTCGGTGACCGTGGTCTTGCCAGCATCGATATGAGCTATGATGCCTATATTGCGCGTTGTTTTTAGACTTTTGCCTTCGGACATAATAGTTCAACTTTGTCAGCGGATGATGAGGAGATTGGCCGTCCTAGCAAGGCGAATGTCTAAGTGACCAGCGAGAGTGGGCGCGGGTTTGCCCTCCAGAAGCAATTGCACCCGTTCCACAGAATCAAGATTCAACACAATCGAGTTGACGATGGCATAAATAGTGAGTCGTTCAGCGGTGACCCCACCAGGATGTAAAAGGGAGAGCTCGGGGTTGAAGTCCACATACGCAGTGCCGTCATCTGTGATAAATGTATGGAGAAGCTTGGAGCCGGCTGGGATGGTGGAAACAAGTTTGGCATCCTCAGGCCCCTCCAAAAGAGCACTGACAATGGCCTCAATAGCAGAACCGGTGTCTGTGGCCTGTATCTTTCTTTCTTCTGCTTGTAGAAAGCGGCCTTTACGGCTGGCGAAATAAAGATGCACCTTCTGCGTGCTGGCAGCTTGCACCGGGACAGAATCACGAATTTTGGAATGAGGAGAGGTTGATTCCGGTGCGAAGAAAAAATGCTTTCCTAAAAAGAAAGCCGCGGCAAAGCCCAGCGCAACAGCAGCAACAAGCAACAGCCAGGGTCTCCGTTTCCGTTTAGTTGTCCTCCATGAGCTCATGATAGTATCGTTGGTTAGCGCACATAAAGAAATAATTAGGCCATGTGCTTATTCAACATCGAAACCTGGTCCTCAAAGCCAGGTCAAGATTACCAGCTGTATTGGTGTACTGAAGTATTATAGGGATAGAAATTCCAAATCACAAATCACAAATATCAAACAAATCACAATGACCAAAATTCGAAATTCGAAACCTGTTTCTTGTTTTGGTCATTGAATATTGGAATTTGAGATTTGTTTGTAATTTGGTGCTTGGAATTTGATATTTTTCAATGAACTCGCCGCCGAAGGGTGACGCCGAACAAGCAGCTGTTGACAAGGCCGAATCGACAGCAGATATTATTCGCTGTCGACCCTCTCTTTGAGTTCTTTTCCCACTTTGAAAAAGGGAAGCTTCTTGTCCTGCACTCGAATGATCTCACCGGTCTTGGGATTGCGCCCCTGATAACTTCGATATGCCTTCACTTTGAAACTGCCAAAGCCGCGGACCTCGACCCGATCTTCTTTTGCAAGTGCCTGTTCGATACTACCGAACACGGTCTTGACAGCCAACTCCGCCTCTTTGATAGTGATGCCTTCGGCAGCTGCAACTGCGGCGATAAGCTCACGTCTGGTCATGCGGCATCCTCCTTGTGAATGGTCCAGAAATTTCAAGTCCGTGGAACAATAACCTCGATTCCACCCATGTAGGGTCGAAGAACGGGAGGAATCACAACGCTGCCATCCTCTTGTTGCCAGTTCTCCAGGATGGCGACCAGGGTACGGCCCACAGCGAGAGCGGAACCATTGAGTGTATGTGCAAAGGCTATTTTTTTCTTGTCGCGAGGGCGATATCTGATGTTTGCTCGCCTTGACTGGAAGTCTTCGAAATTACTGCATGAAGAAATTTCCCGAAAGGCTTCCTGGGCGGGAACCCAGACCTCGATATCATAGGTTTTTGCCGCAGAAAAGCCCAAGTCTCCAGTGCATAAGGTCACCACCTGGTAAGGAAGCCGCAACTGTTGGAGAACCTCCTCGGCATCGAGCAGCAAACTCTCCAATTCGTCATAAGATTGCTCTGGGGTAGCGAATTTAACCAGTTCGACCTTATTAAACTGATGCTGGCGGATGAGGCCTCGGGTGTCTTTGCCATAAGAGCCGGCCTCAGAACGGAAACAAGGGGTGTAGGCCGCGAAGTGCACGGGGAGATCATCCTCTTCCAGGATCTCGTTCATGTAAATGTTCGTCACCGGAACCTCTGCCGTGGGCACCAGGTAGTAGTCCCAGTCCTCCAGCTTGAACAGGTCTTCCTTGAATTTGGGTAATTGACCTGTACCGGTCATGGCGAGGCTGTTCACCATAAAAGGCGGCAGCACTTCTTGGTAGCCGTGCTTGGTGGTGTGAAGATCGAGCATGAAGTTGATGAGGGCGCGTTCAAGCCGGGCACCCAAGCCCCAGTACAAAGTGAAACGTGCGCCCGTCATTTTGGCAGCGCGCTCAAAGTCAAGAATGCCAAGATTCTCTCCCAGTTCCCAGTGGGGCTTCGGGGCAAAAGAAAACTCGGTGATCTCTCCCCAACGCTTAACCACCGGATTATCATGTTCATCTTTGCCAACTGGGACTGACTCATGCGGCACATTGGGAATGAACAAAAGCGATAGATGGATTTCATCCTCTATCTGGCCGAGTTTCTGGTCCAGCTCTTTAATGCGCTGTGAGGACTGACGCATGCGGCTAATGGTTTCTGAAGCATCTGCACCGCCCTTTTTCATCTGGGCAATCTGGTCCGAAACTACCTTGCGCTCATGCTTGAGAGTTTCGACCTCCTGGATAACCTGCCTACGTTCTTGATCCAAAGTCAATAGTGGCTGGAGCTCGAGGTCAGAGCGGCGATTTTGCAGCATTTGTTGTACCAATTGCTGATTTTCCCTTACAAACTTAAGATCCAGCATTAGGTTCCTCTATCACCTTCCTCTCAAAACGTAGTGTCAGCCCTGATGTTGCAGATCTAGGCGAACAGACACCCGAAAGGTGAGCGACAAAAAGTAACGCTTGCCAAAAAACGCCGAAACTTACCATGCCAACCTGCTTTTGTCAATGATATTTATTACTTCCGCAGCACATTAATTGTGGGTTTCAGTGTTCAGTTCTATCCTTTCTGACACCTGACACCTGACACCTCTATCTATCCTGACACCCGACACCTGAAACCCCTAGATTTGGTCATTGAGTATTGGGATTTGAGATTTGTTTGTAATTTGGTGCTTGGAATTTGATATTTTGCAGTGCTCCACTGCTTTGGGATGCCACAATGGAAAGCTACTAAGCGTTTACATTACCAAGGAGCCGCTCGAGTTTTATGAGGTTACTTCTCTGACCTAAGGCAATAAGGGTGTCGCCAATTTGGATACGGGTGTGGGAGGCTGGATTAAAGAGCATTTCACCGGTGGCCTTGCTTATGGCCACAATAATCAGATCGAACTGCTGACGGATACCAGAGTCAACCAGGGAGATGTCAGATAATTTACTATTTGGCCTGACCGGTATCTCCTCCATGCCTAAGTTAGTGTCTAGGTCAGTAAAGGCGAAATCAATAAACTCTGTTACGTGGGGTCGAAGCAAGGCCTGGGCCATACGGAAGCCGCCGATCTGGTGGGGAGATACCACCCGGTCGGCACCGGCACGCTCGAGTTTTTTTTCTGAGCCTCTTCTCCCGGCTCGGGCCAGAATAAATAGGTCTGGGTTCAGACCTCTGGCCGTCAGGGTGATATAGACATTGTCCGCCTCGGAATCGAGGGCGGTTGCGACTCCTTTGGCGGAGAGAATGCCCGCTTTCATGAGGCATTCCTCCCTGGTGGCGTCTCCGAGAAAATACAGATAGCCATCTTCTTCTATCTTGGGGGTCAAAGTGCTGTCTTTATCGATTACCACCAGAGGAGTGGGCTTGGACTTCTTGATCTCCTCACAGATAATTCGGCCCACCCGACCATAGCCACAGATGATGTAATGATCTTTGAGTTTTTGGATCTGACGTTCCAATTTTTTCCTCCCCATAACTTCCAGCAATTGTCCCTCCACCAAGGTCCGAGTAAGGGTGCCGACTACGTAACCCAACACCCCTAAGCCGGAAATAAGAATGGTCATAGTGAGTATACGCCCTTGGTTGCTAACTGGATTGACCTCGTTGAAGCCCACGGTGGAAATGGTGATGACGGTCATGTAAAGAGAATCTAAGAAATTCCACTCCTCTAAAATCATGTATCCTGCTGTGCCCATGCTCAGTACTAGGGCTAACATGACGGCAGCAAATACTATGTTGCGAGTTTTTGTCATGGTCCCATCACTTGTAGATTGCTGCGGGGATTCTCTGGTTTCAGCCAGAGACCCAGAACTCGGCTGGTCTGTTTTTTAGGCGGGCTGGGATGCAAGAATTTCCACACTGTAGTCGCTGAGCTTGGTCAACTCGGGAAGATCACCAAAAGGCACGGTGAAGGTGACCTCTTCTCGAGCCGCTATTGTTTGCACCCGATCCTGTTTGACAGGGGGGCGTTGAATCAACCCCACTAGCTCTCCGAGAGGCACGCTCTGCAGTTGCTTGTCAGAGAGCATGTTGCCAGCGTAGAAATCCAACTGCCGCGCGGTCTGGCCATCGGTTGTGTAAAGTTTGGCACGCAAATGAATCCAACGCCGAGGTGCGGGGAAGTCGTTGCGGATTCGGCCTTGGATCACGAAGAGCTGTCCTGCCTGCTTGTTATCTACGAAGAAGCCGCGGCTCTTAACCAAATGAAGCTGTTCGATACCGGTGGTCTTCGGGACGGTTTTTGTCGACACGGGCCATGGTAAGTAAAACCACAGGGCGACACCTCCTGCAATCACGAGCAGAGGGATGAGTAGGATGAGCAGTCGCCTACTGGAGGCTGGGCGGGTGGGAGGTGGGCTTTTCACTTCAGGAGAGGCAAGCGCCTTTTCCACTACGCCAACCGGTTCTGGCCGGGAGACACTGAAAACATTTTGGCAGTTGGAACAACGAACTTTGACCGTAGGACGCTTTATGTGATCGGGGTTCAGCTTGAATTGCTTCTGGCACTGTTCACACTGAACAATCATTTCCTGACCTCGTTGCCCCAGCTGCACCCAATGCGGTTTAGCCAGATTACACAATCAATTCATAAATGCCAGGTAACTGCCGATGGGCTTCATTGCAATCTAAGCCATAGCCTATTACAAAGCCCTTGTCCAGGTGCAAGCCCACATAATCCAGTGGGATAGAGACGCTGCGCCGTTCTGTCTTGTCCAGCAGAACGCACATTTTGAGAGAGCGTGGATTCTTGGCCAATAAATGTTCGCGCAGAAATACTGTGGTTAGCCCGGAGTCGACAATATCCTCCACAATGAGAACATCACGACCTTCCAGATCCAACTCGACATCGGTGGTGATCCTAATCTTGCCGCTGGACTCGGTTGCCGTACCATAGCTTGCTAGCCGGACAAAATCCAACTGCGCAGGTATGCTGAGCTGGCGTACCAGATCGGCAAGAAAGATGAAAGCACCTTTAAGAACGCCTATGAGTACGACCTCTTTGCCTTGATAGTCGGCAGAGATCTGGCTTGCCAGCCGCTGAACTTGGCGAGCAATATCTTCGGCAGTAAAAATAAGACGCTTTTCAGACTGATCCATGTTTCGCCCTAAGGCCGATCACACCACAGCTCCTTTATCCCGCACCTATAACTAGCCCAGATATGACAATCTTGTCAACTATTTTGAAAACTTATGAACACTCTCTGGTCACTAGATCCAGGATCTGGCCAGCCAAGAAACCGGCGCATCAGCGACATCTAATGACCAGAAATCAGTATGCAGGACCGAGTATCTTCTGAATCGAGCATTTCGCGTTGACACATCAGTGCC
>PVMK01184846.1_pt1 | contig 20030 bp, 22 predicted proteins | sample 1853481 | NCBI WGS metagenome assembly PVMK01 (sample SAMN08533507, study PRJNA380276) | Marine sediment metagenome, whole genome shotgun sequencing project. | reverse complement strand
TGGCATGACCTATAAGAACGCAATCGCCGGGTTACGCTTCGGCGGCGGCAAATCAGTCATTCTTGCCAACGACGCCACTCCGAAGTCACCCGAACTATTCCGGGCATTCGGTCGCGCCATTGAGTCACTGAGTGGTCAGTACGTGACTGCGGAAGATGTCGGTTGCAGTGTTGACGACATGCGTAGCGTCAATGAAGAGACGGATTACGTATCGGGACTGCCAAAGAGCGGCAATACGGCAGGCGGCGATCCGTCGCCAATGACGGCGTTAGGCGTATTCCTCGGCATTCGAGCCGCGGTACAGGCGCGACTGGGGCGCGACTCGCTGGAGGACGTTAGCGTTGCTGTACAAGGTGTTGGGAGTGTCGGCCTGAAACTATGCCGCCTATTGCATGAGGCCGGAGCACGACTAATCGTTGCCGACGTGAATATGCACAACTTGCAAATGGCACGTGATGAACTTCCGGTCACAGAAGTGGCCCCGGATGCCCTACTGTTCAGCAACGTTGATGTTCTCGCCCCCTATGCACTGGGGAATATACTGACCGCACAAACCATTCCAAATATTCAGGCCAAAGTCATTGCCGGCGCAGCAAATAATCAGCTCGCTACCGAACAAGATGGAACACGGCTGACACAACGCGAGATTTTGTACGCACCGGACTACGTTATAAACGCAGGCGGAATCATCAATGTTGAGCACGAATATTTTGGCAACAGCTCGGAAGAAAAAGTACTTGCCGAAGTTGGCGAAATTCCAAAGCGTCTCGACGCGATTTTCGCAGAAGCAAAAGAAAGTGGCGAAGCAACGAATCTAATCGCTGATAGAATAGCACGCCGCATTGTCGCTGAAGGCGCCAAAGGATAAAACATTCATGGCCAATAAATCGCGACTGCACATTCCACGCCCGTCCGCTCGTCCAGGCGACAAGCCCGACTTCAGTTACCTGAACCTGGCGCCGGCTGGCAGTGCCGACAAGCCTGCGACCGATGCACGTACTCGCGATACTGAATATCTCAGTAGCGGACTCGTGCGGGTTCTCGACGATGAACATCAGGCTGTTGGCCCCTGGAATCCCAATATCGACCCGGGCGAACTTCAGATCGCGCTACGCTGGATGTTGCTGAATCGAGTTTTCGATAAACGTATGTGGCAGATCCAACGACAGGGACGTATCTCCTTTTATATGGAAGCGCTTGGCGAAGAAGCCGTCTCCATTGCACAAGCAATGGCACTGCGCCCGGGAGATATGTGTTTCCCGTCGTATCGCAATCAAGGCTTGTATATGTATCGCGGCGTAAAACTGGTCGACATGATGTGTCAGTGCTTGTCGAATACGCGCGACATGTGTAAGGGACGTCAACTGCCGATCATGTATCACAGTCGTGACGCGAACGTATTTTCGATCTCCGGCAATCTCACCACGCAGTATCCACACGCAGTCGGTTGGGCAATGGCATCGGCGATCAAAGGTGAGGATCACATTGCCGCGTCCTGGGTAGGCGACGGCAGTACGGCTGAGGCGGACTTTCATCATGCACTGACATTCGCCGCTGTATATCAGGCGCCCGTCATTCTGAATGTCGTCAACAATCAGTGGGCGATTTCTACCTTTCAGGGATTCGCCGGCGGGGAACGGCGTTCCTTTGCCGCCCGCGGCCTCGGCCTCGGTATTCCCGGTATTCGCGTGGACGGTAACGACTTGCTCGCAATTTACTCAGTCACATTGTGGGCCGCTGAGCGTGCACGCCGCGGCGGCGGTCCAACGCTAGTCGAGCTGGTAACCTATCGAGCTGGCGCGCACTCCACGAGCGACGATCCCAGCAAGTACCGTCCGAAAGATGAATACAAGGACTTTCCGTTGGGCGATCCAATCGATCGGCTGAAAAATCACTTGATCAGTATCGGCCGTTGGACGACAGAAAAACACGAACAGCTCGAAGAAGAATTGAAAGCTGAAGTATTGGCCGCGTGGAAAGAAGCACAACAATACGGAACGATGACCGAAGGGCCGTTCATAGAGCCCGGCACGATGTTTGACGACATCTACGCGGAAACACCAAAGCATCTCGAATCGCAACGGCGCTACATGCTAGAGATCGAGGGATCCTGACATGGCGCAAATGAACATGATCGAGGCGATCCGCTCGGCACTCGATGTAACAATGGACAAAGATCCAAGCGTCATCGTGATTGGCGAGGATGTCGGTTATTTCGGCGGCGTGTTTCGCTGCACGGATGGATTGCAACGCAAGTTCGGCGAGCATCGAGTAATCGACGCACCTATAGCCGAAGGTGGCATTATTGGCGCGGCCATCGGCATGGGCATTAACGGACTTCGGCCGGTCGTCGAAATTCAATTCGCCGACTACATCTACCCTGGCATCGATCAGATTGTCAGTGAGCTCGCTCGTATCCGATACCGCAGCGCGGGCGACTTCTTCTCCCCCGTCACCATTCGTACGCCTTGTGGCGGCGGTATTCGCGGCGGCCAGACTCATTCGCAAAGCCCGGAGGCGATCTTCGCCCACGTGACCGGCATCCGCAGCGTCATGCCGTCGAATCCATACGATGCGAAGGGCTTGTTAATTAGTGCCATCGAATCTAACGATCCGGTTGTGTTCTTCGAACCAAAAAGAATTTACAACGGGCCCTTTGACGGCGATCCCGACAAGCCGGCCGTGTCCTGGGCATCGCATCCGAAGGGCGAGGTACCAGAGGCCATTACACGGTGTCGCTGGATACGGCGGAAGTTGTCAAAGCGGGCGAGGAATTAACGATCGTTACTTACGGCACGATGGTGCACGTCGCCAAGGCTGCAGCCGAGAAGTTGGCGTTGATGCCGAGATCATCGACGTTCGCAGTATTTCGCCACTGGATGTTGATACGCTGACTACGTCGGTCAACAAGACCGGTCGCTGCCTGGTTGTGCATGAAGCGACGCGCTTTGCCGCTATGGCGCCGAACTGACGGCCAGAATTCAGAAGGACTGCTTCTACAACCTGGAAGCCCCCATTGGTCAGAATCGCGGTTGGGATACACCCTATCCGCATGCATTCGAGTGGCAGTATTTTCCGGGCAAGAAACGTGTTGCCAACGGAATTCGCAAGATGATGGAGGAAGGATGAGCCAGTACATCTTCAAACTTCCGGACCTGGCGAGGGCATGGTCGAGTCTGAAATCGGCGAATGGTTCATCAAAGTCGGCGATCAGGTCGCCGAGGAGGATATCGTTGGATCGATGATGACGGACAAAGCGGCCGTTGAGTTATCGTCCCCGTTTCCGGCAAAGTCATACAACTCGCCGGTGAGCCCGGCGATATAGTCGCCGTTGGTGCTGCGCTGGTCACTTTCGAGACAGATGCCAGCAACGATCCTGAGCCTGCTGAGGAAGCTGTTGCAGTAGCGGTCGCAGAAAAAAGCGAAGCTGTACCTGCGCGACCCAAGCAGACACGCGTCATGACATCGCCCGCAATTCGACGTCGCGCCAAAGAGGCGGGGGTTGATCTCACGGCAATTGCAGGGACCGGTGCAGGTGGCCGCGTTTCTCGTCAGGATTTCGACGCGTATCTCGCTGTGGAGGGCCTTCAGGCCCGACGCGGCTGAAGCCGCTCCCAGCGAGTGGCTAAAGCCGCTGCCACACTAAGGGCTGCTCCCGAAGACAAAGAGATCAAGGTTATCGGCTTGCGCCGCATTATCGCCGAGCGCATGACGACCGCGACACAAGAGATACCGCACTTCACTTATGTAGAAGAGATCGACATCACTGAAGTTGAGGCACTACGTAAGCACCTGAATGACAAGAATACGGACAAATCACAGAGGCTTACGCCGCTACCTTTTCTTGGACTCGCTTTGGTCCGCGCATTGCGCGAGTTTCCACAATGTAATGCGACCTATAACAAGGAACGCAATGTCATAGTGCAACACGGCGCCGTACATCTCGGCATAGCCACGCAAACGCCGGATGGGCTCAAGGTACCGGTAGTACGAAATGCAGATCGCATGACGGTCAATGAACTCGCGAGCGAAATTCGACGAGTGTCAGAAGCTGCGCGCAATAACAGCATCACCAAGTCTGAACTCAGCGGCTCGACAATTACGATCACCAGCCTCGGCAAACTCGGCGGAATCGTTTCGACGCCCGTCATCAATATGCCAGAAGTCGGTATCATTGGCGTTAACAGGGCGATCGAAAAACCCGTGGTCTTGAATGGCCAGGTCGCGATTCGTACGATGATGAACTTGTCGTCATCATTCGATCATCGCTTTGTCGACGGCTACGACGCAGCAGCCATGATTCAACGCATCAGGGAGCAGCTGGAACATCCGGCAACGATTTTTCTTCCGTAAGTTCAGACTGCAAAGGACAAAGCGAGTCCAACCGAAGTTCACTCGCGTCTCGCATGCCCAGATGAGCATACTTTTCCTTTAGCGGCTCTTCATTCTTGATCGAGTAAAGCTTAGGCTCTTCCCAATATTGCGGACACAGCGTTACGAGACGTTCCCGCATGTGTTTGTACAACAACGCGTCATAGTGATTGATGTTGAGCGCTTCGTCCCAATACTCGTTGACGTGGTCCGCCCAGTCGTACTTGCGCTGTATCAACCAGCCACCGTTTTCCCAGCGCAGTATCGCGGGCTTGCCCGGCACGATGTCATCCTCGAACAAGCTACGATAGAAACGATGACCTTCGTAGTTGGCGACCAAATCGGCGTTAGAGTAACTACCTGTCGTTAGCTGCCCAAAAATTGCGCGTTCGGTGTACGCACTGCGTTCTGCAGCCTCAAATTCGGACTGTGTCTTGAGATATCGCTTGTAGTACTTGCGACCCTGCGACAGAAAGTGCCCGATCTTGTCGGACCCAATTAGCTGGTCATTGACCCGAATGGTTTTGCCAATGCCGAAAAACGTGGTTACTCGAAGGGCGTACCACGGCAAACCGGAGAAGACGCTGTCGTAGCGTGCCGTATCCAGCTTTTCGACCTGATCCGAATCCATCGCCCAGCGTTCGAGCTTATCGACCCAGTGACGCCCACCGATCTCATGATAGATCGCATTGACAACCGCCAGCTCATCTTGGCCTTTGTCCCAGTCGGCGACAATCGATTTAATTGTCTCATCGACCTTTTGATTGAGCAGTTCTGTCGAATCGGCAATCGCAATATCGCGATTGCTGAACTGATCGGTCTCGTAGGCAACGGCCGCCGGGGACAATCCCATTGCGGCCGCAGCGGTTACCAGCGCTACAAGTCTGAGTCTAGTCAAACCTGTAAGTGAAATTGGCAAGCGCCGTACGTCGATCACCAAATCCAACCTCGACCGTTGCCTCCCATGCGTCTGACATCATCATGTGCATGCCGAAGCTAGGATTGAAATCTTCTTTCTGCGACAGCTCGACCGCGAATGCGACATCCTGTCCATCGACCGGCAGCATTCCGCCGACGAGGCCTAAATCGAGGTCGACCATACCGCTGTGCTTCTCCTCCGCATCCATAATATAGCCGCCTATCCACATCTCCAGGTTATCCCCGGAGCGCAGACCGATACGAGGTTGAATGGTGGTTGCCTGAACCGAAGATGTGAAGCTGCCGCCCAGACTGGTGTCCGTAAACGTCGCGGTCACCGACCCGAACCACTTGTCGCCGCCTGCAGCCAGCACAATACCAGCGCCGTATACATCGCCGTCGTAACTGAAGGATAACGAATTGGTTTGCGGCGGCAGGGGTAATCCGAGCGAACTAAGGTCGATGCGCGTATCGCCTTCAATCTGTCCGTAAATGCCGAACACATTGAGGAACGGCAGGACCCACACATCGATTTTAAGGTCGACGCTTCTAATTTCATTGTCAATGTCCAGCACGCTGGGATCAGGAATCAGCAATCCGCCGAGATCGATCGGAATTGGACCGCCCGGTGTATCAAGCATGTCAACCAGACTGAGACTGTCCATTTGGTACGGCTGTCTCATGGAGAAATAGTCGATACCGATGCCCCATGTTCTTGGTAACTCCCGATCACCCGCCATGCTATTACCGAACAAGGCGTCAGCCTGACCTACGACCGGCAACAGCAATACTGCAAAAAACAATAGACCTTTCGCTTTCATCCTAACCCCCAATTGCCTCGGCGATTGCCGGCGGCCTGATTTCCACAATCATACACAAGGCCTGATATATTTCGCAGCAGATGCTTTCCCGCCGTTAACTGAACCAACAGCTATAAACCGGAGTGGCGATTGAAAACAGTGCAACTGAAAACCCCGTATCTCTTGTATATGGGTGACGTCCCTGACGACCATCACGCCAAGACCGGTCATGGCATCGCTTATTGGAGTCCGGATAAATGTGTTGGCCAGATGCGTCTCGCCAACTGCCCGGTCGACATGGGCCTCCCGGAACTCGACGTCGCCGGCGCCGTAGAAGCGGGTGTTGGTACGGCTATCGTCGGGGTCGCCTTAAGCGGCGGCGTATTGCCTGACACCTGGGTCCCATCGCTTGCCGCCCTGGCTCGTGCCGGCATCAATATTGCCGCGGGAACGCACGAGAGACTCTGGGACAACGAAGAGCTGAGGGAAGCCGCAAAACAAGGTGGCGCCGAGCTAATCGACGTTCGCGTCCCGCCGCCGGGCATTGAAGTCGGCAGCGGCGTTAAGCGCCCCGGCAAGAGAGTGTTGATGGTTGGCACTGACTGCACCGTTGGCAAGAAATACAGTGCCTTAGCATTGCACCGCGAACTGCTAGGGCGAGGTATCGACGCGAACTTTCGGGCCACGGGCCAGACCGGCATCATGATCGCAGGCGAAGGGATGCCGATCGACGCTGTAGTTTCCGATTTCGTGTCGGGTGCCGCCGAATTGCTATCACCAGCCAATGACCACGAACATTGGGACGTCATTGAGGGCCAGGGGTCGCTACTTCATCCAGGGTACGCGGCAGTGAGCCTGGGCTTACTGCACGGCTCGCAACCGGATGCAATCGTTGTTTGCCACCGTGCCGGTCTTGACCTTCTCGACGGCCTGGAGGTGGACGTTGAGATTCCACCACTGAATGAAGTTGCCGAAACCGCACTGTCTCTCGCACAGATCACCAACTCGAATTGCATTTGGGCAGGCATCAGCATGAATACCTCAATGTTGGCCGACGAAGAACGACGTGGCTATCTGGCCGATGTTGGTGGTAAATATGGTTTGCCATGTGCCGATCCGCTTGCGACCGGCATGGCGGACATTGCCGACTACTTGCTGGAGAACGTCAAATGAAACGTCGCGTATCCGTCCACCTGGAGAACTGGATGGCGTTAATTCCGTTTCGTATCTCACGCAACACCTGCGATGACTTTCCGAGCGTTGTTTGCGAAATTGAACAGGATGGCGCCATCGGGCGCGGCGAAGGGCTAGGTGTTGATTATCTCGGTGAAGATCAGAAATCGATGCTGGCGCAGATCGAATCTGTCGCTGATGAACTGGCTGCAGGAGCGGGTCGTAAGGAGTTGATGGAGCTTCTACCTCCTGGAGGCGCCCGCTGTGCCATCGATGCCGCGTTGTGGGACCTTGAAGCACAACTGTCCGGCACATCAGCATGGTCGGCAGCAGGTGTAAGCGAGGAACCGGTCGAGACGGTCTTTACTATCGGACTTGAAGCCGAGCCCGAAGACATGGGCGCACGTGCAGCGGCCGCAGCCAATCTCACTCTTTTTAAGGTAAAACTCAATAACGACAGACCCGTCGAGCGCATCGCCTCTATTCGTGACGCCCGCCCAGATGCCAGACTCGTCGTTGACGTTAACGAAGGCTGGGGATTTGATCAGTTGCTTGAAGTCACCCCAGCCCTGGCCGAGCTCGGCGTTAGCATGATCGAGCAGCCCTTGCCGCGCGGTCACGACGACGAACTTGAAGGATACGAGTCAGCGCTGCCGTTGTGTGCCGACGAATCGATTCAACATTCCGGAGAACTCGAACAAATTGCCGGTCGCTATCAGATGATCAATATCAAACTCGACAAATCCGGCGGACTGACCCACGGCCTCGAACTGGCGGATGCGGCTAGAGAGAAAGGCCTCGGAATAATGATCGGCTGCATGGGCGGGACCTCGCTCAGCATGGCTCCAATGCATGTGATTGCGCACAAGGCAGATTTCGTCGATATCGACGGACCACTCTTATTAAAGAACGACCGTCTGGGCGGTTTTGTCTACGACAAAGGAGTGGTGTCGTTACCCGACAAACGGTTTTGGGGAACGCCTTAGTCTTCGAAGGTCGCAACAAGGAGTGGCAGGTCAGTCCCAACGGCCGCGCGCTTCATGCCGTCTGAATTGTACGGCATGACAATTTGCCCGTTTTTGGTCACAGCGATCAGTCCCGCGTCACCGCCCAATCGCTTTATCTCGGCCAGCACATCGTCTGCGGCTTCGGGCAATGTCCGACCCGCTTTTAATTGATGTGCAATAGCAATTGCACCGCCCGATCTGATGATGTGTTCGCCTGTGCCGGTAAATGATATCGCGATGTCATCATCGGCCCAGGTACCGGGTCCGATGAGGGGTGTATCGCCAACGCGGCCTTCGAGTTTCATAAACGTGCCACCAGTTGAGGTCGCTGCCGCAAGCTCGCCCGATTGATCGCGCGCAACCGCACCAACGGTGCCGTGCTTGGATTCGGTAACGTCCTGCGCGGTAACGCCGATCGGTAGTACATAGTACGACTCTGTGTCGCCGACCAATTCAAAACCTGCTTTGCTAGCGAAATTGAGTGCACCGCTGCCGACCAACATGAGGTGTGATGTTTGCTCCATTACACCGCGAGCAACCCGCACAGGATTGACGACATCGATAAGCGCTGCGACCGCACCCGCTTCGCGACTTGGCCCATGCATGATCGATGCGTCGAGCTCGACAAATCCCGCGGAATTCGGAGCGGAACCCTTGCCGGCTACGTACAGTCCACAGGACTCTAGTTCGGATACCGCGTATTCAACAACGTCCAGAGCACTCACACCGCCGGATAGCTTCAACGCACAGCTCTGGGCAAGGCCTTTCAAATGCGCCTCGGTGACTGCATAGTCACGGCCTGGCACTGGGCCAGCTCCGCCGTGTAACGCGACGGCATAATTACTCATATCGGGTGCACCTCAGTAGGGTTCACGTACCGCGCTGCTCAGTCTCATAGTTACTGGCAACGTAAACGGGGGCATCGCTTGGATCCAGAGCTTGCACGCCCTTGATCATGTCCGCTGCCTTCTCGGCCATCATGATTGTTGGCGCATTCAGATTGCCACTAACGATCGACGGCATGATCGACGAATCAACAATGCGCAGACCCTCCAGCCCACGGACTCGACATTGCTCATCAACCACTGATAGATCATCACTACCCATCTTGCAAGTACCACAGGGGTGATAGGACGATTCAACTGTTTCGATAATGTAACGATCGATGTCCTCGTCACTAACGGCATCGGCCCCGGGCGATAATTCGGCGCCACGAAATGGCGAGAATGCGTCTTGAGCAATTACTTCCCGAGTTAACTTCACCGCGCTGCGGAACTCCTCCCAATCGGCAGGATCCTGCATGTAATTAAACTGGATCTTCGGCGCCGCGGCTGGTTCATCGGATCGCAATCTCACCCAACCCTTGCTTTGCGAACGCATCGGCCCGACGTGCAGTTGGAAACCATGCGAATTATTGGGGCTCTTGCCATCGTAGCGCACCGCCATGGGGAAAAAGTGGTACTGCAGATCTGGATGTTTCACACCTGCGCGGCTACGGATAAATCCGCCCGCTTCAAATTGATTGGTAGCGCCTATTCCTGTGCGCATAAACAACCACTGAGCGCCCACGTATGCCTTACCCAACAAGTTGTAGTACTTATAGATGGACACCGGCTGAGTGCATTCCACCTGTACCGTGACCTCAAGATGATCCTGTAGGTTCTCTCCGATTCCGGGCAAGTCGTGCGCTACTTCGATCCCGGCGTCCCGCAGCTGCTTCCCAGGACCGATACCCGATAACATCAGTAGCTGTGGTGAATTAATCGGTCCACCGGCAAGGATAGTTTCGCGAAAAGACAGTGCCGTTTTGCGCCGACCCTTGTGTGTAAATTCGACACCGTCGACGCTCTTGCCACTGATGAGAATGCGCGTCGCCTGGGCGCGCGTGAGCACGGTCAAGTTTGACCTGCGCATGGCCGGCTTCAGGTAGCCCACCGACGTGGAATGACGAATTCCTTTACCCGTGGTTCGATCCATGGGTCCGAAACCTTCTTGTTGGTATCCGTTCATATCACTCGTATAAGGATAGCCGGCTTCCTGACCGGCTTTGACGAATGCTGCGAACAATATTCCGTCATCGCGACCCTTGCTGACATGCAGGGGACCATCGTCACCGTGATACTCGTCCGCGCCGCCTTCACGAGTTTCAGCTTTGCGAAAATACGGCAAGCAATGGCGATAATCCCAGTCAGATAACGCCGCGTCTTCTTCGGCCCAACGGTCATAGTCCAATGCATGTCCTCGTATGTAGACCATGCCATTGATCGTCGAAGACCCGCCCAGCACTCGACCACGAGGGCAGTGTATCGACCGTCCATCCAGATGCGGCTCTGGCTCAGTTTTATAATTCCAGCTATAGCGTGTGCCATTCATTGGATAGGCGAGCGCCGCAGGCATATGAATGCGCCAGTCCCAGAACGGGTCGTTGCCGCCTGCTTCGAGCAACAGGACCGACACGCCTGGGTCTTCGCTCAGACGATTCGCCAGCACACAACCGGCAGAGCCGGCGCCGACGATGACATAGTCGAATGTTAAAGAATTGCCACTTTCCAATCTCTTACTCCGGTCTAGTCGAGCACGTAAGTGTAAAGGTACATGTCATCACTGCCATACGCCTCGATTTTTCCTTCGAAAGTAAACCGCAGTTTTTCAAGTACGCGAATAGAACCACTATTTGGAATGTCCACGGTCGCGATAATTTTAGACGTCAGTTTGCGATCTCTCGCCTCATCAATGACCGCCATCGAAGCCTCCGTAGCATAGCCTTTGCCGAACGCACGACTCGCAATCATGTATTGAAGCTCCGGGCCGCCGTATTCGTCAGCCAATGACGACTGCAATAACCCCGCCCAACCCACGAACGCCTCTTGCGCAGACGTATCACCGCCTTCGAATATCGAAAAAATCTCGAAGGGTGTTGCGGCCCTGCTTTGTTGAAAGTGTTCCCAGAAGTCCCTGTCCGCACGTACACGAATCTGTTGCAGATCGAACAGGTCACGATACTCATGGTAGTACTCAACAACTCTTGGATCAGTGAGCATGTCGCGTACGAAGATATCAAAACTCTCCAACGACATTGGTTCAAGTACCAGTCGTTCGGTGTCTAGTCGACGTTCCAGCTGCGCCACCATAGTCCGAGTTGTGTGCTGTAACCGATGTCCCGCCTGGCAACCCGTTGCTTGCTATCGAGAACATAGTAGGTCGGGAAACCGTGTACTTTCCACTCTCGCATAATGTTCACATCACCCAGCAAAACAGGGATATTGAGTTCGTGCTTTTCTGCATAGTCGCTCACGTTTGCGACACTGTTCCAGTCAAGGGCGACCGCAATAATCTGCAACTCGCTTTCGTCCCGCAGACGCCTTAGCCTCACCAGATTATCCGAACTCAATGCGCAGTAGGTGCACCAGGGCGCGAAAAAGTAAACAAGCGTCGCCCGATCTCCGACGTGATCAAGATCAAAATAAGCACCCTGCAATGTCAAGGCACGCAAATTCGGTGCAAACTGCCGGTCCGCACTCAACATGCCGCGCGCCTGAAACGCGCTGACGCCAATGAACGCGACCAATATCAACACGGCGTTCAGCAACAACGACGAGTATTTGCGCCAGCCCGAAGGATAGCTGGTCGAGATGCTACTCGTTGAGGTGTCCAACTTTGACATAGATCAAGGCACCTTCTGATTTGGTGTACGGCGTGTGCTCACTCAGATGTGGGCTGCGAATCCAGCTTCCTGCCGGGTACTCCCCGTGCTCATCGTAGAAAACACCCTCAATTACGAAGACCTCTTCTCCACCCCAATGCGTGTGTGGGTTAAAGAGAGTTTCGGGTGCCCATCGAACCAGCGCGACGTGCTCGCCTTCAAATTCGTGCAGTCCCAAAACTGTAAGGCCCGGTACTAAGCCTGGCGACCACTCGGAGCGATGGGTGTCGGTAAAAATTTGCGCTTGATCAGCCACGGAAAACTGATGCAGCTTGACCAGGATGACGCAACCGAGCTCACCGACTTTCGGCGTATGCGACGTACCTATCGGGTTGCGTACATAGGATCCGGCCGGATAGCTGTGGTGTTCATCGCCGAATTCACCTTCCAGTACAAAGAACTCTTCCCCACCGGAATGCACATGCTCGGAGAACACACTGCCCGGCGCGTAACGTACCAGTGAGGTCGCTCTAGCGACCTCGTCACCGATTCGATCAAGCATCATGCGCTCGACACCGGGCATCGGTGAGGCTACCCATTGATAATCGGCCGGTCGAACTACGACCCGTTCAGAGAAATCGGCGTTTAGGCGCATACCGAGTATTCTAGGCCATTTAGGCGGCCGACAATATTCCTTTGCGCTTGCTTACGTACTCGTCTAGCGCTTCATCGATTGCGGGATCCAATGGTGGTTGTTCGTATTCGGCGAGCAACTGTTTCCACATTGTGTTTGCTCGCGCGGCAATGTCTATGCTTCCGGATTCTTTCCACGCTTCAAAATTCTGCCGATTGGACAATAGCGGTGTGTAGAACGCCGATTCATATCTTTCCAAGGTATGGCTGGTCCCGAAGTGATGTCCACCGGGACCCACTTCCGCAATAGCATCGACTGCGAGTTCATCGTCGTTCACTTCTATCGGGCGCAAATACTCAGCCATCATTTGCAACATTTCCGCGTCGATAACCAGCTTCTCGAACGAGGCTGTCAAGCCGCCTTCCAACCAGCCTGCTGCATGATTGACAAGATTGGCGTGGCCCATGACCGACCCCCAAAGTGACATTTCGCTTTCGAATGCCGCCTGCCCATCGATACAATTTGAGACGGTCGTGTTGCTGGAGCGAAATGGCAGATTCAGATGGCGCGCAATCTGGCCACTGGCCTGTGCACACTTCGTATACTCGGGTGTACCGAGCGCCGGTGCGCCGCTTCGCATATCGACATTAGATGCAAAGCTGCCGTAGATAATCGGCGCACCTGGTTTAACGACTTGAGAAAAGGTCGCGACCGCTAAAACCTCTGCTGTTTGTTGCATGAGCGTACCTGCAAGCGTCGCAGGGCTCATTGAGCCGGCCAGCGTGAACGGTGTGATACAGCAAACCTGGTTCGAGCTCGCCAACTCGATCACAGCTTCGGTCATCGGAATATCGAGCTGCATCGGAGAATTGGTATTTATGATGGCCAACACAGCTGGTCGCTTGGCTAATTCCTCCCGATCAACACCGAGCGAAATACAGGCCATCTCGATGGCATCTTTGGTGCGTTCCTTTCCTAGTGCATACGCCTGCCAGTTTTTGTCGAGCAGGCGAATCTGTGCGAGGTACAAATCCAGGTGTCGCGTCTCTCCGGGCAGGTCCATGGCCTCAAAAGGGCCGCCCCCTTCTTGTTGAATAATATTGAGACTTTGAATAACGCGCAGGTAATCGCACATTTCATCGTATGTGCCAGGTCGTCGCCCCTTATCCAGATCGCTGCAGAAAGCGGGTCCACCAACAGAACCGAATATAATGCGGTTGCCGCCTACTTTTAGATCGCGCTCCGGATTACGCGCACGCAACTCGAACTCGGCCGGTGCGAGCAGTAGTTTTTCGCGCACCATATCCGGATCGAAACGCACAATCTTCTCAGACTCATCAACTTCTGCACCCGCCTCCCGCATTATTTTTCTGCTATCGGACTGCAGAAAGCGCATGCCCTGATCTGCCAGTACTATCAGCGCTGTTTCAACGATAGTCTCGACTTGATCAGCGCTTAGAACCTCAACAGCTGCGTAAGGATTGGTGACATCACCCCAAGGCAGCTGCTGGACTGCATTAACAACTCTCTTCTTGCGATGACCTCTTCTTGCCATGCGTCCATTCCTATTTTTTGTCTATTCGCCTGTTAGGTGGCGGACTGCTATGTCCGGGTCACAGCTCCAGTCCGATAGTTCGATGTTGTTGCGCAGTACATACGCGCCGCGCACCGGTACAGGCGGGCCCTTAACATACTCCAGATCAATCACGACATAGCGTACTTCCAAACGCTTACCTTCGTTGGTAAGAGAATACCGTTCGAATACCTCTTTACCTTCTCCCGACGGCACGCCTTTACCATTGCCCCAACGATCGTAGGTGAAATGGCGAGTATGAATGACCAACTCATCGCCTTCCATGCGGCCAGTCGAGTAACCCATGCGCGATGGCGGCACGTCCTCTGTAAATTCGCTCATACCCATGTGAATTTCGCGATAACCGTTGTTGTACTCGTAATCAATTGTCAGTAAGTCGTCGCTGACCCAGGACATTTCCATCAGGTACACCGGCACGATGGTTTGCGGCAAGGTATTGGCTAGGCATTCGTATCCAGGATCGTCGTTAGCATCGTATTCGAGCGCAGCCGCCGCACCCTCGGCAGTCACCGGCAGATCGGCCGGACCAAAACGGCTGTTATTATTTCGCGCCACGTCAGTCAATCGCGCCCGATTCCAGATGCCGGCGAAATCTTTCGATCCTACTAATGTCTTACGGACGACCGGGTTTTCTGCTTCGAAACGCTCTCTGTCCGCTCGCGTTCGCCCGAAGGACCAGAGTTTTTCGCCATCTCGGTTGATGACATAGGCGACAAACAGTTGCTTTCGATCAGCGCGACGATCCGGATTGCCGCGGACGTGAATACGGTCGCCGACTGCGATCGAGTCATTTGACCAACCCATGCCGCTCAATATTGGTTTCGAGTTCATCTCAAGCAGCAATTGCACGGGCTGACGCGCATCGTCGAGAATCTCGATAACAATGAATGCATGCGGATTGCTCCACGCAAACTCGACAACGACGCCATCGTAGTCCAGGAACGTATCCATGTCATAGTTCGAACGAGAATGATGTGCCACAGCAGAACTACACAGCAACACGCCGCACAGCAATATTGTGGATCTTAGATCCAACGCCGGACCCGCTTGCAGTAATCGATGTAGCCTTGGCCGAATACTTTTCTTAGCGCTGCTTCTTCAGGCTTTATTTGCAACTCCGTAAGCCAAAGTACAAATGCGAGCAGGATAACGGCGTTGCTCATACTTTGCAGCCAGACCGCCCACCCCAACAAGATCAGGAACAGTCCCACGTACATGGGGTTTCTCGTCTTGCCAAAAATACCGTTATGCACAAGTGATGTCGCAGAATCCGGTTGCAACGGGCTGATCGTTGTCTCGGCGGTTTTGAATTTGCGTATAGCGCTGGCACTAACAAAGATGCCGCCCGCAGCCAGTGCGATTGCTATGACTAATGCGAATGGAATGGCGATGTTGTATGCGTACCCACTATGCGCGACAAACCACATCGCAATGCCACAGAGCAAGAGAACGATTGGTGGCGGGATCTTGTTCTTCAATTTTCAGTCTCCAGACGCAGTAGTGCCCCTATCATACGTAACAATCGATTAATATGGGGGCTGTCAGCTCGCAGCCAAATGATAGAGTGCCGCCATGAAAATTGAAGAATTCTCGCTGGAACGTATTCAGTCTCTTTACGAAAACGTTGTTCCTTTGAATTTGTCCGACAGCGGTGTGCACCCGATGTCCATTCGCGATCTCCTCAGCGAGACCGAGATCGACGAGCTGTTGCAACTCGAACTGGGTTACGGATGGACCAATGGCGAAGTTTCTTTGCGAGAAACGATCGCCAGCTTGTATGCAGATCGCGGTCCGGATGATGTCATCGTTACGAACGGCTCGGCCGAAGCAAACTTTCTCATGGTGATGTCTTTGCTCAACCCGGGTGACGAGATCGTCGTATTCACGCCGAATTACCTGCAGATATTAGGCTGGGCCAAAGCACTCGGCGTCGATGTAAAGACAGTAGCGCACGATGCGAACGCCGACTGGCAAGCGGATGTCGAACAATTGCGAAAGATCGTTTCGTCAAAAACTCGCCTCATAACGATTTGTAATCCCAATAACCCAACCGGAGCGACGCTGAGCACCGATGCAATGCAGGCTCTCGTCGACATTGCACGCGAGCACGATATCTACTTGCATGCTGATGAAGTGTACAAGGGATCGGAGCTGAATTCGGACGAGCCGCCGAGTGTTGTCGACTTGTATGAAAAGGCAATCGCCACCAATGGCCTCTCAAAGGCTATGGCTTTGCCGGGATTACGAATCGGTTGGCTAGCCGGGCCAGCAGAAAAAATTTACGCCGCATGGCAAAACAAGGATTACACCTCGATCACTACATCGACAGTGAGCGAATACGTTGCCGAGCGCGTTTTGCAACCCGAGCTCGGCAGAAAGTATTGAATCGCAGCAAGAGCATCTTGCGGGAAAACCTCGCGCTGCTGCAGGAATGGGTTGATACGAACTCGGATTTCGTCTCGCTGATCCCGCCCAAAGCTGGCGGCATGGCGTTCGTACGCTACAACCGTGACATCAACTCAACCAAGCTCGCACATGCACTGCGCACGGACTGCGGTGTTTTTGTATTGCCGGGTGACGTCTATGGCCTGGATGGCTATTTCCGGGTCGGCATCGGCGCACCGAAGAGTCATCTCGAACCGGGGCTGGAAAAAATTGGCGAATATTTCACCTCGGCAGCGTTTCGTGATCTGGCGATGAGAGCGGCCTAGTGAAGTTGGCATAGTGAAGTTGGTAAAGTGAAGTTAATTAGGCGCGAGGACATCGTTGCGGCGCTGGACGATCGACACGCGATCGAGCTGCTTGAAGAAGGATTTGTCGCATTGTCAGCCGGCCAGGTAACCGTACCGCCGGTCGGCCATCTCGGCATGACGGATCCGCCGGGTGAATGTCATATTAAGTATGGCCACATACACGGCGACGATTTTTTTGCCGTAAAGATTGCCACCGGATTTTACGAGAATTCGGCGCTTGGACTTCCGAGTGGCAGCGGCATGACCGTCGTTTTTTCCGCCAAGACAGGCTTTCCAGAGGTCGTCCTGGACGATGCAGGCTATCTGACCGACGTACGTACGGCGATGGCGGGATGCATATGCGCTCGGCACCTCGCTGCCAAGTCAATCAGGGCAATCGGCATTGTTGGCGCGGGCCTGCAGGCTCGATTGCAGCTCGAGTATCTGCGCTATGTGACGGATTGCAAGGATGTTGTTGTCTGGGCAAGAAACGAAGAAAAATCGGCTTTATTTCAAAGTGATATGACGGCAATGGGTTTTGATGTGGCGATCGCCAGCTGCGTAGAAGAGCTGTGCAATTCGTGTAATTTGATTGTCACAAATACCCCTTCGACAACGCCCCTGATCTTCGCGGATTGGGTAATGCCGGGCACACACATTACAGCCGTCGGCAGCGACGGCGGCGGCAAGCAGGAACTCGAAGCGGCCGTTCTTGCGAAAGCCGACCACTGCGTTGTCGACTCAATCTCGCAGTGTGTGTTACTCGGTGAATCGCACTTCGCGATTGCTGCCGGGCTTATCGAGGAGTCTGATCTCAAAGAGCTCGGCGCGATTATTTCCGGCGACAAGGCAGGTCGACAAAATGATAAGGAGATAACAGTCGCCGATCTCACCGGTGTAGCTGTGCAGGACATTCAAATCGCGAAGTCTGTTCTCATGAGCATCGCGTAGCTCACAAGACGCTACATTCCGTCCAGCGCCGCCTTCAAATTCGCGACCGTGCGATCGACGTCATCTAGTTTGTCGAGACCGAACAATCCTACGCGAAAGCTTCGATAGTCCGCCGGCTCATCAACCATCAGTGGAACACCAGCAGCAATCTGCAAGCCCTGCGCCACGAACTTGCTGCCGTTGTGAACGTCGACGTCATCCGTGTAGCAAACCACGACGGTCGGAGCTTGAAATCCGACAGCGGCAACGCTCTTGAAACCGTAGTCACTTAGCAGCGCCCGAACAGTCGCACCCAACTCCTCCTGGCGCCGTCGCAACTCTTCAAATCCGACCGCAACGGTGTCATGCATCGACTCAGAAAATTTTACAAGAGCATCGGTCGGCATCGTCGCATGATAAGCGTGCCCGCCGTTTTCATAGGCAGCCATGATCTCCATCCATTTCTTGAGATCACAAGCGAAGCTAGAACTTGTTGTCGTGGCTATTCGCATCGTCGCGTCAGAGCCCATCATTACGAATCCGCTACAGGGTGACGCGCTCCAGCCTTTCTGCGGTGCACTGACGAGAATATCGACGCCGATGTCGCGCATATTCACCCACATTGCACCTGATGCAACGCAGTCCAACACGAACAGACCGCCATTCCTGTGAGTCGCTTCTGCTACGGCGGTCAGATAGTCGTCGGGAAGAATAATCCCGGATGCGGTTTCGACGTGCGGAGCGAAAACTAAATCCGGCTTCGAGCTTTCGATCTCCTTGACGACCTCATCAATGGGGCAAGGCGCGAGCGCAGCTTGCGGCCCGGATTCGATCGGGCGCGCTTTGAGTACCGAATGCTCAGCAGGAATATTCCCGGCATCGAATATTTGTGACCAGCGATAACTAAAGAAACCGTTACGAATGACCAGGCACTTTTTGTCGGTTGCGAACTGCCGCGCGACCGCTTCCATCGCATAGGTGCCACCGCCTGGAACGAGCACTGCAGTTTCAGCGCTATATGCGTCCTTCAAAGTGCCCGAAATATCTCGCATGACGCCCTGAAACGACTGCGACATGTGATTTAACGATCGATCGGTAAAAACCACCGAGTATTCCAATAGCCCGGCTGGGTCAGTATCCGGTACCAACCCAGCCATACGTACTAACTCCTATAAGATTCGTCGCTCATCGTACCTCGCTCTCTGGTAAAATGCTTCAGATAAATGGCGCCTTGGTTGTGAGGAAGATAGAAAGGTAATCCGGCATGAATTTTGTTTGTAACAAAAAGATTTTGAGCGCGCTGGCTGCGGCATTAATTCTGTATGTGCCAACGGCCTCCGCGCAAGAAGAAGACTTCGATCATTTCAGCATCAGCCTTGGCGTATTCTTCACTGATCGGGCAAACAAGACTCAACTCAATGGCACGCTCGGCGACAGCGGAACAGTCGTCGACCTTGAGGCCGATTTAGGACTTGATCGGTCCGACACCGTGTTTCGCATCGATGGATACTATCGCTTCAACGAGAGACATCGTATCGATATTAGTGTGTTTGACTTGGGGCGCACGAAAACCAAGGTTATTGACGAGGAAATCGAATGGGGCGATACCCTATATCCGATCAATACGAGCATTGCCAGCGAATTTGATCTCGCAATCTACAAATTGGCCTATACCTGGTCATTCATGCGGCGCGATAAGGGCTATCTCGGACTGACGGCTGGCCTGTACATTGCCAGTTTCGGAACAGAGCTCAGTGCAGAAGACATTGGCAGCGTGGAATCGGATACCCTCACCGCGCCACTTCCAGTAGTCGGACTTCGAGGCCAATACGACATATCAGAGAAGTTCTCCTTTCTCGCCAGCGGCGAAATATTTGCGCTGGAGTATGAGAATTCGAGGTACCTTAGTCGACCTGTATGTAGGTATCGACTATCAGTTATCCGAGCACGCCGCGGTGGGCGTGGGTTTCAATAGCGTAGGTTTCAATGTCGACATCTCCAGAGCTAACTTCGATGGCAATCTCGATTGGCACTACGACGGCGGACTACTGTTCCTGAAATTTAAGTTCTAGTTTGTGGCCCAAGCGTGGATTGTGGGGTAGGCCCTCGTAGGGGTCTTGCGCAGCCCATGCCTGCGCGGCTTCGAGTGATGCGAATTTACGAATTATGCCCGTTTCCGGGCGGCTGACCTCTTTTGAATAAAAATTGAATTGTTCGGACAGGACGAC
>PVMK01117475.1_pt1 | contig 20044 bp, 22 predicted proteins | sample 1853481 | NCBI WGS metagenome assembly PVMK01 (sample SAMN08533507, study PRJNA380276) | Marine sediment metagenome, whole genome shotgun sequencing project. | reverse complement strand
TTCCAAATTCATGTAATACGTTGACTTTATCCTGATATTTTCCCTCATCTAGACACGCATTAAATTCACTCAAATCCAAGTTTACTGTAATTGCAAATTTATCAAGAGATTCTCTAGTTATCCACCCCGTTTTTTCACCAGCCCAATTTTTGTAAAGTTCATTGTGATATTGCCAGTATTTTTCTTGGTCTTCAGCACAATATGCTGCTTGTGCGGCTAGTAATGAATCCGGACCATTTAGTGGAAAGTCTTTGAAAACTAGTTTTACTTTACCTGTTTTGATAAAATCATCATAAATGGTATCTAGTGTGTTTTGATGAAATTTGTAACAAAATGTACATTGGTAATCCCCCCATTCTAGAATTGTTATTGGCGCATCAGGATTTCCTAATATTGGTGAACCATTTTCAATTAATTTTGTAGTTGTAAGTAACTGTGAATCATTTTCTGATTCTAGATTCATTGCCAAAAATACACCTACAACAATTCCAATTACTACAGGGATTGCTAACAGATACAGTTTTGTCATATTCTGAGAAATTTGTTTCTAGTAAATAGCTTATCTAATTTGTGGCAAGTGTCCACAACGCAGAATTTTTTGCAGAAATTTCTGCAACAAATGGATCATCTGATGATGAAACAATTATCACATCTCCATCTTCTGGTTCTAAATTTTCTAGAAGATATTTTTTTGTTTTTTTATCATTACTAAAACAATCCTTACCTTCTTTTGGAAACACAAATCTGTTTTCTTGAAATAAAATTGTAGTACATCCAGAAGAGCCATACATAATGGCATAATCTCTTTGTTCAATTCCTGATTTTATTGCAAAAGCATAATTTTTGAGAATTATTGCATGATTATTTTTTCCAGAAATTAAATTGCATTTTTTTATTAGACATTCTTTTGGAATTGTTTTTTGAATTTGGTTTGAGAATTTCAGTCCTTTCTCTGTTAGAAAACTTCCAGATTTTGTAGATTCTATCATTTTTACTTCTTTTAGGTGTGAAATCAGGGTTTTAACTGCCCCTTCACCTAAATGGATTTCTTTTCCAAATGTTGCCCTACTAACAAATTTTTCCTTTGATAACAATTGAAGTGCTTTGAGAATATGGGGGATGCTAAATGTCAATACTTTACTTGATCCTTTTCGTGAAACAATATTTTGTAAAATTTGAACATTCTTTCTCATTTCTTTTCTACGATCTTGAAATTTCTTCTCTTTATTAATTGGACAAATCATCCAAGTGCTTAAATATATTCAAAAAATAGTTTCAAACATGTCTGAAGTAAGACAAATCAATGTATCAAAAACTGGTGTTTCAAAACTTGCAATTTTAGCATTAGCAATTATCTTTGCAGTAGGATTGTTTGTTGTAGGGTTTGATCAAGGTCACATCTTTAGTGTAGTTTATGGTGAGCAAGCATTTACTGATCTATATCTCCATGAACTAACTCACGATATGAGACATGCAGCCGGTTTTCCTTGTCATTAGTATTCTAATGTCATGAAAACATCTCTTTTTATCATAATTGTTTTAATTTCTGGTGCACTTGCTGGTACCATTCATGGTGCAGTTAATTTTGCAATTGTAGAACCATATCTTGATCAAGCAATAGGTATTGAGAACCAAAATCTATTTGCATCTGGTGAAGCAGAAGACACTCCTGAATTTTGGGTAGAGTATGAAGGGTATAGAGTATGGCAAAAAAGTGGACAAATTCTTGCTGGAACAATTTTGGGGACATCTGTTGGAGCGTTATTTGGAATAGTATTTGCATTATCTAGAAATTCCTTACCTGGAAGTAATGATGTCAAAAAGGCAGTTGTTTTGGCTGGAGTAATGTGGTTAACATTATACATTATTCCATTTCTCAAGTATCCTGCAAATCCTCCAACTGTGGGTGATGGAGAAACTGTAGTGTTGAGGGCAATTTTGTATCTATCATTCATTGCAATTTCAGGATTTACTGCAGTCGGATTTTATCAATTATCAAAAAAATTACAAAAAAAGAAAAAACTCATTGCACTAGTTGGGTATGGAATTTTTATTTCTGCAGTTTTTATTGCTATGCCAGAAAACCCAGATGAAATAACTGCTCCAATGAATTTGGTAAATGAGTTTAGAATGATGTCTGTTCTTGGAGTCACTTCTTTTTGGGTATCGGTTGGATTAATCCTTGGATTCTTTTGGAACCGTTTTGAATCTCATAAAAAAACTACTCAATCTTACAGCTAGTTATTCCAAGTCTCTAGAACGATAACATAATCAACCCGTTTAAATACATCTAGAATATTTTTGATATTTGCATGACAAGACGATTAACATTGCCACAACTAAAAAAATATGATATAACTCAAAAAGTTATAGAGACATTAGCTGATTCTGAATCTAGAGCAATTCTATTTTCCACAATTAAAAAAGGATATACTGCTGCAGAATTATCATACAAATTAAAAATTCCACTCAGTTCAGTGTACAAAAAATTAAATGGTCTTGAAGAACTTACACTAATTAAAGTTGAAAAATGGATGATATCTGATAAAGGTAGACGATACAAAGTGTATAGAAGCCGAATCAGTAAAGCCGATATTTCAATTAAAAAACCTGAACCAACTTTGGTATTAATTCCTAATTGAGTGGTATTATGTCAAAATCAAATATTATTCAATTATCAGAATTTGATATTACTCAAAAAATAATTGAATCTCTTAGTAATGTGTGCATTAGAGCTGTATTATTTTCAATTAAAGAAGAATCAAAAGATGCAACTCAAATTGCTGAAGAATTAAAAATATCCATATCAACTGTTTACAAAACTCTCTCAACTCTTGAAGATCTTGCACTAGCAGAGGTGGATAGATATGTAATTTCACCTGAAGGCAAAAAAATTAAATTGTATCGTAGTATAATTGGTAAAGTTGAGATAATTTTGGATAATTTGGAACCTGTGCTAAACTTGTATCCAAATATCACTAATCCAAAAACTAGTCCTTGATATTTATCTAAAAATATTATTTCAAAACCCTATTCTCATTCTATGGATTTAGAATGAATATGTGGAATGAAAACCTGGTTTAAATAATTAGCTTCCACTAAGATTTTTAGTAAATTATGAAACGACAAATAATTTTGACATTAGTTGCTGTAATTGCAGTGATTAGTGTTACAACAGTACCTCTTACTCAGAGCGTTCAAGCAGAGGGTTTGATTCCAGAATGGATTAAAAATAATGCTGGCTGGTGGGTAGATGGCACTGTAGATGATACAACTTTTCTAAATGGAATTGAATTCCTTATTGAAAGCGGTGTCATCAATGTTTCATCTGAATCAATTGATGTTGATACAATTACTATTGGATTTATTCCAGTTGAGAAAGCTGATGAATTAACTTCAAAAGCTCAAGCATTAGAAACATTCCTTGAAAATAAACTAGGGGTGGATGTTGAAATTGTAATTCCAACAAACTATGAGACCATTATTGAGGGGATGAGATTTGGTCATATTGATGCCGCCTTTATGGATACAGGTCCTGCATGGATTACCCATCAAAGAACTGGTGCAGAAGCAGTACTTGCAGAATTAGTTGCAGGTAAAGTAAATTATCAAGCAACAGTTTGGACCTTGGCAGAAAATGATTCAATTCATTCATTAGAAGATACAGTAGGTAAGAAAGTTGCATTCACTAGTATTACTGGTTCTTCAGGTTTTGTAAGACCTATGGGAACTCTAGTTACTGAAGGTCACATCAACATTGTAGGGGATGACATAGTTGCCTTACAATCTGCATTAGCTGACAACTTTGAGAGTTATACTTTTGCAGGTGGATACAAAGCAGCATTGAATTTACTGCTTAATGGTGATGTGGATGTCGCATTTGGTTCAGATATTGCTCCGAAAAAATATCTTGAATTAGAAGATCAAGCAAAACTACGTCCAGTTACAACAATTGGACCAGTACCATCACATGTGTTTATGGTAAATGGTGAAATGTCAGATTCCACCAGAAATGCACTAGTTGATGCATTAATTGAACTCAATTATGATGAGAACAATTCCATATTGACTAACTTGTATGGTGCTGAAGCACTAGTTCCAACAACTACTACCATGCATATTGGTAATTTTGGAACATACATTGATACTTTGACTGGACTTGATCAATTGATTCTTGACAAACATAACAAGAGCAAATAAAAACTAGGCATCTAGAAATGAAACAAATTCAGATGACCAAAAACCCTTCTTTTTCATTAATTTCTACAAATAAAATTATTCAGCTAAATGATATTTGGACATCTTATGATTCCAAAACTTTTGCTCTAGAGGGAATTAACATGTCAATTGATAGAGGAACAAACTATGCAATTGTAGGACAATCCGGTTCTGGAAAATCCACTTTACTCAAACTAATGAATGGGATGATGATTCCAAGCAAGGGAACAATCAAAATTGATTATGTAACACCCAACATGAATGATAAAAAATTCAAAAAAATGATGCACACTATTGGATATATTCCTCAAAGTCTTGGATTGATAAAAAACATTACAGTACTAGATAATATTCTAATTGGGGCATTGCCAAGATTGAGTAAATTACAATCATTGTTTAAACAATTCCCAAAATCTGAAATTAAAGAAGCTAAAAGAATAATGGGATTAGTTGGTTTAAGTGGAAAAGAAAATAGAAAAGCCTACATGTTAAGTGGTGGTGAAAAAAGAAGAGTTGCAATTGCTAGAGCATTAATGCAAAAACCAACTATTCTATTAGCAGATGAAATTGTTTCAGAATTAGATCACGTTACAGCACGTGAAATAATGGATTTGATTGCAGATGCTCAAAAAAGAATGAATTTGACTGCAATTATGGTTCATCATGATATGCAACTAGCACTAGAATACGCAAATAGAGTTGCAGTGATAAAAGAAGGTCAGAAAATTTTAGAGATTGGAGTTGAAGGTGATAGTATAGTTGATTTTCAAACCGGAGATATGACTAATGCAGAAATTATGGAGATGTATTCAGATGACTCCAAAAAATAACATCATCATTGGCATAATTGTTGCATTATTGGTAGTTGCATCTTACAATATTGATGCAAACCCTCTTGATTTTGCTGAAGGTATTCCTAATCTTGCAATAATACTTGAAGAAATGGTAGCAGTTGAGCCAAAATACATTCCAACTGCACTATGGGCAATGTTTGAAACAATTCAGATGGCATTTATTGGAACTGTAGTTGGAGTTGTAATTGCATTACCACTAAGTATGCTTGCAGCAAGAAATTTGAATAGTAAATTTGTCTATGCTCCAATTAGGGCACTGTTAGCTGGAATTCGTACATTCCCATCAATTTTGTGGGCCATCTTGTTTGTAATTATGGTGGGGTTAGGACCATTTGCAGGAGTATTGGCAGTTATCATGTATACTATAGGATTTGTTGCAAAATTACAATACGAATCAATTGAAGCAATAGACTCTGATCCAGTTGATGCAGTTAGTTCTATTGGTGTTTCAAAATGGCAATTAATTAGATATGTTATAATTCCAGAATCAGCTCCCTCATCTACTTTCACAAATACTTTACATGTTTGATTACAATGTCCGTCAAACCAGTATACTTGGATTAGTGGGAGCTGGCGGAATTGGATTTTACATTATTAATTATATCAAATTCTTTGAATATGGCAAAGCTGCAATTTTCATGTTAGTAGTATTAGTTGCAGTTTTAGTAATTGATTGGGTTAGTGTAAAAATTAGAGACAAGTATATCATGAAATCCCAACACGGTATGGAAGTTACTACAAAATAATTTTTAAACTAGTTATGTTGTAATTTTATCTAATTGGTTTGATTCAACTGCAAGTTTTATCTCTCGTGCAATTCTTTTACCCATACTCATTGACTCATTAAACAATAAAGAGTAGTATGGCGAGCCATCCATGTAGATGTTGCTGCCTGCAACAATCCTTGCTGAAAATTCAAAGGATGTAAATTTTGCATTTTCATCATAAACCCCTTCTATACAAAATGGACCATTCATTCCAGGGGCTACCATTCTCTTTGCTGCCTCTACAAAATTCTCACCCATATTGTATACTTCTTCTAATAATGATTCTCGTAATACCAGAGGACTATTCCCAATCACATTAAATGATGGAACTTTATCTGACTTTAGTTGCTGCTCTGATGGGATTCTTGCCAATCCTTCAATGTCTGATTCATGTCTTTGATCGGCTCCAAAGAATTCTACTTCTCCTTTTAGTGGAGAATAGAAAAATTGTAAATATGCTAAAACACCTGCTGCATATTCCTGAATGTATAGTGTTTCATCTTTTGAAATTACTCCCTCAGAAATTAACTGGTTTCTTTTTGTATTGTAATCTTCTTCACTTGCTGCCATAAAGTATCCTTTACCGCCAGCAGCTCCTTGTCTTTTTACAATTACAAGTTTTTTGATATCTTTAGGATCTGATACTGGTGCAGGAATTGGCAATTTTGCCTCTATCATGAGTTTCTCTTTCATACCTCTATCTGATTCCCATCTAAGAATCCATTTGTTTCCAAAAATTGGAGTTTTAATTGATTCAATTTCCTCAGAACTCATTTGTGCAATTAGTGTTCCATGTGGAATTAGTATTGCATCATTTTGCTGTAAGATTGATTGACATTTTTCATCTAAAATTTCTTTGAAAGAATCTACAATAATTAATTCATCAATAAATGGAAATCTTCGATATAATTTCTCACGTTTTTTTTCACATACTAGAATGGTTTTGAAACCTTCATCTTTTGCACCTTTGAGAACTTGTAATGCACAGTGAGATCCTAGTGTTGCAATAGCAGTCATTATGATATTTCAAGTATGGTTTTGTACTTTATGAACTATGTGCAGATGAAACGTATTGAAATACCTCATCTATCAATTCGACACTTAACTCTGATTTGATATCCTCAGGAACTACTTTTAGCACAAAATCATACATTGTGGTATTTTTTGGAAGATTGTCTCTTTCTTGTAATAGGGAAAAAACTGCAATCCCATTTGCTATAACTGCAACTAGTTTTTCCTTGTTTGTTAGCGTCATAATATTTGAGAATATGAGTAGTAATTTAATGTAAATCTAATTAGATTATTACACTAAGAATACTTGGTTTTGAAAATAATTGAATTTGCTCATGTTGGTTTAGTGTTTCTAAATCAATAGAAATGCCATGCTCTTCTGCTACTGGTTCTCTTTGTGTAACGCTGTATCCCTATGAAAACTGCTGTAATTATAATAAATGCAATAACTAGTAGGATTAAGATATTCAACTTGTTTTGTTGTGGAATAATTGTTGGCTATAAGCATTATGAAAATTAATGGATTGGTGTACTATTTTGTATAAAAATTAATTACACCATGAATTATGGAGTAATGTAAATTATGATTGAAACTGAATTAGGTACTTTACGTAGATCTCACTATTCTAATGAAATTACCCCTTCCATGGATGGAACTCAAGTAACTGTAATGGGTTGGGTTTTGACAATAAGAGGTCATGGCAACATTAGTTTTGCCACACTTCGTGACAAAAATGGAAGTATTTCCATAATTGCAAAAAAAGGGGACTGTCCTGATGAGATTCGTGAAAAAATATCTTCACTAAAAGCACATTCATCAATTGCAATTATTGGTAAAGTAAAATCATCTGAAAAAGCACCTGGTGGATTTGAGATAATCCCCACAGAAATGAGAGTGTTCTCACAAGTTGAAAAAATTCCCCCTTTTGAGCCAACTGTAAAAACCGTAAAAAATATTGAAACTAGGCTCGAAGTTAGACCTATTGATCTTCGACGTGATGCATTACAACATATTTTCAAGACTCGAAGTTTAGTATTAGCATCAATTAGAGATTATTTTATTGATCAAAATTTCCTTGAAATCAATACTCCAAAAATGATTGCAACAGCTACTGAAGGTGGAGCTGCTTTGTTTCCAATATTTTACTATAACAAAGAAGCATTCTTAGCTCAAAGCCCGCAATTATACAAAGAGCAATTGACTATGAGTTTTGAAAAAGTATTTGAGATTGCACCAATTTTTAGAGCAGAGCCCTCTAGAACTAATCGTCATTTAGCTGAGGCAATTTCAATTGATCTAGAAGAAGCATTTGTTGATTACAATGATGTGATGAATAGAATAGAAGAAATCATAAAAATTTCAGTTAAAGTAGTTCATGATTATCTAAAAGATAATCCTGATGCAGAATTTCTTACACCATCAATCCCTGAAACAATCCCAAGATACTCCTATGATGATCTAGTAGATAAAATGCAAAAGGCCGGAGCTAAAACTGAATGGGGTGATGATTTGTATCCATCAAATCTAAAAAAGATTGGGCTTGAAGGATTTTACTTTATCACTGATTGGCCAATGGGTCCTAAACCATTTTATGTAAAAGATAAAAAATCAAATCCAAAAATTTCTGAATCATTTGATTTGATGTTTGGTGATTTAGAATTATCTTCTGGCAGTACAAGAATTGAAAAGCGAGAGGAGTTAGCTGAGCGAATGAAAAACAAAGGAATGAAAATTGACGCATTTGAGTATCATTTAGGAGCATTTGATTATGGAGTTCCACCTCATGCTGGATGTGGGATTGGTCTTGAGCGACTAATTATGGCCCTTACAGGCACAGAAAACATCAGAGATGTAACATTTTATCCAAGAGACGTTGACAGACTAACACCCTAGGTGCTAAAATGGTAACTGAAGAAGATATAGAACATGTTTCAAAATTAATGAAAATTAATGTCAACGATCATGCTGAATATGTAGATAAAGTTCGTGCCATGATTGATTATTTTGATATTTTAGATTCTGCAGGAGTTGAATCTGAAGAAGTTTCAATGCAAGAAATTTCTATTACTGAATTAAGAGAAGACAAGTATATTCCATTTGATGAAAAACTAATTGAAAAATTAAATCACTACAAAGGAACCTATGTTCGAGCCCCCAAGATGTCTTCATGAATCTAAAAATTTCAGCCCTAGAATTTGTACAACAAGTACAAGATGGAAATATTTCAGCAGAAGATTTTGTTGCAAAAACAATAGAGCAAATACATAGTGTTGATGAAAAACTCCATGCATTTTTATCAGTAAATGAAAATGCGATTGATCAAGCCAGATTAATTGACAAAAAAATAAAATCAGGAGATAAGGTTGGAGCGTGTTTTGGAATGCCAATTTCAATTAAAGATAACATGTGTATCAAAAATGAAAAAACCACATGTGCCTCAAAAATGCTTGAGAATTTTATATCGCCATATGATGCAACTGTAATTACAAAATTAAAACAACAAGATGCAATATTTATTGGAAAAACAAACATGGATGAATTTGCTATGGGGCTATCTACTGAATTTAGCGCATTTGGTCCTAGTAGAAATCCATGGAATCCAGAATATGTTCCAGGTGGTTCATCAGGTGGAAGTGCAGTATCTGTAAGTGCTTTTGAATGTGTAGCATCATTAGGTTCTGATACTGGCGGTTCTGTTAGAAACCCTGCTAGTTTTTGTTCTGTAGTGGGATACAAGCCAACTTATGGTTTGATTAGTAGATATGGTCTAATCTCATATGCTAATAGTATTGAACAGATAGGCCCCATTACTAGAACCGTCAAAGATGTTGCATTTATGCTGAATATGATTGCAGGAATTGATCCTAATGATAACACTACAATTGATAACAAAAATGAAGATTATCTTTCAGGAATAGATTCAGGTATTGAAGGCAAGAAAATAGGCATAATTACAGATATGATGACTGATGGTGTTGATCCTTCAGTACTATCTGCAACAAAAGATGCTATATCAAAACTAGAAGGATTAGGGGCAACATGTGAGGAGATATCAATTGACATGGTAAAATACTCAGTTGCAGCATATTACACCATCACTGCAACAGAGGCTGGAAGTAATCTTGCAAGATATGATAATCTAAGATATGGATATGATTTCTCAGTTGAAGGTTATGAGTTTAATTCATACATTTCTAAAGCACGAGAAAAGTTTGGTCCTGAAGTAACAAGAAGAATGATCATTGGTGGATTTGTTCCATCTGCAGGTCATGCAGGAAAATATTTCCTCAAAGCATTAAAGGTAAAAAGTAAACTTACCAAAGAACTTGATGAGGCTTTTAAGAAATTTGATCTTTTAGTTGCACCAACAGTTCCAATCCTTCCATTTAAAATTGGAGAAAAAATTAATGATCCTGTATCTTTATTTTTAGTGGATATTAACACAGTAACTGCAAACCTTACCGGAAAACCTGCTATATCAATTCCTTATTCCATATCCAATGGATTGCCAATTGGAATTCAACTATTTGCAGATTCTAATCAAGATAAATTATTGCTACAAGCAGCATATGCATTAGAACAAACTGTAAAATTACCGGAGGTTCCATTATGACAAAAATAGGTTTAGAGATTCACTGTCAATTAACTCATTTGGAAAGTAAATTGTTTTGTTCATGTAAGGCAAATTACCGAGAATTTGAAATTAATGAAAATGTTTGTCCTGTTTGTATGGGATTGCCTGGAAGTTTACCTAGACTAAATCAAGAAGCAGTAAAAAAAGCCACAATTATTGCAATGGCACTAAATTGTTCTACTCCTGAAAAAATTGCGTTTTTTAGAAAAAATTATTTTTATCCAGATTTACCAAAAAACTTTCAAATTACACAACTCAACATTTATGGAAATACCAGTGTTGGGGGTGAAGGTTCTGTAATAGTTGACGGTAAAAAAATTAGAATCACTAGAATTCAACTAGAAGAGGATCCAGGAAGGCTGATTTATGAGGGAAGTTCATCTAAAAACCAAATTACTCTGGTGGATTACAACCGTGCAGGCACACCTCTAGTTGAAATTGTCACAGAACCTGATTTTGAGAGTCCCAAACAAGTAAGAGAATTTCTAAATATTTTATCTGATTTACTTGAAAATCTTGGGGTATCTGATCCTGGATTAGATGGTGCAATGAGGCGGATGCCAATGTTTCAATTGAGGGAGGAAATAAAGTTGAAGTAAAAAATATTGGCTCTTTTCATGATTTAGAAAAAGCAGTACATTTTGAAATTACAAGACAAAACAGTTTGCATTCAAGAGACATTTCAATAATACAAGAAACCCGACACTGGGATGATAAGACGAAAATTACTGTATCATCTCGTTCCAAAGAAGAAGACCTTGATTATAGATATTTTCTAGAAGGGGATATTCCATGGGTGTCCATTGATGACTCTACTTTAGAAAAACTAAAATCTCAAATGCCTGAAAGTATTAATTCCAAAAAAGAAAGATACATTTCAAAATATAACATTCCAGAACAAGTAGCTGATGTTTTATCGTGCTGATAAATTTTATTCAGATTTGTTTGAGGAATCACATACTGATTCTAATGCCAAAGAAATTGCAAATATCATCACCACTGATTTAATGGGGTTAATTGACACTAGAGAAAAAAGAGATGAATCAAAAATGAGTGCAGTACATTTACGGGATTTAGCTGATGCCATCACATCTGGAAAAATTTCTAGAAACTCTTCAAAAAATGCATTATATGAAATTGTTAAAACTGGAAATAGTTTATCTAAAATAATTTCTGATTTAGATCTTGGAAATGTATCTGATGAATCAGAACTAACTGCAATTATTCAAGAAATCATCACATCTGAACCACAAGCAGTAGAGCAAGCAAAAAGTAATCCTCAAACAATTAATTATTTGGTAGGTAAAGTAATGCAAAAAACAAAGGGTAAGGCTGATCCTAAATTGACATTGGATTTATTAAAAAAACTAATTGGGTAATCTCATGGCCATTCTTTCCTTAGAAGATATTGAATTTATCAAAATACTTGCAACATCTGATGCCACCATCCTTCAGGTAGGCATGAATGATGCTACTCGGAGTAGATTAGATGGCAGATAGGGGTAATTTTACGTGAATATTATCGTGAAAACACAATGAGCACCAATACTGGATGGACCAAAGAATTTCTAAAATACGGAATTACTGAGGATGATGGAAAAGCAGCAATTGCATGTGCAAGACGTCTTGGAATTGATATCTCATAAATGAAAAATCTTTTTACACTAATTTAGTTTCTAAAAATTGAATCTTGTCTAATTTTGAGTTTATTCCAAGTGAAAAACAAATTCAAGAATCAAATATTTTTCAATTCATGAAAACACATAACATTTCATCATTAGATGAATTATCTAAAAAAGCAAAAGATGACGTGGAGTGGTTTTGGCAATCAGTTGACAAAGACATTGGAATTGTATGGGATTCACCATATGACAAGATACTGGATACATCTAAAGGAATTGCATGGTCAAAATGGTTCATTAATGGTAAAACAAACATCTACAAATCATCTGTTGAAAAATTTGCAAGCAAAAATCCTCAAAAAATTGCATATCATTTTGTGTCTGAAGATGGAATAACATCTGAAATTTCATATTCACAATTAGATACCAAAGTTTCAAAACTTGCAAATGGAATGAAGTCAATTGGTGTAAAAAAAGGGGATGTAATTGCAATTTATTTACCAATGATTGAAGAAGCGATAATTGCAATACTTGCAGCATCAAAAATTGGCGCAATCCAAACTGTAATATTTTCAGGATATAGTTCAGAATCCCTACACATAAGATTAGATGATTGTAAGGCAAAAATTCTCTTTGTTTCTGATGGATTTTACAGAAAAGGAAAACCAGTTTCTCAAAAAAATACTGTAAATGATGCAATCAAAAACACTGTAGTTGAAAAAACCGTAGTTATTTCATACAAAGGAATTGATAATTATGAAGAATCTGAAAAGTTAATTCTGTATGATAATTTAACATCTAATCAAAATGACATTTGTGATACAGAAATTCTTGATTCAGAAGATCCTTTGTTTATTTTGTATACTTCTGGAACTACAGGTAAGCCCAAAGGTGTGGTTCACACGCATGGTGGATTCTCTGTTTTTGCAGGTCATCAGGCAGCATATCTTATTGATACACATGAAAATGACGTCTTATTTTGGCCTGCAGATATTGGATGGATTACTGGATTAGTTTGGAATGTTTATGGTCTTTTGATCATGGGGGCAAGTGCTGTCATTTATGATGGTGCGTTAGATTATCCCGATATTAATCGAATATGGAAAATGTTGTCAGATTATGATGTAACAATTTTTGGCATATCTCCAACTGCGGTACGTTTTTTTAAAAAAAATAATGTAGAGCCATTAAAGTTATTTTCATTAGATAAAATAAAAAATATCCCAACCACTGGTGAACCACTTGATGAGGATTCGTGGTGGTGGTTATTTGAAAAAGTTGGAAATAAAAAAATTCCTATTATGAATTTATCTGGAGGTACAGAAATCGGTGGTGCAATGTTATCAGTATTACCTGGAATGAAAATAAAACCATCAACTGTAGGTATTCCAGTACCTGGAATGAATTTAGATGTGTTTGATGATGATGGAAATACAATACAAAAAAAAATGGGTATCTAGTAATAAAATCACCATGGCCTGCAATGACTAGAGGTTTACTAAATGATGATAATAGGTATCTTGAAACATATTGGTCTCGATTTGAAAATATTTGGTTTCATGGAGATTATGTGTACGTTGATGAAGATAATTTATGGTATATGCGAGGTAGAGCAGATGATGTGATTAATGTATCAGGTCATAGAATGAGTACTGCAGAAATTGAACATACTGTAATATCACATACTAAAATATCAGATGCAGCATCAATTGCAATTCCTGACGAGTTAACTGGTGAGGCAATTGTTGTATTTTTTGTGTCTGATAATAAATCTGACACTGGTTTAGAATCTGAAATTTCAAATTATATATCTAATAAAATTGGCAAAGTCGCAAAACCTAAGCATGTTTTCCAATTATCGGATTTACCAAAAACTCGAACAGGTAAAATTATGCGCCGATTATTAAAATCAAAATTACTAGGGCAGGATTTAGGGGATTTATCTTCTCTTGAAAACCCACATATTTTGGATGAAATACCAAAATTTGGTTGATAAAATCTAACTTCTTAATACTGACTATTTCACACTTTATCTCTTAATCAAAACACATTACAGTACATCATTGAGATTTATCGTTGATCAGCAAGTAGAAGACATTGAGATGCCTGAAAACCTCAAGCTAAACACGTTTTTGCAGGAATTTCATTCAGATTGCCCTCATAGTGAGTGCGGATTTGGCTACTACGGCTTTGCTTTTGGCCAATCACCATTTCATGTACCTAGATTAGTTCAAGAAGCATTGATAAAAAATGCAAACAAAGGCGCATATGCACCAGTTCCAGGTATTCCAGAATTACGTAATGCTATCTCAGGATACAATAAACATTATTTTGGAATGGATGTTGCCCCAGAGAGAATCTATGTTGGACCTGGAACCAAGGAATTAATCTTTAATCTTTTAGAAGTATTACATGGAACCGTAATTTTACCAACACCTGCATGGCTGGGGTATCTCCCACAAATTCGATTCTTAAAGAAAAATTATCATATGCTTCCAGCTCGTGCAAACCATAAAATTTCTCCTAATGATTTAAGAAAATTGGCTCTCCGATTACACGACCGACAGAAAATTTTGATTTTAAACAACCCTCACAATCCTACTGGTTTACTCTATGATCAACTAGAATTAGAAGAAATTGCAGATGTTTGCAGAGAACAAAAAATTACTGTAATTTCTGATGAAATTTATGCTCAAACTACATACGATTTTTCAAAATTTGTTAGTATGGGAAAAATATACCCTGAAGGAACATTTGTTACAAATGGTTTATCAAAATCACATGCAGCTGGAGGTTATCGATTAGGTTATGTGATATTTCCACAACATGCAGTAGATCTTAAAGCACAATTTAAAAAAATTCTTGCAACTGAATATACGGCAGTGTCAACTCCAATTCAACATGCTGCAGTTGCAGGATTTGAAATTAGCAGAGAGATGGATGAATATTTTGATGTAACACGTAGCATTCATCATATTATGAGTGAGTACACATATCATGCACTATCTGCAATTGAAGGGGTAAAAACTACAAAACCTGATGCTACATTTTATCTACTTGCTGATTTTAATTCATTTGCAACTGAACTTCAAAAAGCAAAAATTTATACCTCTCAAAAATTATCTGAATCTCTAATTGTTCATCCATATCATACAGCAATTGTTGGTGGGGATAGCCTTGTTTTGGAAAGAACTGACTTTAGTGCCAGAATTGCATATGTGGATTATGATGGAAAAAAAGTCTATCAAAAATACATTGAAAACAAGCCAAAATCTAGCTCTGAAAAATTAGAATTTGTAAAAAATAATGCTCCAAAAGTGGTTGCAGGATTAGAAATGATTGGAAAGTTCTTTGAAGATCTAAAAAAAAACAACAAACATGAATTACAAATTAAACAAAATTCATTGATTACAACAAGTTAATCTAACTTTGATTTTATTTTTTCATACTCTTCTAAAGTAATATCGCCTTTAGCCAGTCTTGTTTGAATGATTTCCTTAGGATTTGATCCAATTAGCGGTTGAATTATTCTTCTTCTGATGGTATCCCTATTGATTGAGATTTGTCGTGAATTATTATCCACATTCCTCTTTACTCCATAAACGGTTCCAAACAATATCCCTAACGCTGTAATTGCAACTAAAATTTGCGCAATCTCTGCATTATTGGTGGGTTGAAGGGTATTTTGTACAGATAATGCTTCAGCTTTAGGTATGATTTCTTTGGTAATTATTTCTTGAACTATTGTTTTTACTTCTGTAATACCCTCCGTGATTTCATCAGTTATCCCTACTGCTTGCTCTATTGTTAATTGTGGATAATTTCTATCAAACCAAGATTTGTAGGATTTTTCATTATAGTATCTATCCACATAGTATTGTGGGTCTTTACTAGAATCCACAAAATTTGCAATTCTTGAATTGCTAATCATATTATCTATTTCTTTAGGTAATTCCACTGGAACCTCTTTAACTGATTTCTCAATTGGTTCAATAATGATCACTTTATTTGGTTTCTCATTACTATCTACATGAATTCCATTTGTTGTAACTTCAAAATTTACCATTACACCTTTTGTCATGTTAAGAATAAATCCTGTTGCATTATACATTCCAAGTTCTGAAAATTTATTTTTCATATCTATTATTTTTTTAAATGAATAATTTGGCTCAATTTGAGTCTGTGTAAGCATAATGAAATCCTGATTAAAGTCACGAATTACAATTGTAACTAGTCCATTAGATCCTTTTTCAACTGTTCCAAAAAATCCTATTTGGTTATTTATGGATGTTTTAGAATCAATTTGAAGATTAGTAACTTCTGCAAATATTGGAGTGATGGTAGATACCATTAACAGGAGAATTATTCCAAATGAATAAGGTGTATGCCTTTTCTTACCCATCAATACATAATACGTTTTTTTTAATTTAAGAGACGCGTAGTATTTGTCCAGTTTAGATAGTACGTAAAAGTTAAATGATAATTTTTCTTTATTTTGATATATTTTTAATTGACAGTGTGGTTGGTTTTTTTGGAATTTCAAAATAGAAAGTTGTTTGAATATCTTTTTCACTTTTTACCCACATTTTTCCACCTAACCCTTCAATGATTCCTTTACAAATTGCTAAACCTAACCCGCTGCCACTTCTTTTCCTGCTAGATGATGTATCGATTTGATAAAATTTCTTAAAAATATCTTTTTGATGATTATTGGATATCCCAGATCCGTTATCCTGCACAAAAAATTCTAGTTTTTTATTATCCCTATCATTAACCCCAATTTCTATAATGCCATTATTGGTAGAAACAAAATCCATTGCATTTTTAATTAAATTTGAGAATACTTGATTAATTCTATCCTTATCACTGAAAATGTGTATATTTCCATTAAAATTTGTGATTAATTTTATTTTTCGTTCATTAGCTATTGGAGTAAATTCTTTAATTACACCATGTAGCAAATCTATTACATTCAGGTCATCTTTATCAAAAACTAATTTTCCTAAATCTAATTTTTGTGTAGTTAAAATATCTCCAACTAACCTTTGTAGTTTAATTGTAGATAAATAAATTTCATCTACTGCTTCTCTTTGTTTCTCATTTAATTTTCCAAACAACTCTTCTTTTTGTAACATTTGAACATATCCCAAAATTGGAACTAGAGGTGTTTTTAATTCATGGGACACCATTGATGAAAATTCCACTTTACGTTTATCAATTTCTTTTAATTTTTTAACATACTCCACTTGAACTTCAATAGTTTTTTCTACTTTATCCCCCATACTCTTGAAGTTTTTATTTAATTCAAAAATTTCTTTAACATTTGTTTTTACTATATTTTTCTTTGACATTTTATTCCTCTTTGAAAATTCTGTCATGTTATACGCAAGCTTTTCAATTGGAATTGTAATGCTTTTTGAAATGTATACTGTTGCTAACAATGTACCTATGGCAACTAATATTGAAAATATGAGTAAAATTACTCCAGTTGATTGTTCTACAGTTTTAATATAATTAATAATCCCCATGTAAAATATGATAAAACTTGATGAACCTGAAACCAAAAATAATGTATATTTTATTGAAAGCATTAAAAAGTACCTAAATTTCAGGCATTTGCAGTTTCAATAATTTTAGATAACAATACATCAATGTCAATTGGTTTTAAAATATATGAACTAACACCTCTTTTCACAAGTTGATCTAATTCATCTTGAGTAATTGTTGATGCTGTAAATACCAAAATTTTATGATTTTTTAACAAATTATTTTTTTCAAGGTCTCTAATTACATCGAATCCATCAAATTCAGGCATGGCTAAATCCAATAAAATTACGTCATGCTTGTTTTCTTTGATTATTTTTAATCCTTCTCTACCCTCATCCACAACAGTGCATTTGTGTTTTTTTAATTCTAAAAATGTAGATAACATTTTTGTAATTTGTTCGTTATCATCAATCATTAAAATATTCAAACTTTTTGTTTCCATTTTATTCATTATTTAGCCTCTATTCCCCTTTCTAAATTTTTATGATTATCTTGCATGTACTTTAAAATTATTTTTTCTTGTTCTATCTCCTTTAACCTATGCTCAAATGTAATCTCTGATCCTAACATGGATTCAACATCTGTCTCATCTATATGACGAGATTTTTTCCACATCAATGTAAATAATGATTTTAGAGTTGTAACAAATGCTGTTGAATCTGTCCACATTGCAAGCATGTTCTTAACTTGACTATTACTAATAAAGAAAATTACTTCGCTGTTATCTTTTATTATAAAACAAAATTCTTCTCTATTTTTATCCTCAATTTTTTTAATTTTTTTAGATACTATGTCCTCAAAAATATATGGTCTCCCTGTTGATTTTTCTGTTAATATTTTAAGATCTGATTTTGTTTTATTTAATAAATTTGCAAATCCTGTATAATAGAATTTTTCAAAATCTGTTGAAGTTCCTAAAACAAGGATATTTTCTTTAGATCCTTTTATCATTTGTTCCAATTTTACCAAAATTGAATTTCTTCCTTGTAATGATTGAAATTTATTATCTTGACTTTCATTTTCATTTTGACCATATGCTGGAATAATCTTCCATAATCTAATTAAATTCACTTTGTCTACTTTTAGTTCATTAATTTTGTTTTGTTCATTATTTATCAAAATATCTAATGATTCTTCAATTACCACAGAATTAAATTTCGTTGGTTTTCCAAATACTGCAAATAATACTCCTTTTTGTTGTAATATTGATAATAGATGATATGTTTCAGTTCTAGGAATTTTCAGGGATTTTGATATTTCTGATGCTGTTTTAACCCCCATTTTACTCAAAAACAAGTAAACTTTGGCTTGATTTGGAGTTAGATCATATTTTACAAGCATACTGATCAGTTCATTTGCAGGACTATCCATCTGAAACATTCCTTCATTAATGGATTCACTCATTGTCATTCAATATTATGACTAATAATTATGACATAAGCGAGTGTATGTGATCAAATGTTACAGATCAAATTTAGTGTTAATTTTACATGCCTAGAAATTTGCTTATCAAAATATCGCCATAAAATAATTGAAGGATAAACCCCCCAGTGATTAGTAATAGATATGGGATGCCTGGGGTAATCCATGTATTTGGTTTAGTGCAGAACTCTTGATTTTCGGCATGATGTATTGTCAAATTTATGCCATTTTCTATTTTTTCTATGGCAAATCCAAATTTTGGGTTTTTAGATTTATATCCGATTAATGAAGCAATAATTTTTTTTATCATGCTTTCATCAAAACCTTCAAAAATATTATTACCTTTAATCTGTGCAACTATATTTCTCATGAGATTGATCAAAAAGGGGAATATGAATAATATAGCTGCATTTGAAAGTGTTGTAAATGGAGTAACCGCATTTTCACTAATTGTAACCATTGGTGCGATTACTGCTAATGCTATAAGTGCAAATGCATCTGCACCGCCGAAGAGCCCAAGTCTCCACACCAAAATAACAAATGGTGCTATAATTAATGCAAATCCCATTGTTAGTAGATTGGAAATAATATTTGGATCAATAAATACAAGTAAAAATCCTACACTTCCAAATACTATCCAATAATAATCGTGAATTTCTCTTTTCCAAACATCAATAATAGAACCTAAAATTAACATTGTTAATGCAAGTCCTATGCCAATAATATTGTAATTGGTTAATTCTTCAATCATTATTATGCATCATTTACCAATATTTTATTTAACGATCTCTTATGTCTGAAATCTTATCTTTGACTTCACTAATTCTTTCTCCAATATCTGGAATTCTTTCAGTTATTATGCCCAGTTTGTCTACACGTTTCAAATAAAATATTGAACCTGCAATTACAGATGGAATAATTATCAAAAGTAACAATAGTGGATCAACTTCAATCCCTTCTCTTCGATT
>PVMK01189223.1_pt1 | contig 20048 bp, 20 predicted proteins | sample 1853481 | NCBI WGS metagenome assembly PVMK01 (sample SAMN08533507, study PRJNA380276) | Marine sediment metagenome, whole genome shotgun sequencing project. | reverse complement strand
GTAAATAATTGACACCAACGCCTACCACAACCAGCAGCGTCCCACCCGCCTCACCCTGAACATCGATAAGGATTCCCGCAAGTTTCTTACCCGCCACAACAACATCATTTGGCCATTTGAGCTCAGCTTCCAAAGCCCCACTCGCGCGCAATGCGCGCAATACACCCACACCTACCGCTAAACCGAGACAGGAAAGACTTGCCGGTAAATTCGGGAAACACCATGCGACAGAAAAACAAAGACCATGCCCTGCAGGTGAAAACCACTGCCGACCCCGGCGGCCACGACCGCCGGACTGATATTCTGCGATACAGACCTTTGGCTTTCCCGACGCCACGCGACCCTGACGCAACAGATGATCACTGGTCGACTCTGTGACCCAAAGTACTTCGATCTGATCGGGATCATCACAGATGCCCGCGGTTAATGACCGGATAATTATTTCTTTATCCAGCAATTCAATGGCATCAGCCAGTTGGTAGCCCTGTCCAGCCTGCGCCTGCACAGCCAGGTCAAGTTTCTCAAGCTGGCCGACCTGTTTCCAGACAGCTGCCCGCGAAATTCCAAGCTCTTCAGCTAATTCGTTACCGGAATGAAGTTGCCCATCAGCAAGCAGGCCAAGCAATCGTTGCTGCGTTAACATCGAGGCTAACCGGAACGGTGCATCAGGCTAAAACTAATATCAGGCTTAGCCTGCCCCTGTACCAGCTTACGCATATTGGATCGATGCGTATAAGCTACAAACAATGCAATAAGACTGGTTAAAAGAAAAAGACCGGGCTGATCTGGCCAATCAGTAAAAAAAACAAACGCAGGTATCGCTGCGGCTGACAGCACAGTAGCAAGGCCCACGTAACCGAAAAGGAAAAGGGTTCCGAACCATATCAGGGCTGCGGGCAAAAGAGTCATCGGAGCAACCGTAGCGAGCACACCGAGCGTTGTTGCCGCACCCTTGCCTCCTACAAACTGAAACCAGACCGGATAACAATGACCAAATATTGCCGCGCCACCGCAGGCGTAGGCTAGCCATTCACGGGAAATCTCCGGGTCCAGACCTATACCAGTCAAGATTCGGTAACAACAGGACCGGCAATACACCCTTACCTATATCGACCAGTAATGCCAGTGCGGCAAAAAGCTTACCCTGAGTCCGCAGCGCGTTGGTGCCGCCGGCGTTACCGCTACCAGCCTTGCGTATGTCAATACCGCCGTATAGCGCCCCGACAAGCAGAGCACCATTTAGCGATCCCGCAATATAGGCGATAAATACCTTGAAACCCAGTTCCAGCACCGCGCACCCGCTCTAAACCAATTAGGCGCAATTGTACGCTATCCGGGACCCCCGGAATTTAAGGAGTGTTTGATTCGCATCTGCCAACAGTTAAATGCCAGCGGCAGGTTATCAGCCCTTTGAACTCTTCAAAGACTGCTTCAGACCAATTCTGGAACCCGTCCGAAAAGAATGCTGCGCTACTTCCTTGTCGCTCAGCTTTTCCTTTACAGCGCTAAACCAGCTGCGACCAGCAGCCGAAGAATGCCACCACGTAGAACGTGGCTTTTGATTGTCTCCTAGAGACATAGTGCTCGCTCCGTGAGTTACCCGGCCTGGACTGGATATAATTTAATAGTTGAGTCCGGCCTGTAATTGTTATCCAGTGCACTTTATGCCGTGAGGACGCTGGTTTCAACCCGTGCGGCCGGATCGGGAGCAGATAACAGCCTTAATAAAATTAAATTGGGCGGCCACCCCATTGATTTCCGGAAAAACTTGACCCAGCACCTCCCGGACGCCTAGATTACCGCCTGACCTAATATTTATGAAAAAACTGCAGCCAAAACCTGCGGGGAATATCGATGAAATCATTGAAGTCTATTACGACCACAGCAACCTTAGCCTTGTTAATGCTGGCAGCATGCTCAAGCGAACCGCCTGCAAACTGGGGCGTAGAGGTAGATGGACAGTGGATACCTGTATTCGACCTGCACACCCACACCGGCGCATGGGATTACATGCCACCCGCTTTCAAAAATCGCCTGTCTGAGCGGGTACCAACCGGGTTCAAGTGGTCGATGGGACCGGTAACAGACTGGATACTGAATCCTGACAGTATTCTGGGACAAATGAATAGTGCCGGCATTTATGGCGCCGGTGTATTTGCTCTTTATAGCCCGCACACCACCGGCCTGGCGCCAAATGATTTTGTATCAGAACGGGTAATGACCAACCCTGATCGTCTTTATGGCTTTGCAAGTATTCGCGTTGATCGCTGGAACGAAAACAGCGCTGAGCAACTGGCAGAGTTTGAACGTGGCGTACAATTGCCGGGCATGGTCGGCGTAAAGCTGGCACACGCTCATCAGCAAATGCGCTTTGATGATGAACGCTTTTATCCAATTTATGAAATCGCCGGGCGTTACGGCAAGCCCATGTACCTGCATACCGGCACAAGCCCCAACCCGGGCACCCGATATGAACCTCAATATGCTGATGCCTTGTACCTTGAAGAAGCCGTAAAAATGTACCCGAAGGCCATTTTTATCCTTGGCCACACTGGCTATGACACTAAGGAAAGAGCACTTACCTATGTCGATTCTGCAATCTACATGGCAGCCACATATGACAATGTCTACCTTGAGCCAGGCGCTCTGGGTGCAGACCGCGGCGAACACATTATTGATGATTTTGTCACCAGGCTCAAAGAAGGAAATGTGCTGCACAAGGTAATTTATGGCTCAGACGGCGTGCAGTTTCCTGGCTACCTCGCATCACATCTGGAAAGCTACGTAGCCGCGATGAAGCGCAACAACTACACAGTTGATGAGATGCATCAGGTCTTGTCCGGAAACTTTAGCCGCGTATTCGGTATTTATCCGCCGGGACATGCCGAGGCATCCACTGAAATCAGTGCGGGAGAATAGTAATGACGATGACAAATAGATGTGCCCGCGCAACCGGATTAGTGTTGACCTGCCTACTGGCTGCTTTAGTTTCTTCCTGCAGTAATGCGCCTGAAGAAGCATTCACAACGGTCACACTAAACGGCGAAGTAAAAATGAGTGCCGGCCCGATGGTGCCCGGGACACTTTATTTCCGCCTGTACAACCTCGAATCGCTTTCCGGGGAACTGCAACATCCACTAAATGAAATAGAAGACTTTCAGAGCGATTCACCTGTGTTTACGCACACATTTGAGTATCCGTTACATATGGGTGAAGGACTCGCTATTCATGCCTGGCTCGACGTTGATGGTGACGGCATTTTCTGTACGCCGAGCAAGCGACTGGACCCCAGTACCCTTGAGTACACGGAATCCACCCCGGAAGGTGAAATCAACATGACAATTACGTTGACCGATAATTGCCGGGCCGCCAATTTTTTCTATCCACCGATGCAGTAATTGCGTAAAGCCCGAACGATAATCTATCGAACAGCTTTTGTAATACGGAAAGAATTTGGGGGCTGCGCCCCTATCGCGTATGCAGCAGAGTCCACCAGTCTCAACAGCAGGTCAGGCCCCGTTCATTGCCTGGCTGGACCTGCAGTCGGCGAATGCATTATTCCATCTTCCGGCATTTACCTACCTGGGGTGCAGCCATTCCGGCAAAAAGCTGTAGGGGTCAACTTCAATGTCCGAGGCGTAACTGACACCATTGCTTGCAAGCAGCTTTTGAATATCACCGGCCTTCCAGCCATCAAATATGTCAGTGCAACCCCCTACGAATTCCCCACCGATGAATATCTGGGGAATGGTTTTCATTGATGTCTTCTCAGCCAATACAGCCCGTATTTTTTGCCCGCGGGCACCTTCCTGAAACTCTACAGAATCCAGGTCGACAGATCTGTAGGAAATATCAAGCTTCTTAAACAGCTTACGCACGGACCAGCAAAATTCACACCGCTCCAGCGCAAAAATCACTACGGGCTGTTGCGTGTCGGCGATAACATCAGCAACAAAATCTTCTTCATCACTCAATGTTGCATCCCCCCGATGCTATTGCGCCATTAGCTCCAAACAGGCCATAACCACACTACCAACCCAGGACAAATACCGGCGCAGGTATCAGCCAAATTGATAATTGGGTGTTGAACGGGAAATCTCTGCCTCATCTGCATCCATATCGACTTCGATATCATCAAACAACGGTGTCGACAAATAACGCTCGCCGGTGTCCGGAAGCATACATAAAACATTGCTGCCTTCCGGAGCCTCCGCACAGATCTGCAGCGCACCAGCCAGAGTTGCCCCACTGGAGATACCCGCAAATATCCCTTCCTGGCGAGCCAGGTCACGCGATGCCTTTAATGCATCCTTGCCATTAACGGGCAAAATTCTGTCTGCCAGATGCAGGCCCAATGCATCTTCTGTCAGCAGCGGCACAAAATCCGGTGTCCAGCCCTGCATGGGGTGCGGACTGAAGCTTGGATGACTGGCAGCAGGTGAACCGTCATCATTTCGTTCCTGTGCAATACCGCTAGCCAGTAATTGAGCGTTATCCGGTTCGCACAGAATAATTTTTGTCGCAGGTGATTGCTTCTTCAGAACCCTGCCCACGCCCTTAAGTGTTCCACCCGTACCGAAACCGGTCACCCAGTAATCCAGCTGGGTATCCGCAAAATCATTCAGTATTTCAACTGCGGTCGTCCGCGTATGCATATCGGCATTAGCTTCATTCTCAAACTGTCGCGTCAGGTACCAGCCATGTTCAGCTGCCAGCTCCTTTGCCTTGTTGATCATACCGCTGCCTTTTTCTGCAGCAGGTGTAAGGACAACTTTAGTGCCGAGGAAGCGCATGATTTTGCGGCGCTCAATGCTAAAACTCTCAGCCATTACACAAACAAAGGGATAACCTTTGGCTGCGCATACCATCGCCAGGCCTATACCGGTATTACCACTGGTTGCTTCAACTACGGTCTGCCCCGGTTTCAGATCACCACTTTTTTCAGCCGCTTCGATAACACCCAGTGCCAGACGATCTTTCACGGAACTCAACGGATTAAATGACTCGGCTTTGGCGAACAGATTTATCCCTTTCGGACCCAATTTGTTAATACGCACTATCGGAGTATTGCCAATTGTTTCAAGAATATTTTCGTAGCGCTTGCCCATGAGACTTCCCCGCTTTAACTGTTTTTCTTAAACTCGCTATTTTAAAGTGCAGATATTACACACCCAGCAAACCAGAACCGCCCGAATTCCCCTGCCCTGGGATGACAATGGAAGAGGCCTGCTCACGGCGCATTTCTTCCAGCTTGGCGGCCATTTCCTCAACAGCCTGTTCGGCACAGCCGCCAAAATTGTCAGCCGCATCTCCCAGGGTTTCGCCCCGGGATTTCAAAATTTAGTGGCACCGACCTGCGCCGGTCATGACCTGCGTCGCACCCATGAATATCAAGGGCCGAGCATCATCACGGTCACCGGTTGCAGTAACGGGTGTCATCTGCCGAATACTGCCAACCTTGCGATCCGTAAAAGAGTCCTCGCGATATAAATCACTTTTATCAAACTCGGGTGTCGCAGCTTCATTTTCCTGATTCACTAACAGTCTCCTGATTAATCTGGTTAATTGTTTAAATTTGATTCACTGGCCGCAAGCTGATCAATGCCCCAGGTCTTACGAAGGAACACCAGCAGATCTTCAAGTGATCGCTTTGCAGCATCGGCGTTATACCCCATAGTGTAGCCGTCATTGTGGGCACACTGATATAAAGCCATAAATGCACCATACGCGCTGTCCATAGAATAACCGCTGGTCATTTCCTTATTGCGGCCTTTTTTGGTCCACTTCATCACACAATCGCGGGTGACCCATGCGCCTTCCTGGAACTCCTGTGGATACGGATTGTCCCAACCGTGACCCGCTGTTTCATAAACTTTCATATCAACGGCAACACCCATTTTTTGCAGGCGCTTCTGAAATTTCTGACACCCGGGGATGGACATTGATTCATCTTTTGCGCCCATCATAATTAGCAGCGGACTACCTTCAACACGAAAATCATCAAATTCGACCATGCAACCGCCGTAGAACATGGCATAAGCAGAAAATCGCGGCCCATCCTTACCAAGCACGCTCTCAATAACCGGTTCAAACATCATATAAAGAGTCGACCCTGCTCCTAATGAAAATCCGGTAACACCAATTTTATCGGTGTCGATAGAGGGATGATTCTGCAAGGCCTGCAGCGCACTCAACGCATCGGCCATTTGTGTAAATATAGGTGCCTTATTCAAACGTTCTAAATAATCATCCGTTGTGCGCAAATTACGTGCTGCAAAAGTATCGACCGCCAGCCCTGCAATACCATTGCGGGCAAGATGCATGGCTGTATTAACACTGCGGCCGGTCCAGTCGCCCCCGGAACCATGCAGGATCACCATAGCGGGCACCGGGTTTTCCGGTGAAGCCCCCTCTGGCAAAACCAGTGTCCCACCGGTCATTTGCTGAATGGCATTAACCCCACCATCCATTAAGTCGTGCCCGCTTTTGGCATTAAAGCTCGGAAATCCGATCACACCATAAGGCGTGGTAGCGAAGCTGGTTGGGTAATAAACATCAACCACGGAATCTGGCTCAGGCGCCAGCTGCATTGCCCCGTATACAGCAAGTAACAATACAGCCGTTACACCAATACGCTTTAACCACTTCATAGAGAGTATTTTTCCGACACTGATTCTTTATTTTATTTTTCAGGCCAACTCGCTGTCTGCCTGTCGGGAGCCTGATTCTATACCCTAACGTGCTTCAGAACAGCTAATGTCCCGCTGCGTCAGTCATACTCAACGCTGTAGGGTTTGGGACGCCGCAGCAGCCAGTAGACGATAATGACAACAGCTACCGCCACCACAACCTTTGCAAATGCCAAAAAAGCTGCCATTGATGCACTCAACGCCATACCGCGCGTAATATTGATTAACGCATGCCAGAGCGCAAGCATGAGCACGCTGCGAGTAGCATCGTAAAGCAACGTGCACCATACGGCAGCAGCCAGAATCCCCAGGCCAAACATGACAAACTGAACAGGCTGAAATTCATCTCGAGCCAGGAACGCTGGCAGGTGCCACAGCCACCAGGCCGGGAACAGTGCAAAAGTTGCCTGTAGCGGGCCAAAGCGTCGACGCAAAAATGGCAGCGCAAAACCGCGCCAGCCCGGCTCTTCGCCCAAACCGCGGAGAACCCCACCGATAAATACCAGCTGTATAAATTTTCCACCCGCCAGTAAATTCTGGCACAGTTCGCCGGAAAGCAACTTTGCTGTTTCACCGGTCATGCTTAAAGCAGCGATCAGGACCACAAAGGGCGAAAAAACGGTAAATAACAGCCAGAAACCGGGCACCCGCCATTTCACCAGGCTCGCAAGCAACTTCTCAATGCCCGCTTTTCCACTGCCCAGACCCAGCACAATCAGGGCGGCAGCAAAAGGCCCGAATGCAGCCAGGGCTTCCAGCCACATAGGCAAATGCACGTCGATAATGCCCACGCTCACCCAGCAGCATGGGCACTTCAATTGCCCAGGTAAGGATATAGGCGAGCAGGAAATAGCTGAGTAAGGGATGCCGACGAATAAAATCCCATTTTTAACAGACCCGTTTAGAAACAGGCAGGAATATCCTGAACAGGCTTCATTATCATCGATAACAGCGACAGGAACAGTAAGAAATAAATTATCAGTGCTGACCAACTCCGATCTATGGTCATACCCTTTATGATTCCTGCAAAACCGAAAGCGGGTGTGACCACGCAAAGTAAAATCCATTTAATAGTAGAAACTATACCGGCCATAAGCGGCAAAATGGCCGCTATTACGGCGTCGGGATTTTCTGCCAGGGGCACAACAATCGCATAAAGAAAAGCATTCTCTATGCAATCAAATGTTGAGGCGACAAGCGGAATCCACATTGCGATGGCACCCACCCCGAAACCAGCCATCTGTAAGCCTCATCGCCAGCAGCCCCATAAGGCCTGCAAGCAGGAATCCATACCCCCAGGCTAATGCAAGGTCACCTGGAACCAGAAGTTGAGCAATCCCGATCCGTGCCTCTTCGGGAAATGCGAGTACCACTGCTGCCGCACGTTCAGGTGTAAATGCCAGCTGCAAACATACCAGCTCAGAAGTACGCTCCATGCCAACTATCTGCACAGCCGGCTGCATGAGCACACCGACTGCCAGGCCGAATACAATGACCCCAAATACCGCCATCAGACTGAAGGTCAGCGGTGCACGCGGCATTCTCAACAGGGTTTGCATACGATCCTTTTCAATTTATCACTGGCCCATCCTGACCAGCGTATTTAATACTGTTCGAACAGCGGACCTGAGAAAACTATCGAGGCCTTACTATCCGCTCTCCGGACTGCCTGCAGGTTCTGCCAATTCAGATCTGTCCTGAAAATATGCCAGCGCATCGGGGTTAGCAATGGTGTCGGTATTTTGCACTGGCTCACCATGAATAATCGCACGCACCACGAGTTCCAGTGGTTTACCACTAAGCGTGCGAGGTATTTCCGGAACATCAAGAATCACTGCAGGCACATGTCGGGGACTCGCAGCATTACGTATTTGTGCAGCAATCCGGTCTTTCAATGATTGATCGAGCAACACTGACTTTGCCAATACAACAAATAGCACAATCCGGACATCACCCTGCCAGTGCTGCCCAACTGCAATACAGTCGACTACGTCTTTAAGCATAAGTGCGGGGCCACAAACTTCCGCACTACCAATACGCACCCCACCAGGGTTAAGTACAGCATCAGCCCGCCCAGATATGACAAGACCCGCATGTTCAGTGATCTCTGCCAGATCCCCGTGCGCCCAGACACCAGGAAAATGTTCAAAGTAAGCCTGTGAATAGTATTGCCCATCCGGATCATTCCAGAAACCGATGGGCATGGATGGAAAAGGCTGTGTGCAGACAAGTTCACCTGTCTGCTGCAAGACGGGTTGCCCGGCGGAATCAAAAACATTAACCGCCATGCCCAGCCCAAAACACTGCAGTTCTCCCCTGTAGACCGGCAACAGAGGGTTGCCCAGAGCAAAACATGAGATTAAATCTGTACCCCCTGCTATGGAACTTAAGTGTATATCTCTGCCAACATTATCGCGGACATAGTCAAAACTCTCGGGTGCCAGAGGCGCCCCGGTTGAAAGAATTGTGTGCAGTCGGGTATTAAGGCCAGGCAGTTTTGGCTTTACACCTGCTTTCTCCCCTGCCAGCAGAAACCCCGGGCTGGTGCCAAATACCGTGACACCTTCTTCAGCAACCATACGCCACAATGAATCGGGCTCAGGATACACAGGCGAACCGTCATACAAAACCACATTTGCTTGTGTGGCTAATGCACTCACCAACCAGTTCCACATCATCCAGCCACAATTCGTGTAATAAAAAATGGTATCGGCCGATGAAAGATTCGTATGCAATACAAGTTCTTTCAGATGTTGTAAAAGTGTTCCACCAGCACCATGCACAATACATTTTGGTTTTCCGGTGGTTCCCGAGGAATAAAGAATAAACAGCGGATGATCAAAAGGAAGCTGCGCGTATTCCGGTACGCTGCCTGAAATCAGAAAGTCATTGAATAACAACATCGCTCCATCAGTTGTTATATCGGGCTGATCTTCAAGAAAAGGTACGACTACAACAGACTGAATGCTCTCAATTTGCGCGGTGACGGCCCTGACTTTCTCCAGAATCTGAAAATGTTTACCGCCGTAGCTATACCCATCACAAACAAACAGCACACGGGGCTGAATCTGCTCAAGCCGGTTAATAATTGCCTGCTCACCAAATTCCGGCGCACAGGAACTGAATACCGCACCTATGCTGGCAGCACCCAGCATAACCATCACAGCCTCGGGACAATTTGGCAAAATTGCAGCCACCCGATCACCTGGTTGCAACCCGGCTGCACGTAATGCTGCAGCAATACCGGCAACCTGGTCTGACAATTCTGCTATTGTAATCTCAGAACGCCTGCCACGTTCATCCCGAAAAATCAGCGCCTGTTCACAGGAATTATCAGCAAGCAGGTTTTCTGCATAATTTAATTGGCTGCCGACAAACCATCGAGCACCAGGCATCTTGTCGCCATCGACAAGTACATCATCAGCCTGCCGGGAAAATCTTATGCCGGTGTATTTGGCTACCTCCGCCCAGAACTCTGCAGGCTGCGCCAGCGACCAGCGATATAAGTCATTCCAGTTATCCAGATCCCGGTTGCAACCAGCACCGGCCGCCCGCATAAACTGTTGCATATGCGATTGTTCTGCCAGTTGTGCGTTTGGCTGCCATACAGGCCCGACTTGATCTTTTATGGTATTGCCCATCCGCTTTTGTGTTCTCTTTAATTACGGACATTGTAACTACAACACTATCAAGGTCAGGCCACACATGCTGACTACCCGATAAACAAACCAGGATGCAGCTAATGCATCAGCCTTTCTTCAACCCACGAAAGAAATCACCTTAGCCCAGGATTTACAGTACTAACAACCACCTGAGAGCTAAGTGTTACTAATACAGATCAGGCTGGTATGCCTGTGACCACTGCCAGTGAGTAAAGCATGCCACCGCTATAGACAACCTCCAGACAGGAAGTGGCCAATGGCCTCCAGTTACGCGCTGGTAAGGCGCCAGCCAGCAGCATCAATGCCGTAACAACGAATGGCACCCAAAAAGAACCGAACCAGCCTATGAGTAAGGCAAAAATCAGGCCTGCTGAAGTAGTCAGTATGGATGCCATTGGTAAGTCACTGTGAGCAGCCAGTTCTGTCTCGGAATATTCGTAATCAGGATGCCGAGTTTCATCGCTAACCGACTGGGCATAGCGCAAACAACCAAAATAGTTAACAGGCATTAACTGGCCGATACGACCATACTGAATACGATAACCAAAAATAGCTATCGCAAATGTGCACAACCCGGCCAACACATAAATAAGTATGGCAGCAGGCCCTGAAAAAGCGACTGTATTTGCGATCACCGCATAAACCGGCAGCAGCAAACTTATGCATACAGCATGCAAAAAGAAGCGCAGGCGATTGAGCAACTCAGCTTGTGCCCCGACAGCCATACGATTACCCAGGACAGTTACGCCATTATCAAATGCTGTCACCAGCTCAACAATAATCAGGCATACCGCAGCCACTGGCGACTGATTGAATATCAGAAATGCACCGTAGGCTATCCCTGCATGTACGGCTGTAAAAAAACTGAATGCTAACAGGCCAATCATAAGAATTTATGAAGGAGATCAAAAAAATGGGGCAGGTATTCCTGCCCCATAATTAGCAAACTAAACAGAACCCAACTACCTGAAAATTGCCTACTGATATTTGTAAGCGAGCGTAAGCATGTACTCTCTGGGTCGCTGAGGTACTCGGATATTTGTTCCATTGCCGACTATACCTGAGAAATTATCTTCCGAATCAGTAAGGTTTTTGCCGGTAAGCATCACCGACCAGCTCCCATCTGGCTGCATCATGCCTATACGACCATTCAACCGATTATAACTATCAATTGTCAACTGATCATCTGGATCAGCTGTCAGCGCTGCCAGATAGCTATCAGAATAATTTGCATCAGCCCCGATAACGAATGCCCAGTCGGCAAATGTCGGGACCTGGTAGTCAAACCCGAACCGTGCCGCACTTTTAGGTAAGCCTGGCAACCGCTCAGTTTGTAAAAGCACTGTAGTTGCACTATCAAAATCTTCATTGGCAAACCCGTAGATCAGGAACAAATCCAGCCCGTCTAGCGGCGTCCAGTATGTCTCCAGTTCAAATCCATACACATCAACATCGCCCGCATTGATAAGTGGGAAAGCACCGCCAATAATAGCTGTCTGCTGTATATCTTCGTATTGCGCATAAAAAATTGATGCGTTTACTCGCAACTTTTTATCCATAAGATCAGTCTTAAGGCCCGTCTCCCAGGATGTCACTGTCTGTGGGTCATAAATCAAACTGTTGCAAGATTCATTACCAAAACAAAGTGTTTGGAAGCCACCCGCCTGAAAACCCTGCGAGGCCGACCCAAAGATCATCAGGTTATCAAGCCACTGGTATTCCAGAATTATTCGGGGCGTGAATTCATCAAAATCTTCCTCCAAATCCAGAGTCCAACCACCTGGGATATCGTTCAGGTCAACACATGCCGGGAACATACCGCCATTATCAACACAGTTATTTAGATATGATTTCTCGTCACGAGTCCAGCGACCACCCAATGTAAGGGCAAGCCGGTCGGTGAAAGACCAGGTACCTTCAGCATAAACAGCGTAACTGTCTGTTTCAGTCGAGACATCCTCAAATATTGCATCACCAAAAAATGATGGGTTGTAATATTGCTGACCATCTTCATTCATATAAAACACACCGGCGATCCAGTTCAATTTATCATTGAACGATATTCCCGACAGATTGAACTCCTGACTGATGGTCTTATTGTTTGAAGAGGAGTTTACTAATAAACCATCCACCCCGGTAAAGACATCAGGTGGCGGGGCAAAATTAGGTACTGTTCCGGCAAACAGATCGAACCCAAAATCATCATCAATATCGCTGTAGCCGGTAATGGATCGCAACATCAATCCATCAAAGTCCCAACTTAAATTTAATGACGCATTCAGCTGTTCAGTTTTCCCAAACCCAGCCCCATTTTCCGTCACGGTGGTAGTGTAAAACCCTTGTCTCGGAGCACCCGGGTTGCCATCGTAAGATATACCATTGTAGCCGTCGTTCTTGGCATCTACATAACCAAGACCTAAAGTAGCCTCGAAGATATCACCAGCATACCAGTGCAATTTTCCGCGAATCGCCTTGTTCTCATATTCACCAAGGGGATCACCCGGAATCGAGTCGCCCAACGTATCCACTCCCCGATCAATCCAGCCCTCATCACGATTGTGATACAGACCAGCAAGTGACCCGGCAAGCTTGCCGCTTATCAGCGGTCCGCCAACCGATGCGGTAATCTTGCTAGTCTCAAATTCACCATAGCCAACCGATGCATTCCCCCAAAACTCATCCCCTGGTGTGCGGGTAATGAATTTAACTGCGCCGGCAATAGTATTCCGGCCATACAGCGTACCCTGAGGGCCACGTAATACTTCGATACGCTCAATGTCAGTCAAGTCAATATTGGCGGTTGCGAGTCGGCCACGATAAATATCGTCCTCATACAACCCAACCGGAGATTCTGAAGCATTGAAGCCAGGATTCTGGATGCCTGTCCCGCGCATAAAAACCTGCATAGCAGCGGCGTTAGCCGTAATGTCATACATCTGCATATTAGGCACTGCCGCACTAAGATCTGCTGCAACATCAATCTGCAATTTACTAATATCATCGGTTGTAAAAGCACTAACCGATATTGGCACCTCCTGCAGATTGGCATCACGTCGCTGTGCGCTGACGGTAATTTCTTCGACCTGTGCCTGCGCCAACAAGGGCAGGAGCACTATAAAACTACCTGCCAGCAGCTTTTTTCCCAATTTTTCCATTTCAGATGTTCCCCCAGGAACCAATAACCCTTATTAAAAGAATCCCCCATATTCTTTGGACTCACCCACATGTTTCCATATATTGCGCCGGGAAGCCAGAAGTTCTGCTTAGGGCCTGGACTATCCGAAATCGGCAAAATATTTGTAGCAATCTGCCTTAGAATGAGCATCCTTAATTTGGCTGGTTCCGGAACACCGATGCAGGCACTGAGCAATAAGAAACGTACTGACTTCAATAAGCTGCAAAAACGCCTGCGGCGAAATGTTGGCAGTGCCATTGCTGATTACATGATGATTGAGGACAGCGATCGGGTGAGGATATGCCTGTCGGGCGGCAAAGACTCCTATGCCATGATGGATATCCTGCTCCTGCTCCAGCACAACGCGCCGATTAATTTCGAACTGGTCGCAGTCAACATGGACCAGAAGCAACCGGGATTCCCGGAGGAAGTACTTCCAGCTTATCTGGATCAACTGAATATCGAATATCATATCGTTGAGAAAGATACTTATTCAGTGGTGCGTGAAAAAATCCCCGAGGGGAAAACTACCTGCGGACTCTGCTCGCGCTTGCGCAGGGGCACCCTGTATGCATTTGCGGAAAAAATCGGGGCGAACAAGATTGCGCTTGGGCACCACCGCGACGATATAGTCGAGACCATGTTCCTGAACATGTTTCATGGTGGCCGTCTGGCTGGCATGCCGCCCAAACTGTTATCGGATGACGGACGAAATATTGTTATTCGGCCAATGGCTTATTGCAGAGAACTGGATATCACTAAATATGCAAAGCTTAAAGAGTTCCCAATCATCCCCTGTAACTTGTGTGGCTCACAGGAAAATCTGCAACGCCAGCAGATAAAGAAAATGCTGAACGACTGGGAAAAAACCTCGCCCGGTCGGGTCAACAGTATTTTCCGTGCACTACAGAATGTTGCACCCAGCCAACTGGCAGACCCGCAGCTGTTTCCTTTTACTGATCTGCAACTGGATCGATCGGGGGAGAGGGCAGCGTACGCGTTTGATCAGGACAACGTCAGCAATGTTTCCGGAGAACAGGTGCTGCAGTTTTTTGATGCCCTGTCACCCCGTAACTAGGCCACCCGGAATTCAACAACAGCAGATACCATTAAAAGCGGGTCTCGGGATTTCCGGCAAGCATCGTAGAGAAATTGCGTGCGTCTGGACACGCTCCTCGTCAGGAGCTGTAAAGCCATAGTCTGGAGCCGAGGCGAGCGCCCCGATGCAGATCCCGTGTTGCTTAACGCCAGACTTCCCAGGCTAATTAAAGATTGGCCAGCACTATGTCCAGCGTCTCCTTGGCATCTCCAAACAACATACGGGTGTTATCCAGAAAGAACAGCGGATTCTGTACGCCGGCATAGCCGGTGGCCATACTGCGCTTCAGAACAACAGTCGTCTCGCCTTTCCAGCACTCCAGCACCGGCATACCGGCAATCGGACTTTCAGGGATCGGTCAGCGCTGATGGATTAACGATGTCATTAGCGCCAATTACGATCGACACATCGACTTTCGGAAAGTCTTCGTTGATCTCATCCATCTCGAATACGATGTCGTAAGGCACCTTCGCTTCCGCCAGCAGCACATTCATGTGCCCCGGCATGCGGCCAGCAACAGGATGTATACCAAACCGCACATTAACGCCCTGGCCGACCAGCTTGCGGGTTATTTCATGTACCGTGTGCTGTGCCTGGGCTACCGCCATACCGTAACCCGGAATAATCATGACCTCTTTGGCATGTTTCAGCATCTCGGCAACTTCAGTTGCATCGACCGTAATGACTTCACCCTGGTCTACGGCTTCACCAGAACCTGAACTGCTGGTCGTACCAAAACCACCGGCGATGACAGCGATGAACTTACGGTTCATCGCACGGCACATGATGTAACTCAGGATGGCGCCACTACTGCCGACCAATGCGCCGGTTACGATGAGCAAATCATTGCTCAGCATGAACCCTGTCGCGGCTGCCGCCCAGCCTGAGTAGCTGTTCAACATCGAAACAACCACGGGCATATCTGCGCCACCGATAGCCATCACCATATGGATACCAAACAACAGCGCGATACCCGTCATTATTAACAGAGCAGTCATCCCGCCGCCGGCCGCCGACTGCTGCACGAATTGTGTGCCCAGCCATATCGCGGCCAGTAAAAGCCCAAGGTTAAGCCAGTGACGGGCAGGCAGTATCATAGCGTTACCGCTGATCTTGCCGCTTAATTTGCCAAAAGCGATAACCGAGCCCGAAAAAGTAACCGCACCAATCAATATGCCGATATAAATCTCAATATCATGAATGGTCTGTTCAACACCGACAAAATGCATATCGGGGTCACCAAAACTGGAAAAGCCAACAAATACCGCAGCGAGGCCCACCAGGCTGTGCAATATAGCGACGAGCTCTGGCATCTGCGTCATTTGTACGCGCCGCGCCAACATCAGGCCAATCGCACCGCCAACAAGCAGGCCACCAATCAGAATTGTGTAGTTGGCAGAGACAACACCAAAAATTGTTGCCAGTAACGCAATGCCCATGCCGGTCATGCCGTAGACATTACCGCGCCGGGCAGTTTCCGGATGACTCAAACCACCTAAGGCGAGTATGAAAAGTATAGTGGCGCCGATGTAGGCGACCGTTACCAATCCTTGCGGCATATCAGTCCCCTATTTCCTGAACATTTCCAGCATGCGCCGCGAAACCGCGAAACCGCCGAATATATTAATACTGGTTAGCAGAATCGTGATCCCAGCCAGCCACATGATCCAGCTTTCGCCGGAACTGATCTGCAGCAACGCACCAATAACAATGATGCTGCTTATCGCGTTGGTAACGCTCATCAGCGGCGTGTGCAGCGCGGGGCTAACATTCCAGACGACCATGTAGCCGATAAAACAGGCCAGTACAAAAACGGTGAAGTGGGCCATGAAGGATGGCGGTGCGACCAGGCCCAGGCCAAACAATGCCAATGCACCAACACCAAAAGTCAGCAGCGGCCCGAGGATACCGGGCTCTGCGTCAGTTTGGGGCTTGATGACAACAGCAGGCTCTTCTTTAGGCGGCGCTGCTGCTGCCACTTTGGGTGCCGGTGGTGGCCAGGTGATTTCACCCTGTTTAACAACGGTCGCACCACGCACGACCTCATCCTCAAAATCAACGACCAGTTCGCCATCTTTCTCCGGACACATGTCAGTCAGCAGATGACGCAGGTTAGTCGCGTAGAGCTGGCTTGCCTGTGCAGCTAACCGGCTGGGCAAATCTGTGTATCCGATCAAAGTCACGCCATGCTTGACGACGACTTCGCCCGGCTCCGTCAATACACAGTTGCCACCCTGCTCGGCAGCCATGTCGACAATCACACTGCCTGGCTTCATCGAAGCAACCATCTCAGCCGTGATCAGTTCAGGGGGCCGGTTTACCGGGAATCAGTGCCGTCGTAATAATGATATCGACATCTTTGGCCTGCTCAGCAAACAGCGCCATCTCCGCAGCAATGAACTCTTCGCTCATGACTTTTGCGTAGCCGCCACTGCCAGAACCTTCTTCTTCGAAATCGAGCAGCAGGAACTCGCCGCCCATACTCTCAACCTGCTCTTTGACCTCAGGCCGGGTGTCGAATGCCCTGACTATCGCACCCCATACTTTTCGCCGCACCAATGGCTGCAAGGCCCGCCACACCAGCACCGATGACAAGCACCTTGGCCGGCGGCACTTTGCCTGCAGCTGTAATCTGACCCGTGAAAAAACGACCAAAATGTTGAGCCGCTTCAACCACAGCACGGTAGCCGCCAATATTGGCCATCGAACTGAGTGCATCCATTTTTTGTGCACGTGAAATACGTGGAATGCTGTCCATCGCCAGCGCTGTAGCGCCCTTTGCCGCCAATGTATCAAGAAGATCAGGGTTCTGTGCCGGCCAGAGGAAACTGATAAGGACCTGATCCGCATGCAGCAGCTCTGTTTCGCTGGCCCCTACCTGGGGATGCTGCTCCGGACCACGAACCTTCAGGACGATATCGCTGTTGTCCCATAATGTACGTGCATCGGGGACTATCTCGGCACCAACCTCCACATACGCAGCATCGGCAAAATTTGCGGCAGCTCCGGCACCTGATTCAACGGCAATGCTAAACCCAAGTTTCTGTAGCTGGACAGCCACATCGGGGGTGGTCGCGACACGCCGCTCGCCAGTGTGAACTTCCTTTGGGATACCTATTTTCATGCACTGCCTCCATGCCGGTAACAATCGGCACGTCTACTCAGAATTTAATCAAGGTGATGTACTTGCGGATATACGTAATGCCCGTGATCTGGCGAACTGTCAAGTACAGAAACAAATTACCTATATATTTGCTTGCGATTCTTACAGCCCGCTCGCTGGCACTGCATTCCAGTCCGTGCACATTATGTCCCCCAAAAATCATGTAGGTTCAGTATGCGGCATCTAAACGTAAGGGCTATATCTTTCTGCCTGGTGATACAGACACTACAGCCGGCCTCATTTTCAGTAGTTTATTCCGGACTTCCAATTAATGTGCTCATTAATAGGAATGTGGCGCTCTTGCTCACAAGCGTATTGCTGGTGTATCGTTTTTTCCTCTCCTAAATAATCAATTTCATAAACACCAAGTACAGGCAAGGTCGTTGAAAGTCATTCACTGCTTCAGATCACCGGTAGGCGGACTTTTCCGCCATGTATATGATTTAGTGCGCTATCAGGCCGCTAATGGCATACAAACGGGCATTATTTGTGATGACAGCACAGGCCGCGAACAGGCTGAAAAAATTCTTGATGAACTTGCTTCTGTATGTGAATTGGGTATTTATCGCCTACCTATACCCCGGCTACCAGGACTTACCGACTATCGTTCATTACAAAAAGCTGAAAATATTTGCCAGGATATTCAACCCGATATTATTCATGGCCATGGTGCGAAAGGCGGTGCATATAGTCGCTTACTGAGCAAAAGGGGATTGGCCCACAGTGTATACACGCCACACGGAGGAGCGCTGCACTACAACCCGGTGTCTATAGCCGGGGCAATTTTCTTCACCATGGAGCGACTGCTGGGCCGGTATACAGATGCAATGATATTTGAAAGCCGCTTCGGCGCTATAACTTACGAGAAGAAAATTGGGGAAATACCCTGTAAATACAAAGTCATACATAATGGACTGTCAGAAGCCGAGCTAACTGCCGCAGACCATATTAATGGTGAAAATGACTTCCTGTTTCTGGGAGAATTCCGTGGATTGAAAGGAATTGATGTACTTCTTTCGGCCGTAGCTATTCTTAATAAAGAACGTATTAAGAATAAGGAGCGGCCCGTCAAATTAATTGTGGCGGGCGGGGGGCGCGGCAAGCCAGACAAACTTCTATCTCACATCAAAACCATGGGACTCGAAGAGACTGTTGAAATATCGCCGCCTATATACCCCGCGACGGAAGCATTCCGTAAAACAAAGTGTATTGTCGTGCCCTCACGAGCTGAATCCTTCCCTTATATAGTGCTTGAGGCCGCAGCCGCCGGAGTACCATTAATTACTACCAATGTAGGTGGAATTAAGGAAATCTTTGGCCCTTATTCGGATCAACTTATAGAACCGGATAATGCGAAGTTATTAGCCGATGCAATGCGAGCAACAATGGATAACCCGGAAGCCACTACTGCAAAGGCAACGCAGCTCAGAGAAAGAGTGCGCAGTTTGTTTCGTATAGATCAGATGGGGCGTGATATTGATGCCTTCTATGCAGAAATCATTAACCCATAAAGCCTTTTAACAGGCTGACTAACACCAAAGTTTGTGCCTGTGACTCCGGCCTTTGGGCGGGCTGCATCAGTAGCCACTAATTATTCTAACTAACATCCAACTTTCTGAAGCGCCGCCACAATGCGAAAGGTGCACCACTTAGGAACAGGCGCACGTAGCGATTTTTCTGGTAATCGCCATTTAAGGACACTCGCGGCAGGGCATGAAGGTGATCTCGATGCTCGGGGAACAGGATGCCCTTTCGCGTTGTTGTCGATGTCAAAAAGCCTGACTTATTCAGAATGTTGAATTCACGTCCCGCTGCAGAACCTGAATCACCAAAAGGGTAAGCAAAATGTTCGGCCGGCAATTTGCCCAATTTTTCTGCAATCAATTGACGACCTTTAACAACCTCATCTCTCACTTTCTCCGGGCTTAGCTTACTAAGTGCATAGTGACTGACAGTATGTGCTCCGATAGTAACCAAGTCATCCTGCGCTAATTCATGAAGAGATTCCCAGGTCATGGCGCACTCCTCGCAGAGCTTTGCAGGATCTATATCAAATTGGCCTAGCAATTCAGCGATGGCTGTCTGCTGATCGGATTGCGATAAACCACGCAGATACCAATAAATGGCATCAAAAGCACTATATTTTTCATCAACTGTTGACGTCGGGTAATCAAACTGTCTGCCAACCAGTGAGAGACGGATATTTTCTTCGTGCCGGATGATTTCTTCCAGATGCTCCCACCAAAGCACAGCAGTTCTA
>PVMK01181375.1_pt1 | contig 20051 bp, 14 predicted proteins | sample 1853481 | NCBI WGS metagenome assembly PVMK01 (sample SAMN08533507, study PRJNA380276) | Marine sediment metagenome, whole genome shotgun sequencing project. | reverse complement strand
CCGATGGCTTCCACCTCTGGTCGGACACATACGACTACCGGATGGACGACATTTTTCGGATCCAGGATGAGATATCGCTGGCGGTTGTCGATGCATTGAAAGTGACCTTGCTGGGCGAGGAACGCGAACAGATCACGAAGCGGACGACAACCAATATCGAGGCGCATAACCTGTATCTCAGAGGACGGCAGTATATGCACCTGAGGACCCAGGAGTCAGTTGAACAGGCGATGACCCTGTTTGAGCAGGCGGTGCGCATGGATCCGGAATATGCCCTCGCCTACTCCGGTCTTTCGGACTCCATCAACATCCTATCCAATAACCATATGCTTATTACCAACGAGGACGCATTGGAGCGGTCCCGGCCTTTGATCGAGCGCGCCCTGGCGCTTGACGACTCGTTGGCTGAGAGTTGGGCGTCCCTTGGGCTGATCGAGATACATGACGACAATCCGAATGCCGCGGTAGAAGCGCTGGAGCGTTCGATGGCGATCAACCCAAGTTATACCCAGGCCCATCTCTGGTACGCCAGCGTCATCAGCAGCCCGCCGTTCGACAAGCCTGAGGATTCCGTCGCAGTGCTGGAAAAAGTGCTGGCCATGGACCCACTGTCCAGAGTCGCGCGTAATAACATTGCGGCCAATTTGCAGCAGATGGGGAGATTTGAGGAGGCGGAAGCCCAATGGCGTACCGCGATTGCACTCGATCCCGACTACGACACAACCTATGTCGCTCTGCATTTCCTGTACTCAAATAGTTACTACCGCCACGACGAGGCGCTCAGGTGGCTCGAAAAGGCCTACGAAGTGGCGCCGGATGACACGGGCAATGCCATCAACTTTGTTTCGCTCTATTTAGAACTTGATATGGATGATGAGGCGGAAAAGTGGGCGACCCATGTGCAGGACACCGCGCCAAATCACCCGATCTCCCAATTAATGCCAAGCTATGTCGCCCTGCATAGGCAGGATGTCGCCCGCGCACTGGCCGAAACGGCGCGACTCATCGATTCACCAATCTGGAACGCGTCCTATGTGAAGTCCACCAGAATCCAGGCGTTGATGCTCGCAAATCGAATTGACGAAGGACTGATGCTTGCTCGAGAATATTTTCCTGAAATTTTCGAACCCGAATTTGTCTTGACCAGTTTCAACGATTTGCAGCAAGTCACTTTGATAGCTTTCATGCTAATGGAATCAGACGATCCTGAATCAGCGGCACCACTGTTGGATACCTGGCGCCAGTTCGTGGTCAAGCAGATGCCTTCTGAGGCCGGCCGCGAATCGATGTTGGCCATGCAGGCTCTGGCTGCGCGGGACTACGATCAATTCATCGAGAGACTTACACATGCTGTCGATCTTGGCTGGCGGCAGACGATCGGAGTGAGCTGGACTCTGGATGAGGCTCCCGTTACACGCGGCTATGTTGGCCGACCCGAATTCGATGTGCTGGTCGAACGAATCGCGACAGACATCGCCGCACAACGGGCGCGTGTCGAAAAGCACCTGCGCGACAAGGCATCCGCGGACGCAATCTGAGTCGATGTTGACCCGGGTGTGACCACCACGACCCACCAGTCACCGCGGCTACCACTCACCAGAATTCGGCATCGATAGCCATGGCTCGCATTGAGGCAAAGCCTGCCCCTTCTGCAAGAGCTCGATAGAAATATTGTCGGGCGAGCGCACGAACGCCATATGGCCGTCCCTGGGCGGTCGACTGATCGTCACACCTTTGTCCAGCAAGGACTGACACAACGCATAGATATCGTCGACCGCGTAGGCCAGGTGCCCGAAATTTCTACCTCCGGGATAGTCTTCCGCATCCCAGTTATGCGTTAGTTCGACCTGTGCCTCTTCATTGCCAGGTGCCGCAAGAAAGACCAGCGTGAACCGACCGCTCTCATTATCGTATCGGCGCAGTTCCTCAAGGCCCAGCTTGTTGCAATAGAAGTCCAGCGATTCGTCCAGATCGGTCACACGGACCATGGTGTGGAGATATTTCATATGCATGCTCCGTCGAGTCACAAATATTGCGAGAATTATAGGCGGATCCATACGATTTCCGCCCCACTCATGCGAGCAAACCGGGCCGTTGCGGAAAATGGGCCCCAGGGTCTGGATTTTTTCGCTCATCGGTGTATCTTCCCGCCCTGTTGTTCCGGGACTATGTGAGCAGAAAACGAGGAGAGGACCCTTGAAGTTGACGTTGTTGCAGATGGTATCTCGTGCCATGGAAAGGATCACCGAGGTCAGTGTCGACGACTTCGAGAACAGCAGACTCGACGATGCTGTCGTGATCGATGTCCGGGAACCCAACGAACACCAGGAGGGACACATCCCGGGTTCGGTCAATATTCCCCGCGGTGTACTCGAAGCCGAGGTCGACACCTCACCTGAGATGGGCGGCAAGATAGCGCCCGAATTGCAGAACCCCGAAAGAGCGATCTATCTGTACTGCAGAACCGGAGGGCGCTCGGCGCTGGCCGCTGATGCTCTGCAACAGATGGGTTTTACGAATGTTTTGTCGCTGGCCGGTGGAATGCTCGCCTGGAGCGACTGGCAGAAAAATCTCTGGCGCAGCGGCTAGCCTGAATCCTCGACAGGTTCGGACTCGACTTTCATCTCACGAGGCCAGGCACGTAACAAGGCCTGCAGGACAGTCGCCAGCGGGATGGCAAAAAAGACGCCCCAGAACCCCCACATACCGCCAAACACCAGGACAGCCGCGATAATTGCGACTGGATGAAGGTTGACCGCTTCACTGAACAGCAACGGCACGAGAAGATTGCCGTCCAGGAACTGGATAACGCCGTAGGCGACCAGCGTCCAGACAAACTCGCCGGTTACTCCCCATTGGAAAAACGCCACGCTTGCAACCGGCACACCAACAACCGCCGCACCGATATAGGGAACCAGCACCGAGAAGCCGGTGACCACAGAAAGCAACAAGGCATATTGCAAACCGAGAAGTCGGAATGCGATGTAGGTAACGATGCCGACAATCAGTATCTCCCAGACCTTGCCGCGCGCATAGTTGCCGATCTGCCGGTCAACTTCCGCCCAGACCTGGTTTACCAACGGACGCTCTCTCGGCAAAAACCCGGCGCACCACTGCAGAATTTCGTCCTTGTCCTTGAGCAGGAAGAAGACAAGCACGGGAAGCAAGACAAGATAAACGCCGAGCGTGATGACGGTAATCAGTGACGACATCGAATAGGTCAGCACATACTGACCGGCGCCGAGTACTTGTGCGCCGACACCGCTGACCAGCTCCTGGACCTGCTCCTCCGTAATCATCGATGTCCGCGACGGTAGTAGCAGGAGCTGCTCCTGCAGTACCGAGATCATGGCGGGCACTTGCTGAATGAGCGATGCGACCTGCCGTATCAGCATCGGCAGGAGACCGAAGGCCGCGAATACCAGGAAAGTAAAGAAGACGAAGAAAACGATTAGCACAGCAGCTAGGTGAGGGATTTTTCGACGCTCGATGCGTTCGACCAGCCCTTCCAGCAGATAGGCGATGACGACCGCCGCCAGCAACGGGGCCAGCATGTCGCCAAACACGTACATACCCACAACGATGGACAATACGCTCAAGGTCAGGATGACGATCTGCGGATTCGCCATCTGACGGCGGATCCAGCCACCAAGCATATTCATCTGGTTTCTCCTGATATCGGTGCGGGAAAGGATAACAGGGGATCAACTGGCGCGCGCCACTGTGTTTCCCTCCGACGCCGGTTCGAAGTCGGACCTCAGCAGGAGACGACACATGGCAGGCACTACCAGCAAGGTCAGCAGCGTCGAAGCCAGCAAACCGGAGATGATCGACCAGGCGAGGGGCGGCCACAAGGTACTTTTGGTCAAAGTCAGAGGCGCCAGTCCGGCGACGGTGGTCACAGTGGTTAGCAGGATAGGTCGTGTACGACGCGCAACGGCGTCCGCAATCGCGTCCGACAACGACTCGCCGGCGGCCAGATTGGCATCCAGCAGATCAATCAGGACGATGGCGTTGTTGACCACGATACCGACCAGCGCGAAGACACCCAGCATGGCTGTAAAACCAAACGGGTTATTCGTCAGGAGCAGTCCGGGAACAACACCGGTGGTAGCCAGCGGCACTGTGACGAGGACGATCATCAGCCGCCGGAAGGAATTGAACTCGATCAGAAGGAAGATCAGCAGCAGGACGACTCCCACCGGCATGGCTGAAAACAACGCGGCATTCGCATCTCCCGAACTCTCCTCTTTACCGCCGAATTCCAGCCTGACACCCGCCGGCAGATCGACACCCTCGAGTCTGCGCTGGAGTTCGCTGGTCACATTGCCAAAAGCGTAGCCTTCGTCCAGCTGGGACAATACGGTGGTGACGCGTTGCAAATCCCGGTGCTGGATAGCGGACGGTTGCCACACGAGCGACTGTCGGACCAGCTGGGCAAGCGGTACTGTCTGCCCGTCGGGAGCAAAGACGTAGGCCGTATCGAGATGATCGGTGGAGAATCGCTCACCCTCGGGTGAGCGGATAACGATCGGAACGGGGTCCTGCCCTGCCCTGTACTGACCAATCTCGATGCCGAGGGTGCGACCACGCAGAGCCAGGGCCACATCCGATCTGTCCAGGCCATAACGTGAAGCGGCAGCATCCTCCACTTCGAAAACGAGGGTAGGACTGCCTGTGCCAAGCGATTCGCGCACATCCGCGGTGCCTGGCATCGCCCGGGCAAGATCCATGACCTGCTCGGTTGCCTGACGCAGCGATTCAAAATCATCGCCAAACAACCTGATTTCGATCGGCGCAGTGACGGGAGGACCCTGGCCGAATCGCTGAGGTACAACCTCTACGTCGGGCAGACGATCACGCGCATAAGCTCGTGCCCAGGTGAAAATGGCGGAAAGATCGTCAGCGCTGCGCGCCATGACGGCCAGGCGACCAATATGCGGACTGCGGGGATTCTCGGTCAGGTTGTAGAAAAAAACAGGACCTGAAAACCCCGTCCACGTGTAGACATCGTCTACCTCGGGCAGCAACAGGAGTTCGTTCGCCATCGCAACCGCCGCGGCCGATGTGGTACTGACATGGGTGCCTTCCGCAAAGTTGAGATCGATGACCATTTCGCTACGCGATGTGTTGGGAAAGAAATCGCGATCGACAAACTGCGCTCCAAAAGCAGCCAGCGCCACCAGCGAGGCGGCGGCGATCAAGACAACGACGCTGTGGCGGTCGGCGAATCCCCCAAGCCAGCGCCCCATGGCGACCAGCTTCTGGTCCCTATTGTGCGGGTTGGGCCGCAGTACGAATTCAGCCAGGGCCGGTGTCACGAATATGGCGAAGAAGTAACTTACAGCGAGGGTCAGCATCACCATCGCCGGGATCATTCTTGTGAAGTCGGCCGTATTGCCTTTCGAGATCAACATCGGCACAAAAGCGGCCAGGGTGGTGCCGGTCGCCGACCCCAGTGGTTTTGCCAGCTCTTTGACCGATTGCAGAGAGGCCTGTGTGCGACTCAGGCCATGGTCCAGATGCCATTGCATGTTTTCAACCATGACAATGGCGTTATCGACCAGCATCCCCAGGCCGATCACCATGCCGGCGATGGCCATCTGGTGAAGCACGCCACCACCGATGGCATACAACGCCAGTGAGGACAGAGTCACCAGAGGCACGACCGACGCCACCAAGAGGCCAAGACGCATCCCCATTGTCAAAAAGAGGATTGCCGCGACGATGATGACGCCCAGCAGCAGGGAACGACCCAGTTCGTCGAGACGGTACTTTACGTGATCCGGCTGAAAGAGAATCAGCCCGATCGACAATGGTTCGAATTCGGTGTCGAGCTTCGCGACCATCTCCTGGAGGCGTTGACCAAATTTGACAACATGCACGGTGTCGCGCTCGATAATGACGGACAGCCCGATCGCCGGCAGGCCATTGACCCACATGAATTCCCTTCCTGGTTCGGCAGGCCCGTAAGTAGTCGTCGCGATTTCCGACAATGGCACTGAAGTGCCGGACGGCAGCAGTATCGGGCTCATTCGAATTTCGTCTATGGAACGAAACTCGCTTTCCGGTCGCAGGGTGGCTGTCTTTCCTGCAACCAGTACCGTGCCACCACTGCTGACGCGATTACGTGCATCGAGCTGTGCGGCCAGAGATTCCGGCGCAAGACCGAGGCGGCGGGCTACCGCGTCGGAATAGGCGATTGTGACCTGCTTGCCGGGATCACCGACGACTTCGACACGTGAAATCCCGTCCAGCCGGAACAGTCTCTTCTTGACGCGTTCGGCGACATCGGCAAGCACGGTAAGATCATCAACGCCCGAGACGGTAACGACTGCCGATGCATTGTCCACCGCGCGGTCGTCGACAATCGGTTCGCCAACCCCGTCCGGAAACTCCTGTTGCGCCTTCTGAACGGCGACGCGGACGCGGTCCCAATGGGTATCCGTGTCGTATACGTGTTGCTCGAAGCGGATGCGTACGGTGGCCTGTCCCGAGCGCACCGTCGACTGTATGAAATCAATATCCTGGACCTGTGCGAGTTCTTCTTCGAGTGGCTCCAGGACAAGGCGCTCCACACGCTCCGGATCGGCACCGGGATAGGGCACCAGCACAAAACCACCCCGGTAGGGGAACGACGGATCTTCCTGACGGATCATCCCGGTCCAGGCGGCCATGCCAACCAGCGCCAGGACTGCTGCAACCGAAAGGATCAGTCTTCTCTGCGCAACCGCTGCGCCGATAAGTCCGCTCAACGCAAAACCTCGACTGATTGTCCGGGAGTCAGAGAACTAAGCGCCGTGACAACGACTTCGTCGCCCTCGCGTAGTTCCCCGGCGACATCGACATCCTTGCCGGACAGCCGGCCAACATCGACCGGCACCACTTCTATCCTGCCGCTGCGAACCACATAGACGCGCGGTCGCCCGGTACCCGGGTCGAGGATGGCAGCCAGCGGAACGGTCATGCGTGCCCTGGAGACGATGGGTATACGAGCCTCTGCAGTCAGCCCCGGACGCAGATCTCCACCCGATTCCTGCAATTCTATTTCGACCGGGAACAAGCCGCTCTGCTCGCCGCCGGCGTCGCCGACGTGAATCACAACGCCTGGCACGATGCGATCGTCAAAAAACGGAAGAATCAACTCGACTTCATTGCCCGGTGTAAATTTCGAGATGAGCGACTCGGTGACTGCCAATTCGACTTCAAGATTGCCGTCTCCGCTAACCTGCACGACCGGTTGTCCGGCCGCGACAAATTCTCCGGGCTCGAAAAAGACAGCATTTATTGATCCATCGAAGGGTGCGTACAGCCTCGCTTGTGCCAGCGTCTGGCGAGACTCGACAAGTTGAGCGGCGGCGAGATCGCGTGCAGCCCTTGTCGCATGATGATCGGTCCGGACTCGCTCCAGTTCCGCTTCACTGATCAACCGCTGTGCACGCAGGTCCGTCGACCTTTTTACATCCCGATCGAGTTGCCTGATCCGGATATCGAGTTCTCTGACACGCGCCTCACCCGCATGAACCGCCGGACCGAGCGAAGGATTGAAAAGACGCGCGATGTTCTCCCCTTGTGTGACTGCCTGGCCAAGATTGATCGGACGCTCGATCAGGGTTCCGGATACCAGGAAGGACAGAGTGGCACGGCGCGAAGCCCTCGTGACACCGGAAATGCGCAGTTCTCTCGTGCCCTCAGCGACGCGGACATGGCTGATGCGTACAGCCCGATCCTCGATCGTTGCGAGCTTTGCATCCGGCGCCTGGCCGCAGGCACTGATCGCGGTCAGACCCACAACGGTCAGGCAGAGCAGAAATCTACTCGTTCGCATCATTTGATCTCCAGCATCCAGGACTTGATGTTGTCAGCGTAAACATATATGTTGTCACTGTCAACATTGCTATCGGGTTGCGGCTCATAACAAATGGCGCTCCAGAAAAGACAATCGATTAAATGCACCACGCCCTATCACCATGGCGATCTTCGCGATGCCCTTGTGTGCGCAGCGGAAAAGCTGCTGGAAGAACGTGGCGCAGCTGGTCTGAGCCTGAGGGAAGTAGCGAAGCTGGCCGGTGTCAGCCATGCAGCGCCCTATCGGCATTTCCGCTCAAAGGCACAACTTTTCGAGGCCGTCGCCAAATCTGGATTCGAACAGCTGGCATCGTTCGTTGCAACGGTAAGAAGCAACCACCCCGGCGAGCCGGCCAGACAATTGATGGCGGCCGGACAAGCCTACGTCGAATGGGCAATAGCAAACCCTGAACGAACACGCCTTATGTATGGCGGCATGATGAAATCAGACACCGTTCCAGAGGATCTTCATGCGGCGGCCGAATCAGCCTATGAAGCGATATATCAGGTCATGGATGAAGGTCGCAGAACAGGCATCTTCAGAGGTATGGACACTGACAGCATGGTAGTCTCCGCATGGTCGCTCGTTCACGGTCTGACTATGTTGCTTCTCGGTAGCGGTAAGCTCGATCCGTCAGACCCGGACGAAGTGCGGGAACTGGTTACCACCGTGTGCAAGACGGTGCTTTTCGGCATATACGATCGTGGAACAGACGCCAGGGGAAATTTGATTGACGACTGAAGCCACCAGTACGGGCGACGCTCAGAACACGGCAAAGAAACCCGTGGATCGCCTGCGAAAAGAGCTGATAATCTTTAGCGTGATGGTCGCTATCGGTCTTGTCGCGCTTCCGATCGCGATATTCAAAACCGGTGAGATCCTGCTGGGAGAATACTCCGGCGAAGGTCACGGCATCGGTCACCTCTACGGCGACATTCTTGGCGGCCTGTCGGCCGGTGACTGGAACGCCTGGTTACTCGTACTCGGTCCCTGGCTGGGCGTCATGCTGCTGCGAACCCTGTGGTGGCCTTTGGCCCGTTCGCGTCGGCTGGCGAAGGCGCAGAATCAGTAGGCCCTTTCTTCTCAGGCCTAAATCAATGCCTGAGAACTGCGTCACGGACGCCACCTAAGTACCCGTTTATATTCATCTTATGGCAACGCCAATAGCTTGGCGGTGCTTCCCGTATTGGGGGGAAATGATATGACACAGATTAATAAAGGGCGGCTATTCGTCCGCCAAAGACCGTCAGACGATGAACTGGCCGGCGTCATCCGCAGGGGAATAGCCGAGATCGACTCGTCGCGACCGAGAGAATCGATCACGACCAGGAAACCGAGAGCTGGAAGCAATCCCTATGAGTGTGGGACGACAGGCCGGTTCAGGCATCATCATCGTCGTCACCACCAAACGGCTGACCAGCTCGCCAAGGACTCTGGCGATGCGTTCAATCCTTACGATACCGCTGCCGGATTGCAGACAGGCCGATCCTGGGATGATATGGAATTCGATACGCTGGAGTTCGACAACGAATAGACCGGGTAAGCTCTGATCTGTTCTGAGGGTAACGGTTGCGGCGATGCTAACCGAAATTCTTCCCTGCAACCCCGCCGTACTAGCGTCGTCGTGAGCGCATGTCTTGCTGCTGGCTGGCCGCCAGTTCCACACCTTGCCTCTTGACACACGGCGATGGGTCGACCACGCGAATCAGGTGCCGTGTATGACTGAGTCGCTTGTTGAATGCTCTGAGTCTGTCCACCATGTTTCCTCTTTCCTAAGGTCCTGCCTGTCGCAGAGATTATACTGCAGCGCACCATAGCTGGCAATCAAACTCCCCTTTTTTTAGGGCAGCACCTGAGCATCACGTTGGCCTGACAGGTCGGGGCTTCCCTGGTGCATTCGCGACGCGGCGGTCTGATCCCTTACGGCCTTGAATTGATTTCCATCGGCCCACTGTGGAAATCCATTCCCGCCGGCAAGTCTGAGCGCCACCTGGAGGTACAGATCCATGTCAAGCATCGCACCCGACAGGTCCCATGCGGGATCAATTTCGTCCGAGGGTTTGTGATAGCGGTTGGAGACGTAGTCAGTGTCCCTTTCGCGGCCCCATATATTTCCATGTTCCGTGTAATCCGTGCCGCTACCGGCGAGCAGTCCCGGAACACCGAATCGGGCTATGCTGAAGTGATCCGAGCGATAGTAATAACCCTTTTCCGCGAAGGGATCTGCGACCAGCCTGCGATCCTGCGACCGCGCTGCATCTGCAAGATAGTTTTCCAGCTGCGAGCTTCCATGACCTTTCACCTGTACATCGCGCGTCGGCCCCCAGACATTCATGATGTCGATATTCAAAACACCGACCATTGTTGCCAGTGGCAGCGGACTGTTTTCTGCGAAGTAAAGCGAACCGAGGAGCTGTGATTCCTCGGCGGTAAAGGAGGCGAAGAACAAACTGCGCGCGAGGGGCCGTTCACGCCCGGCGGCGACACGCGCAAGTTCGAGTAATGCGGCCACTCCCGTCGCGTTGTCCTTCGCGCCGTTGTAGATCCGGTCCCCCTCGAGGCCAGGGTCGATTCCCAGGTGATCCCAATGCGCCGACAACAGAATCGACTCATCGGGACGGGTGGCCCCCGGGATCACGGCGCCCACATTTCGCGACACCATCTTGTCCACGGCATTGTTCAATGTGACATCGACATCGACACCGAGCGGAATAGGTCGGAATCCTTTTTGCGCCGCTTGCTCGCTGAGGCTGTCGAGGTCTTTTCCCGCGGCCTGCAGAACCATCGCAGCGGCCGCGCGGGTGATCCAACCCTCGACCGCGAGGCGGCTGACGTTACCGTCTCCGCGGTCGAGATCATACTGAGGTCGTGTCCACGTATTGCTGACGACCTCCCACCCATAGGCTGCCGGTTCCGTCTGATGAATGATCAACGCGGCACTCGCTCCCTGTCGTGCCGCCTCCTCAAACTTGTAAGTCCAGCGTCCGTAGTAGGTCATGTTTCGACCATTGAAAAGAGCCGGGTCTTGTGTGGCAAGGCCAGGGTCGTTGATCAGTACGACGACGGTCTTCCCTCTTGCATCGAGCCCTGCGTAGTCATCCCACCCGTATTCAGGTGCTACCACGCCATAACCTGCAAATACGAGTTCGCTACCAGCCAGTTCGATCGCTTCCTCAGCTCGCCTGGTCCAGAAAACCACTTCCGAACCATAGCCGAGACTGGTCTGTTCGACTCTTGTCCGCACGACGAGTTTTGCACCTGGCCGTGTCTGTGTACGGATTAGCGGCACGTCCTGAACGTAGCTGTCCCCGAAGCCCGGTTGAAGCCCGTATTCGATAAATCGGCTCACGATGTAGTCGATGGTTTTCTCTTCCCCTGCCGACGCCAAACCTCTTCCTTCAAATTCATCAGATGCGAGTACGCGAACATGGTCGAGCAAGCGGGTTTCATCAAAAGACGTATCCGCCAGTGGTTGCTGACCTGACGATGGCTCTTGCACGCAGCCGGCGACGACAGCGGCGGTGCAGACGATCATGACAATGAGGCGATTCAACAACAGGGTTCTACCGTCAGAAATTTCGGGAGAAGCAAGGATGGCCCCCTCGATGGGGTCGGTCGGATGATGGCGCCGCGGTTCAGACAATCAGGCCTTCGTTGGCGCCTTCGCGTGTCAGACTCATGCCGTCTGTCAGGGCACGGATCAAAAGTCGCCTGATGGCACGGAAATCAGACGGGTCGGCAAGATACTCACGACGCCATATCAACTCACCGTGCGAAGAATTGATCAGTTGCGCCTGGATGACGAGTTCACTTCCCTCCTCCAGTTCTCGCACCGAGGTATAAAGAACGAGCTCAACCACCTGAGCAGCATTGTCCGACCAGTGGCTGCCGGACATTGTAAGACCGCGTATTCTCAGTTTCAGCCGCTCGTCCCCGCTGCTGAACTCGGCATTCTCCACCAGCGATGCCGGGATCATCCTGAGCAGTTCCGAATCGATGGCGGAAAGCTGACTGGGGGTCGCGGGTACCTGTAGACAGAGGACGGGTACCGAGATCGCGGCAAGACCTGCGACGACAGCAATAGCCCAACCTCCGGCAAGAGCCCCCCTGCCCCAACGATGCAAGAGGCGCGCAAAAATCATCGTGACCGGGAATCCCAGAAGGACAGCCCACGCGACCAGCTGTAGCCGGGCGGCGTGTGGAGTGAACTGAACCAGCAACCAGGCGAGAAAGAGATAAGCCGCCAGTCCTTTCAGAACGGCCCGGTTGGCGTCGCGATAAGATGTCCCCGTCGTCAATCGAGACCCCTGCGGCAAATGCAGTTCCTACAATCAGGAATCACTGGCCCGTCACTTTGGCAACCCGGTTGCGTGAGGGCAACTCGGTTTCAATCGTGTCGACTGTCACTTTCATATCGACAAGATCGCGTTTTACTTCTTCAATCAGCTTGCGGAATTCGGGGTTCTCCTGCATTTGTTTAAATGCCGGGTGTGCATTCGCGCTCCAGTAGTCCCGCCAGCCTCTGTCTATCGCGCTACGCAGCTTTGCCATGGCGTCTGATTCACGGCCATCCATGCTAAGCAAGAGTGCCGTGATCGCATCGATGTGTGGAGTGACCCAGCCCTGATCACCGGCATCGGTGGATATCGCGAGAGCCCGTGCACGTGTCGTGGCCGCTGCTTCAGAGTCACCCGATGAGGATTCCGCGTAGGCCTGGATTGACATCAGGAACATCAAATCCTCTGGTGGCATCGCCATGGAATCCGCCTCAGCCAGACCTTCTCTCAACTCGTCTGCACCCTTGGACACCAGCCCCGCGGATACATTGGCAACGCCCGTCCAGATCATGCGACCAGCCTGCTTGTCGGTAACTTCAAGTGTTTCAGCCAAATCCGCCAGCTTATCGAACTGCTGGCTGGTATAGAAAAATTCCGCACGTGCGCCGAACATTTCCATCTCATGTGTTCGGGACTCGGCCTCGTCGAGATATTGCGACGCGCGATCAAATTGCCCCAGATACATCAGAGCCTTCGCCATGGACAAGTAAGATGTGCCGTAGTCGTATTCGCGGATGCCCTTCATCGCCCAGCGCGCGGCCTCGTCGAAATGGCCATAGGTGAGATTTAGCGCTTCCACTGCGAAAAAAGCCTTCTCGTTGTCCGGCTCGGCCGCCAGGCTTTCACGAAGACGTGACACGGCTTCTTCATATTGTCCGTTTTGGCCGAGGGTCATCGCCAGATTGAAGTTGATCGAGGGGTGCAAGGGATCACGATCGATCGCTCGCTGGTATTCAACCAGCGCGGCGCTCGGGCCACTCATTTCATTGAGAACGATTCCCAGCCACATATGCGCCATCGAGTAATTGGGATTGAGATCCACGGCGCTGCGCAGCGCCATTTCCGCCGCCGGCAGATCGCGCTGGTTGAGACGCAGCAAGCCCAGCGAGGCGTACGCTTCGGCCAGTTTGTCGTCCAGCGCCAGTGCCCTGGCCACGGGCGCTTCGGCCCTGGCCGTCGTTTCCTTTGCAGTCAGGTCGCCATAGTCATCCATCAATAAATAAGTATCCGCGAGTCCCGTATAAGCCAGCGCAAAATCCGGGTCGATCGCAACGGCTTCCTTGAACAGACCGAGGGCACGACCGAGCGACTCTTCCGTCCGCTCGTGCCAATGATGTCGGCCAAGCAGATAGAGGTCGTAAGCCCGGATATCAACTTCGGTGACAGCTGCCATCGATTTCGAACGGCTGCCCACGAGCTCAAGCTCCAGGGCATCGACAATCGACTGCGCAATTTCCGCCTGGATGGCAAAAATATCGTCGAATTGACGGTCGAATGTATCCGACCAGAGGTGAAAGCCGTCTTCTACATTGATGAGCTGGGCGGTGATGCGAAGTTGATCACCCGCCCTTCTGACGCTGCCCTCCAGCACCGTTCGGACGTTGAGTTTCTCGCCAATTAGTCGAATGTCTTCATTGCGTCCTTTGAAAGCAAACGATGAGGTTCGGGCCGCAACCCGCAGACCGTCGATCCCGACCAGCGAGTTGAGCAATTCCTCCGAAATGCCGTCGCTAAAGTACTCGTTGTCGCCTTCGGCGCTCAGATCGACAAACGGCAGGACCGCGATAGATTGTTCACCGGGTCCTTCGGTCGAGAAAAAATCCTGCCGATAGGCGAGATATCCGACGATCCCGAGCAGCACTGCGATGACAACAAAATCGATACCGCGCCTGGCAAGCCTCCTGACTTCCGGCGCACCTTCCCCCAGCGGTTCGGTGCGCACCACGCCTTTTGGCGTGACATCGAAGACCCATGAAAGCAGCAGCACAATCGGGAACCCGGCCAGGGCCGTAATGACAATGGCGCTGATTATCCACTCCGGCCCGTGCAGCGCGGGTACCACGACGGACGAGACTTCGATCGTCAGCCACGCGATGACACCGTACGTCGCGGCAACCCGAAACACTTTTCGTCGGCGCAAATCGGACAGCGTTTTGCCAAACAGTGAGTTTTTTTCTTCCATGCCCGCGTTATCAATCGTTTACGCCATCAATTGGCGCATGGCAACATCATAAAGGTTATAGATAGGAGAGGTCGAACTTCGTTCCCTGTCTGCCACAGACCGTTCCGATTCTGCGCCGAAACGAAGCAGCTCCGTCATTTGACGATTTCCGGGTCCCCGCGTACGCTTGCCGGACACATCTGGCGGGGAACCATTTATGAGCCTCAGAGTTAGCTTCGAACTGGGAGATGCAGACCTCTCTCACTTCCGTAAAATCATGCGGGAAGCCCGCAGTGCGGCAGCCGATCTGGGCCAGGAAGAAATCCTGCAAGCGGCCCGCGACTTATTGAAGGCAGTAGAAGCTGTCACGGTTCCTGATTTCGTCAGCGGACGCCTTGCCAAGATCCAGATTATGATCGACATGATCGAGGATGCCGAATGGCAGCTGCCGGAAAAGGAAACAAACCGGGTTCTCAACGCGCTGGCTTATTTCAGCGAACCGGAAGATCTCATACCTGACCACATCCCTGGTCTGGGCTTCCTGGACGATGCCATTATGGTCGAACTCGTCTGTCGTGAACTTCGACACGATATGGACGCCTATGTCGATTTCTGCGAATTCCGGGACACCGAGAACAAGAGGCGGGCAAAGTCAGGATTGAATACGGATCTTACGACCGAGGACTGGCTGGCAACACGACGCAGGGAACTTCACTCGCGGATGCGCAATCGACGCCGCAGAGAGCGTTCTTCGAGACGCAGGAGAGGCGGCGGTCGTTCACCATTTTCCCTCTTCTGATCGGAAGGCTGATCATAACAACCGTCAACGCTGAGATCCTCGTCAGCGGTCATCACCTGGGCTGCGGGTCTTTGCCCTCGCAGCGACGACGTCGCTGCGGGTGTCGCGCACTCGTCTCCCACGCGACCCAGGAAGACGCCGGGTCGCCCGGCTCAATTTCCATTTCCGCTCCGGACGGACGCCTCGGGTAGACACCCTCGTCATGGGCGACAGGCGTACTCACCCATGACTTTGGAAGGAATATATTCAGAACCTTTCTGATTCTTGTGATGGCGCGGGCAGCGTTTTGCATGTGGTTGCACGAAATCGGATATGGGAACCTCTGATCTATTCATGAACTCGTATCTTGTGTCCAAAATATCCAGCTTCTGCGTTGCAAATCTTCGCAATAGCCAGCTATTACGTGCGATTCGCGCCTTGAATCTGAACATTTTGGATCACAACCTACTTCGCTCAGAATAAATCAGAGGTTCCTATGGAATTGCCAGTATAACGCGACAGGTCCCGAACGGCGTCGTGCCAGCCGTCAAACCGTCAGGAAATTCGCCTGCAGGCGCTGAGAAACTCTTACTTGTCCGGCAAATAGTAGAAGACCGTCATGACGACGCCCGACCACATCACTACCTGGGAATACCAGCGCCAGGATCGATGGCGAAGAATCCCAACGAAACTGATTGCACAGATTGCAGTCATAACAACAAAGATCCCGGCACTTGCCAGCAAGGCGGGAAATTCACTGGCCAGTCGAGGGTGATCATCCATCAAAATGGAAAACAGCAACAAAACGACACTCAGGCCAAGACCGATCGAGAGCGATGTACCCAGTAGGATTCCAGTGATGATTGCTATTGGTTGCATGACGAAGGAACCTCTGATCTATTCATGAACTCGTATCTTGTAATCCAAAATGCCCAGCTTCTGCGTTGCGATTCTTCGCAATAGCCAGCTATTACGTGCGCTTCGCGCCTTGAATCTGAACATTTTGGATCACAATCTACTTCGCTCAGAATAAATCAGAGGTTCACTAATAGAGGATCTGCGACACCGTGAAACTAAGAACTGGAACCTTGCTTGCTCGAAAAATGACCTCTAGCCTATGCAAATAGGCTACGCTGGTACAATTAAAGTCCGCGACCATTGGTCAACCCACTCGCTTAGCAGCACCTACTGAACACATAATCGCGAATTATCTATGAACCATATTCTAAAGTTTGCCGGAAAACGACACCTCGCCCTGCTTCTGTCGGGATTTATTGCCTGTGTGCCGGTCATTGCATTCGGCACTGCCGGAAATGCGGAACCCTTCGAGCAATCCGATCGGCATGCAAAAATAAGTCGCCTGGTGACAACGCTGTTCGAGCGCTCGCATTACCGGCAGATCACTGTCGATGATGAAATCTCATCCCAGATCCTCGATCGATTTATCGTGAATATGGACGGTAATCGCCATTACTTCATGGCTGCCGATATCGAGGACTTCGAGACCTACAGGTACGAACTCGATGATGCCGTCAAGCGCGGTGACCTGGATGCCGTGTTCGAAATCTACTCACGCTATGTACAGAGAACGCGCGAGCGACTCGAGTATTCGGTCAGTCTGCTGGACGTTGAACCGGACTTTTCGATCGACGAGCGATATATCTTTGATCGGTCGGAGCTCGACTGGGCCGCCACTCAGGAAGAGATGGACGAAGTCTGGAGGCTCAGGGTCAAGAACGATGCGGTGAGTCTTATCCTCGCCGGCCGGACCTGGGACGAGGCACGCGAACTCCTTACTACCCGATACAACCGCGTTCTCAAGCGGGTTGATCAGGTCAACAGTGATGATGCGTTCGAGGCTTTTATGAACGCCTACTCGCACACCCTGGATCCGCACTCGAGCTATTTCTCACCGCGAAACTCCGAGGAATACAGGATTCAGATGAGCCTGTCCTACGAAGGGATTGGCGCGTCACTACAGATTCAGGACGATTTTGTCGCCGTACTGAATATCATCGCCGGCGGACCCGCCTCAATTGAAGGTTCCCTCAAGCCGGAAGACAGGATTATCGCGGTCGGTCAGGGCGATGAAGGTGAGATGGTGGATGTTGTCGGATGGCGGCTGGACGACGTGGTCGACCTGATCCGAGGTCCCGGCGGCACCGTCGTAAAGCTGCAGCTATTGCCCGCAGGCGCCGCTCCAGGCACGTCCGAGCATGTGCTCGCGCTGGTGCGAGATAAGATCAAGCTGGAAGCACAGGCCGCGCAAAGCTCACGTCTCGAGGTTCCCAACGGCGATGAGACCCGCAGCATAGGAGTAATCGCAGTCCCGAGCTTTTACCAGGACTACAACGCTCGTGCGGCAGGCGAAGAGGACTATACGAGCACAACGGCGGATGTCAGGCGGCTGATCGCGGAATTGGAGGAAGAAGGCATTGACGGCCTGGTTCTCGATCTGAGAAACAACGGTGGCGGCCATCTTTCCGAAGCAACTTCGCTCACCGGTCTGTTTATCGACCGCGGACCGGTAGTGCAGTTGCGCGATACCAACGGCAGGATCGAAATCCTTCCAGACCCCAGCCCTGAGAAAGTCTACGACGGACCGCTCGCCGTCCTCGTCAACAGATACAGCGCATCGGCGTCTGAGATATTTGCGGCAGCCATACAGGACTACAACCGCGGGGTTATTGTCGGCCAGCAAACATTTGGGAAGGGCACCGTACAGAACCTCTACCCACTGGACCGCTATGCACCCGGCCGCGATCCGCAATTCGGTCAGTTGACGCTGACCATCGGCAAGTACTATCGGGTGAATGGGGGCAGTACACAGCACCGGGGAGTAGTGCCGGATATCGAACTGCCATCTGCTATTGACAGTGAGACAGTGGGAGAGAGCAGCAGGGACTCAGCCTTACCTTGGGACCAGATAAAGACGACGGAGTTTAATGCCAGCCAGTCACTGGAAGGCGCAGTCGCTATTCTGCAGCAGAATCACCTGCAACGAACCGATGCCGATGCGGATTTCAACTACCTGGTTGCCGGTATTGAGGATCTCAACGAACAACGGGCAACGACATCCGTATCCCTGTCGCTGCAAACCCGCGAGAAGGAACGAGAGGAATCCCAGGCGCGGCAGCTTGAACTGACCAATCAGCGTCGCACGGCACTGGGTCAGGAGCTGGTCGCGTCACTTGAGGAAGCTGGCGACGACGAGATACCGGATGTCCTGCTGGATGAGGCGGCCGCAATCGTCGCTGACATGAACGATCTGCCGACTGAGAGCCTGGCACAGGTCGCACCCTGACAAGACCAGCGTAGCACCGACCCGCCCTCTCGGTAACGAGCCGACAGGGCGGGTTTTTATTTCCTGGGCCAGATTAAATATATTTCCTGATTGATTGATAACTAGCGAAATATCCGCGACGGCACCTGCCCCGCCCTCACCCGAACGGTATTCGCATCCGGGCCATTCGACCCGGGCCTCGCCCACAATCTCCGGCGATCCTCATGGCGAGCAGGCGAATCAAGACGAATCCATTGCAACCAAACCCGATGCCGAGGGCATCAAAGCTCTATCAGCACCCGCCCGCATAGTGCATGAGTTTCGCCAGGGTTATCTAGATTTCCTAGGGATTTCAATGACATACACGAATAATCCAGATTTGCCAGCAAAAACAAAGTGTCCCGCTGCCGGTTTGTCGTCTGATTTCACGGCGCGGGCTGGTGTTGCGTTCTGGTAAACTAGTGTTATACTTCACTACAACACTACTCAAGTGCATCAATTCAAAACCCGTTCTTCGGAGGTCAAAAGTGAGTAATCCGGCCAGCTTACAAAATAGATTATGTGCATTGCTTATCGTCGCAAGCGCGGCTCTGGCAAGCGGTTGCGGAGTAGGTGAAGCCAGTATCGCGGTCGAGGCGCCACCTGCCGCCATGGTACCGGTCGTGACGACCCAGCCATTCCGCGGTGAGGCCGTCGCGCTGAATGGAGGCACCGTCAACCTGGTGGCGGATTCGGAAGCGACAGTCATCGCGAAGGTCCAGGGCGAAGTTATCGGGATTCTTGTCGAGGAAGGGGAGATCGTGAAAGCCGGCCAGGTACTGGCGCGTCTCGATAAAGACCGACTCGGTCTGGAACTGGCCCGGGCAGTGGCGGATCTGAACAAGCTCAGGCAGGAATATCGTCGAAATGTCGAACTGCATGAACGAGGTCTGGTCAGTGAAGGCGCATTCGAAAATCTCCGCTATGACATGGAAGCGCTGGATGCCGCCTACCGGCTCGCACAGCTGGAACTGGATTACTCCGAAATACGGGCACCGATCGACGGTGTGATCTCGGAACGTCTTATCAAGGTTGGAAACACTCTGATGTCAGGGGCCCCGGCATTCCGGATTACCGACGGAAACAGTCTCATCGCCTATCTCTATGTGCCGCAGAGCGATCTGTATCAATTTGACGTTGATCAGCCAGCTGAACTATTGCTGGACGCACTGCCCGGGGAGGTATTCGGGGCGAAAGTTCTCAGAATAAGCCCGCGGATCGATCCCGGAACCGGCACATTCAAGGTTACACTAGCCGTCGATCAGGGCGACGATGCTCTGCGCGCCGGAATGTTCGGCCGCGTGCAGGTGGCCTACGACGTCCATAAAGATGTATTGCTCGTTCCGTCCGAGGCGGTGCTCGCCGAGGATTCCGACAGCGCAGTTTATGTAGTCGAAGACGGCGTGGCCAGGAGGCGCACGATTTCGACCGGACTGAGCAGCGAGGCCGGCATTGAAGTGCTTTCCGGCCTCGATGGCAGCGAGAACGTCATCGTGATCGGACAGACATCCGTCAAGGACGGCACGCCGGTTTCACGCCAGGATGACGGCCATCAAATTTGATTTGCCCTTTCGAACCAGAAATCAACAGGAACGATCTGAATG
>PVMK01151860.1_pt1 | contig 20051 bp, 19 predicted proteins | sample 1853481 | NCBI WGS metagenome assembly PVMK01 (sample SAMN08533507, study PRJNA380276) | Marine sediment metagenome, whole genome shotgun sequencing project. | reverse complement strand
GTACTGCCATCGTCCCCCTCGACCCATTCGCCATTGATGTAGGCTTTCGCTTTCAACAAAGCCTTGTCCGAAATCTTCATACTCACTAGCGGTGCTCCCCGGTTTAACTCTTAAATTCAGGCGCCTGAGGATAAAGGCTTATGCAGTCGGTAGCAATTGAGATCAGCGCCTGGCGAAACCGCCCAAACAACGACTCCGGTCGCCTGGCCGGAGTCGTTGCGGGTAACGGGAATCAGGCCGCCGCTTTTTCCTGGCTGCCTAGCCACGCTTCCAGCTCATCAGCGCCACCGATCAGCTCTCCATTAAGAAAGACCTGCGGGAATGTCGTCGCTGCAGTAACCGCGCGCAATGTTCGATCAGAATAATCCTTGTTCAGCTCCAGCGCTTCGTATTCGATGCCGGCCTCAGTCAACAACGCCTTCGCGCGGGCACAATGCGGACAACCGCTGCGTGAAAAAACCGTTGCATTGATTGGTTTCTGCTGCTCGGGCGCCAGATATTCAAGCATCGTATCGGCATCTGACACACCGTACGGATCTCCAGGATTCTGCGGTTCGATAAACATCTTTTCAATGACGCCGTCCCGAACCAGCATTGCGTACCGCCAGGAACGTTTGCCAAAGCCGAGGTCTTCCTTATCGACCAAAAGACCCATGCCGTCAGTAAACGCACCATTGCCATCCGGAAGGAAGGTGATGTTGTCGGCATGCTGAGTATCCTTCCACTCATTCATGACGAAGGCATCGTTCACTGACATACAAACGATTTCGTCAACACCATTTGCTTTGAAGACAGGCGCCAACTGGTTGAATCGTGGCACATGCGAAGACGAGCAGGTTGGCGTGAAAGCGCCAGGCAGCGAGAAAACGATGACCGTTTTGCCAGCGAACACATCATCGCTACTGACGTTCTTCCAGTCGTGAGCCTCACGAGTACGAAAGGTTACTGATGGGACGCGCTGTCCCTCTTTATTTTCAAACATAATCAACTCCGATTAGTTAATGGTATTAGAAATTTTCGTGCGAATTTAAGCTCGATTCCGCGAGCGAGCAACTGAATAGCCGTTATTCTAGATTCTGCACGTTGATAAATAAATTAGATTATTTATAATGTATTAATCGGTTTTACCTATTATGAAATATCCAACTATCAAGCAACTCAGATACTTCACAGCGCTCTGTGAAACACAGCATTTCGGGCGCGCCGCTGACATTTGTTTCGTATCACAGTCAGCCTTCAGTACGGCGATTCAGGATCTCGAATCAATACTTGATGTTCAGCTTGTTGATCGAACCAATCGGCAGGTGACCATCACGAGTACGGGCCAGGAGGTTGCGGCCCAGGCGCGGCTCTGTCTCCGGGATGTTGAAAGCCTGGTGGAAATCGCCGGAGCCGGAAAAGAGCCACTGACGGGCCCCTTGCGACTTGGCGTAATACCTACAATCGCCCCTTTTCTGTTGCCGCCATTGTTGCCCAGGCTCAGAAAAGCCTACCCGAAACTGGAGATATTCCTGACTGAAGACCAAACGCAAAGAATTCATGCCAGGCTTATGGACGGTGATCTTGACGTACTGTTGTTGGCCTTGCCTTTTGATCTTCGCAGCACCGATACCCTGCCATTGTTCAAGGATCATTTTTGCCTGGCAGTTCGGGAGAACTCAAAGCTTGTGACCCCTGAAAACTATCGTTTTAGCCGGCTGGATGAAGAATGTATATTGCTGCTGGAGGACGGGCACTGCCTCAGAGATCATGCCCTGGCCGCATGCAAGATTCGCAACAGTGAAAAAGTGAGTCGCTTCGCAGCCAGCAGCCTGCTCACGCTGGTTGAAATGGTGGATGCCGATCTGGGAATTACATTTCTGCCAGAGATGGCGCGTGGCTCTTCACTATTGAGAAATACACGGGTGAAAATGTACCCGGTGGACAGCCGTAGTTATCGCACAATCGGGCTTGCATGGCGAAAGGGCAGCGCGCGCGCGACGGAGTTTCAGCTGCTGGGTGAATTTATTAAGAAGTACTTCGATTAGTCGGGCTGCAGCAAACTGTGACGCAAGTCACACGCTGTAGCCGGAAAAGCGTTCCAGCATCAGGAAGCTGTGACACTTTGCATAGTTTTGGTGGCCTGGATCAAGCATCTTGAGCGATTGGAAAGCATAACTCCGGAGCAAGCAAAGACATGTGGTTACCTGGTCCAATCTATGAAAGCCTGCCGTACCTCTATATCGTGGGCGGCGTGCTGTTTATCTGCGGAACGCTGTATTTAGGTGTCGGCACAAACGGCGCAGCACTTTACATCGCTTGCGGGTTGATCAGTATCGTCTACGGTGCGTATATATTTAAATTACGTCAGGACGCCAGGCAACGATCCGGTCATCCTGGGGCGCCGGATGGTGCCTGAAGATCGCGGCAACTTTCGCAAGCAGAATCCCTTTCGGATAACCTTATAAGCGCATATTCGCGCCAGTCCGATACAAAAAAAGAGGGGCATATGCCCCTCTTTTTCGTTCACTCAAGAACCTGGCGGCGAACCCCCTGGCCGTCTACGAGCCAAAATTGTGGCGGAAGACCAGTTGGTACTGCCGTCCAAACGGACTGTGAACTCTTGCGTCGAAGTTCAGGTCCTGATCGGCAAATGGTGGGTCCTCATCAGCGATATTCGTTACATTGAATCCTAATGTGCTGCGATCGTTGCTGAAGTTGAAGTTGTAATACAGATCGACCGTAGTCCAGGAGTCGATCACGCTGTTGAATTGTTGATTGGCACCCGACTTATCGTCTTCATACTCGTCTATGTGACGTACCACCAGTTTCGCGTTATGCCTTTCGCCAAACCAGTCCAGATACGCATTGGCACGAAATTGCGGCAACGACGTTGCAATGTTGCTGTCGTTACGACTTCCGACCGCATCAATAGCCACTGTGGTTACGACGCCACCGACCACGCCCGGGATACTGCCAATGTCATAGTTAAACATGTAACTGTAATCCAGGCCAACAACCAGACTACCCAGGGAATTTGTATCAAAGCCCAGGGCTGCATTCAGGTCGACGCCACTGGTTTCGATCGTGGGCGCGTTGACGAAATTGGCGATAACTTTGCTGATATCACCGCTGTGCTGCAGGTTGTCGTTTGGATCTTCACCAACTAACGGGTTGCGTAGGATATCGGGATCACGGCAATCTGGTGTCCTGGCATTACACAAAACATTTTCGATAGTGACTTTCGTCTGCGCATTCTCGATCACGATGACGTCTTCAAAATCGATGTTCCAGTAATCGAGCGTCATGTTGAAATTGCCAACATTCGACAATACCACCCCGATATTGAATGTCGTCGCCGTTTCCGGTTCAAGATTCGGATTACCGGTGGTTTCTGCACCCTTGAATCCAGTGGCTGGGGTTCCGCCGCCAATCGGCACGTCGCCAAATGGAATCAGGTTGGTTTCACGGTTAAAGCGTTGATGCAACGTCGGTGCGCGGAACGTCGTGCTGGCCGACGCCCGCAAAGCCAGTGTGTCGTTTACACTCCACAGCAGGGCAAGTTTCGGATCGAATGTATCGCCAATTTGAGCGCCATAATCTTCATACCGCACCGCGACCTGTGCCTCCAGTTTGTCGGTCAAGGGGATAGCAAGCTCGCCGAATACTGCGAAGACGTCCTGCGTCTGGTTCACATTCCGACCGCCGCCGACGAAGATGAAGTTATCCGTGATGGTAGCCTCCAGGTTACGATTCACCTTCAGACTTTCATCCCGGTACTGGATTCCAAACGCGCTTTCGACGGTACCGGCACTCATATCCCAAAGTGAACGCGTGAGTACCATATCAAACACCAGCAGATCAGCCGTTTGATCCAGGTCGTTGCTGCTGCGCATGAAGCTTTCAACCGCCGGGTCATTGGCAAGTGCCGGATCGCTAAAGCGAGTACTAAACGGATTGAACCACATGCAATCGCCGACGCCGGGCGTGCCGGTTGCAGTGTCGCAGTTCGGGCCACCCAGACCATCAAGCCCATCCGAAAACCTTTGTTGCAAAACAGTCGGTGTCGACTCTACGACGTTATTGCTGCTGTAGCTGAGCGATGTATCGAATTCCCAGTTTTGACCCAATGCGCCCCTGAAGCCGCCAACAAATCGATACGTCTCGTAATCCCGGAACGAACGCTGCGTTGGAAAGTTTTGGCCGAATGGACGCCCCAGGTAAAAACCATCGATGCCGAGAAAGTTGCCGGGATTTTCTGCCGGAATAACCTCGAGCCGCAGCACCGGAAAGGATGGTGAATTGCCGATGTCGCTTACGTCCACCGAGTAGTATGCGGCCTCAGCATAGAATTGATGGTCAGCGTCAAGATCCGTTTCGAACGTCATCCACAGGTTTGTTTTTTCCTGCTCGTCCGCAAGATTGAAGTGTCTCCTGAAAGAATAACCACAACGACCGAACTCCGGCGGTATTCCCAAGTCCGCCGTGCCGCCGCTAACGTTGAACGGAATGCCACCGTTAGCGGCACAGCCAGGATCATTATTCGGTGCACCGCCTAAAATCAATTGCCCGGCGACCGGCGCAAGTGCGCCGAAAGAACCGATGTAATTATTAAAATTCGTTGCTTGGTTCGGATCCGTCAAATCCGGCGTCAGAATCAAGGATCCAGGTCCGGCCACCGACGAAACGGCCCGGTTAGCTTCGAGTTGCTCGACAGTCCAGTCCACCTTGTCCGCTGACAGCTGCTCAACCTCGCTATAGGCGCCAGCAATGACCAGGTTGCTATTGTCACCGGCCCAGCCCCAGATGCCGCTGACGTCCCAATTCGCCTGGCTGGCGCTGTCCGTTCGATCACGGTAACTTCCGGATACTTCGAAGCCTTCGAAATCTGTTCGCGTAATGAAATTCACTACGCCAGCAACGGCATCAGAGCCATAGGTTGCGGCTGCGCCGTCCTTCAGAACTTCCATTCGGTCGAGCGCAATGCTTGGCATGATGTTGATATCAACGAATGAAGCGCCCGAACCGGCTGATGTCGAATGAATCGTCTGGCGTTTACCGTTAAACAGTATCAGCGTTTTGTCGAGACCGAGCCCGCGCAAATTGATGTTCGCGGTGCCTGTATTGCGATTTTGTCCGCCTAACGCATTCGAGCGGTTTTCCGAACCTGTGTTGATGGTCAGGTTGTTGACGATATCAGCTGTGGTAGGCGAGCCCAAAGCCTCAATTTCATTTCGACCGACCACGACCACTGGCAATGCGCCGGTCGTGCTCGAACCCTTAATGTAAGAACCTGTGACCGTGATTTCTTCAAGAACTTCTTCAGCTGTTTGTGCGTAACTCATGCCGCTGGCAACAAGCAGCATCGCAACAGCCGTCATTGCAAGCGGCACTCTATTTTTTACAGAACTTCCAGACCTCATGACATTCTCCCTCGCTCATGAACGGTTGATACCATCACAGACAACTCGTCGATTTACGGTATAACTGCTTTCCTGTTTGGCGTGACCATTGATCGGCTTATGTTGTTCAAAGGCAACATCGCTACAATTTATGCTGGTCATCGCCCCCCCTTACTGCGGGAAAGTATAGCAGAGTAACGGTAACGAGCGACGTTGCAGGGCAGGTGGATTTGTCGTCATCACACAACGAATGGCCGCAAGTTGCTGCTAATCGGGGTCAAAAAAAAGAGCTCCTGCGGGAGCTCTCTATAGTGCTCGACACATAGCTTACAGATTGTTCCGGACACATGGTTTACACATAGACGCATATGGGGGAGAGCCCAGATGCCTTGGTCGATCAAGAGCATCGAAGTCTGAGCCCTTGTTATCGACAACAGGAAGTGCACGCTGGCTGGTTAGGACGATGACTACTCGCTTTGCGTAACCGGTGCCCCGGATATTTCATATTTGAGAACCAGTAAATCGCGGACGCTTAGTGCGCCTCCCATAGCTGTGAATGGCGACAGCCCAAGCTCACCATGCGTTATTTCGAGTTGACCGCTCGCAACGAACGAGTCGTCTGTTAATTCGATGCTGGCCGGAAATGTCACGGTATTTTCCATCCCTGTGACGATAACCGTCGTCACAATGTTCACATCGGGCATGCTGCCGTCTATGGCCGTGGATTGAATCTGAATCGTCGGAAATTGTTCGGCGTGCAGCAGCTTTTCTCCAAGCATGTTGGCCCGGGTACCGTCGATGTCCTTCTGGGATATCTCCCCATCAAAATCTTCTCCTTCAAGTCCTCGCAAGGCGGGATCGTCCACCCCAAAGTCCGCAACGGTGAGCTCAAGCGTGATGGTTGATTCAAGCGGATTCGGCGCGACTACGACAATACCTGAGATGCCGTGGTGCGAAATCACATGGTGGTGACCGAAGCGACGTAACGGACCGTCAGGATAGGCCAGAACACGGAGCCAGCTGGCATCGCTGTCGATGCGAAACTCCTTATTCATGGCCGGTTCCTGTGCCTGACTTGCAAGCGGCGCCGTGATTGCGAGCACAGTCAGCAGAAGGGACATGATGCGCATTTGACTTCCTCGTTGACTTAATCTTTCCGTTAGACCGATATTACTATGTTATTTAGTTATTCGACGTGATCGTTACGAACAACGATATCGACAGCGCAAAGACGATTGAAAATCCTGCCCCTAGCCGTCAGGATACGCGCAGATTAGCTCGGTTCCCTACGACAAATGGGCAAACGCATCGAGGACAAAGGACCATGGTAATACAAGCAAGGTGGATCATAATTCTGACGCTGGTCGCAGGCACAGCGACCAGCGCGGCTGAAGCCTCGGAATGGCAGCTTGTGCAGGATTCGAGCAACGTTCGATTTATCGGCGTGCAGGAGGGATCTGCGTTCCGGGCGCGCTTCAGGAATTTCTCTGCGATGATCGACTTCGATCCGGGAGACCCCACCGCGGGCAAGATCATCGGCGTGGTGAAGATGGACTCTGCCAAAACCGGTGGCGCGGAGAGGGATGCGACGTTGCTGGAGGAAGATTGGTTCGATCCGCAGAACCATCCGGAGTCGCGGTTCGATTCTGAGCGCATCGAGCAGCTGGACGACGGAACATTTGCCGCCCACGGGCAACTAACCATCATAGGAAACAGCCAACCCGTCACAATGTCGTTTGAATTCGAAGTAACGGATTCGACTGCGCATTTTTCCGGCAGCTTTGATATCAAACGCCTGGATTTTGGTGTTGGTTGGGAAGCTACCAACTGGATCGACGACGAAGTCGCCGTTCAGGTAGAACTCGATTTGCAACAATAGCCTGGTAGGAGAAACCGAATGGCCAAAGCTAGTCCTGAGCAACCCCAGTCCGTCAGCAAACGGGAATTCCTGGAGGCGTTCGCCGCTGTCGGTGGCTTATCTACGGTATTGTCGGCGCTCGATGGCTGGGGTATGGGCATTGCGTCTGCCGCGGAGGCTCCTCCCGATCTCTCAGGAAGGGCCGAGGGCATCAGGGTGCTCATTCTGGGCGCCGGCCTTGCGGGAATGACCGCTGCCCATGAGCTGGGGCTGCGCGGTTACGACTGCCAGATCCTGGAAGCCCGCGATTTCGCCGGGGGTCGCTGCCAGTCCTCACGCGCGGGTTTCAAGACGACAACGGTTGACGGCGAAACCCTGACCTGTGATTTCGATGAAGGTCAGTACTTCAACCACGGCGCGTGGCGTCTCCCGAGTTTCCATTACGCGGTATTCCACTATATCCGCAAGTTCGGCGTCCCGATGGAGATCATGGTTCAGGAGAATGACCTTGGTTACCTGAAGTTCGACAACGCCGACGGACCGCTGGCCGGTCGCCGGGTCCGCAAGCGCGAGATTAAAGCCGACATGCGAGGCTACACCTCCGAGCTGCTGGCAAAACTCGCGGATCAGGGCGCGCTCGATGACGAGCTCAACAACCAGGACAAGGAACAACTCATCGACTACCTCGTTAGCGAAGGATTCCTGGATGCGCGGGATCTGAAATACAAGGGCACTGTCCATCGGGGTTACGCGGAATTCGATCCCATGGGTGCAAGCACGGCCAGTGAAGCCCTGGCTTTCAAGGAAATCCTGCAGTCCGGGCTCGGCAATACGTTTCACGGTGTCCCAACAGTTGACCATCCTACGACGATGTACCAGCCCATCGGTGGCATGGATCAGATCGCTAAGGCGTTCGAGCGTAATTTGGGCGGCGTGATCACTTACAACGCCGAGGTTCAGGAACTGAGGCAAGACGATAATGGGGTCAGCGTGCCGTATCGTGACACCGTCACCGGGGAGGCACGGGTTGCGGAGGCAGACTACTGCATCACCACGCTACCTTTAGGCATACTCTCAAAGCTTCCGACGGATTTGTCGGGTCGGTGCAAAGAGGCAATGGCCGCGCCAGGCAAGATGACTGTCGGCAAGCTGGCGCTGCAGATGAATCGCCGCTTCTGGGAGGAAGATGACGATATCTACGGCGGCTACAGTACACGAGGAATCCCCGGGCATACGGTCATCTATCCTTCTTATGGCTACTGCGGCAAGAAGGGCATCATTTTCAATGCCTACCCAATCGGCCGGCCGGCAGTCCCCTTCGGCGAACTCTCGCTGGCCGAACAGGTGGAGCAGGCAATCGAGCGCAGCGAGCCCATACACCCGGGGCAATTCCGCAAGCATTATGATGACAAGGCCTTCTCAATTGCGTGGCATCGTACTCGCTACAACGAAGCCGGCTGGTCGACCTGGTCGCCCCCGGATCGCGAGAAGCACATACCGGTGTTACTTGAACCTCAGGGCCGGGTTTATTTTGCGGGCGATCATGTCGCCCAACTGACTGCGTGGCAGGTGGGCGCCATCGAATCAGCTTGGACTCAGATCGAGAAAATCCACGCCAGCGTCATGCGAGCCTGAACCAGTCGATAGAATTTTCGATTCAAATTCACAACTTCGGCTCAGTTATTCGCATTCCAGCGGTTTAACAACACCGGGCTTGGCCTCATGCGCCGTTATAACCGGGCGCGCCGTCAAATAGAATTCTCTTAGAACGTCCTTAGAAAATTCTTAGAAAAATTGGTGCCGGCACGAGGAATCGAACCACGGACCTACTGATTACAAATCAGTTGCTCTACCAACTGAGCTACGCCGGCAAAATATATTCAAATTATACCTGCCATCCATGGCTCAACATCGTCTTTCTCCGAAAACCGGCCGCGACGTCCTGTCGCGGCGTTCGCCGGGCCGAAGCAATGCTTCGGCTTGCCCGGCTCACTCGTGCGCTTGCGCGCCCCGCTACGCCGGCGTTGTTTGGTGGGACCGGTCCTGCTGATTGCGGAGCGCATTATTGGCTTTTACGGCACGCCGGGCAAGGGTTTTTGGCACGAATTCGGCGCTTTAATTGGACCTGGGGCAGGTAGCCTGGTCGCGCAACATGACCTTTTCCTCGCCATACTTCTCAATCATCGCACCAGCCCCTTTTCCGGGTGGCAGGCCGATATCGACGTAGAAGACCGTTGCATCGCGCATTCTCGGTGTAATGTCCGCCTGCAGGTCGAGTGATTTGGCCTGCAACTCGATGCGTTCGGCGCGGCTCATTTCGCCAAACAGGCCCAGGGATATCTTCAGGCCCTCCTCTTCGGTCGGAACCAGGTAGGCGTCCCCCAGGCCACCCGCCTTTAACTTGTCCAGCATTGCTTTGCCCGCGTCCCGGTCCGGAATATTCCTGATCTGCACCCAGTGACCGACGAAAACCTGCCCCTGGGTTGTACGAACGCTGGCGCGCATCCCTTCATTTTCATAGTCAGCCAGTGCGCCATCCGCATCCGTATTGGTCTTGAACGGCCCAATGGTTACACAGGATCGTCCCACAAGCGCAGCCAGATCAGACGGTTTTCCTGATCCCAGCACAGCACCTACACTGGTCGCTGCTTCCGCAACAACCATGCTGGACACATTCAGCGGCGGACCAAGCTCCGATTCGCTGACGACGACGACGCCCGTTTCGTCGGGATCATCAACGAAACGTCCCCACATGTAGTAGAGGATGTTCGCGAGCAGCAGCAATAATAAGAGGTTTCTCATAACTTACTTTGCAATATGAAAGCCAGACCCTGCAATACAAGATTGGGCCGATGAAGGACGTTGCCATCAAGCTGCTTTAGGATGCGTGAGGCGTCACCTCCGGTCAAGACGATTTTCGGCCTGAAACCCTCTGCTCGCATGGTCTTGACCGCCCGTTCAACTGCGCCACAAACAGCACTCAACGAACCATTTTGTGTGGCCGTACTGGTGTTTTTGCCAAACATCTGTATTCCGCTGCCAGGATTTTTTTGCATTCGGCCTGGTCCACCGATATCGCTGGTGTCTTTCTCAAGCGCGCTGACCATGAGTTGCAGGCCGGGCAAAATCTGTCCGCCAAGATGTTGGCCGTCTTTGTCCAATGCATCGATCGTTACTGCCGTACCAACATCCACAATACAGATAGCACCACGTAATTCTGCCCGGGCACCTATCATCGCGACCCAGCGATCAACACCCAGACGCCGGGGTTGCCTGTAGCTGTTAGTGATCCCGTAAGCGGATTTCTCTGAGCGCGCAAAATGTACATCTGTATCGCAATGGATACCCATGACGCCAGCAAGGCGTGTTGCAAAACTGGCACCTGCCACATTGCTGACAAGAATCTGATCAACCTTGCGAGGAAGTCGCGTCGTTAGCGCATTGAATCCGGATTCCTGCAGCGTCGCGTGAGTAATGCTGCCGGTTCGGGCAATACGATCACGCTCCAGCACGCCCCATTTCAAGCGCGTGTTGCCAACATCGAATAGCAGTGCGCGACCGTCACTCACAGGTGGTCACCCGGTTACCCACCGAAATGCACGCTGCCGGATACGATGCGCCGTCTCCCGGTTTCGGTCTCCAGTATGAGCGTGCCGTCAACATCGATTCCCTGTGCTACTCCGGGCACCAGTTCGTCGGTCAACTCAATTCGTATACGCTGGCCGCGTAGCCAGTCGAATCGCCGCCAGGTACCGATAAACGGTGCGAATCCCGCAGCCGCAAACTGCGCCATAGCGTTGAAAACACTTTCGATCAACTTCGTGGAAATTTCCGACCGGCCTGGGAGCTGGTCACAACATGACGCAAGATCTGTCACGCGACCAAGACTGCTGGAAATACCAGCCAATTCGCTGGCTCCTTGAAAATCGACATTCAGACCGATTCCGACAACCACCGTCACGCTCTCGGTCTTTTGCGGCAGTACTTCAACGAGAATGCCACCAACCTTGCCATCCCCAATGACAATATCGTTTGGCCACTTTAGCCCGATGCCACGTATCCCGAGTCCGTCTAGCGCGTCTGCAACGCTTGCGCCGATTGCGAGCGTCAAACTGGAAAAATCAGGCGGTCGGCTGGCGAATGTAGTCGATATCGAAATACAGAGACCCGACGACGGCGTCGAATGCCAGGTGCGGTTCAATCGTCCACGGCCAGCTGTCTGGTGTTCCGCCAATGCAACGCGAAATCTTCCCGGTGCCGGACACGGTTGTTCGAGTAGGTATTTGTTTGTTGAGTCGATTTCGGAGAAAACCTCCAGGATATCGAGGTGCGCACTCGACAGATCCGACATTGGCTCGCGAATCTTGTCGGCATCGAGCAGGTTCATGGCTTGACTATTTATTCCTGCGGAACATCATCAATCGAGTGTTTTGGTTTTCCGTTCCTGCGCGCATGCGCTGCAGATTCGATCGATGACTGAAGACAAGGTAAACGGCAAGCACGGTGCAATAGATAAACAGCGGTTGATCATCCGGCAATCGTGTCAGCGCAAGATAAACCGGCGCAGATATGGCCGCAGTAATCGTTGCCAGACCTACATAGCCGAACAGTATCAGGACCCAGGCCCAGACGAGCAACACTGGCAGAATCAGCGACGGTGCCAGAACGGCAAGCGTGCCAACCAAAGTTGCTGCGCCTTTGCCACCGCGAAATTCATGCCACATCGGCCAGACGTGGCCAACTACAGCGGCTCCTGCACAACAAAGCGCAAGCCAGACCCGCGACACCTCGGGATCAGTGGCGACGAATGGCAGGTTGAGACCGGGGACGATGCCGGCGGCTACTGCGCCTTTGCCGACATCAACCACCATGACAGCCAGTGCAAAGAGCCAGCCCTGCGTTCGTAAGGCGTTGGTACCACCGGCGTTACCACTACCCGCCTTGCGAATATCAATGCCGCCGCGCAATCGACCAACCACCAATGAACCCATAATGGAGCCGATGAAGTATGCAACAAGAAATTTTGTTCCCAGTTCGAGCATGAGGAAAAGCCAGGCGTTTTGTACTATGCAGAAGCGCATTGTAGCATCAGGATGCGATATCTCAGTTGGGCACCAGCGAATGAACAACGAGCCTGTCCCACTCTTCATAAATCCGGTCGCTGGCCGTGGGCGAGCGCGGCGCGAAATATCATCGATACGCGATCTGTTAGGCACCTGCGGCGTCCCCGTGGAGATAATCGAAAGCACGATTGCTGGCGACCTTGAAGAGAAAATTTTCAGCGCGTCTGCGGCAGGAGCGGACCGGGTGATCATCGCCGGCGGCGACGGATCTGTGCACGAGGCGGTTAACGGGCTGTTGCGCGCGAATAACAGTACTGCGCTCGGCGTGATTCCACTCGGGACCGGCAACGATTTCGCCAAAGCCTGCTCGATTCCACTGCACTGGGAAGATGCCGCCACTTTACTGGCCAGCCGGATATGCGATCAGGCGCCGGTACGTTATGTCGATGCCGGGCGCATGAACGATCGATTTTTCGCCAACGGCGCAGGTATTGGATTCGACGCCAAGATTAATCGAATCGCACGTGACCTGCGATTGCCAATTGGCGACCTGGTTTATCTCATCGCCGTTTTCCGGGGAATGTGGGATGGGGTCATCACACCGAACGTCAGGATCAGGTATGACGGCAGCGAGTATGAGGGGCCAGTAACCCTGGCAAACGTCAGTAATGGTCCCTGGGTAGGCGGGATGTTCCACATTGCACCGATGGCAAAAATCGACGACGGCAGTCTGGACCTGATTTTCGTAGCGCCGGTTGACCGACTACGCATTCTTTCCTTGTTACCGAAACTCATTAAAGGAACGCACATTAATGAAGCAGAAGTAACCCACAGCGCCGTTAGATCTTTTGAGTTGAGCGCCGATGAGCCGGTGCCATCACATATGGATGGCGAGGTTCAGCCCTTACAGACGGAATTTCGAATCGAGTTGCTTGAGAACGCGCTGCAGCTACTTTGAGATGTTTGCTAACCAGTCCTTACGGCATTTTTCTGCTCCGCCATCCGCGTCGGAGTCAATCTCGAGATAACAAGTATCTTCAGGTGGCGCAACCAGTTTGACCCGGTGTCGCAATAACGACTCCTCACGGAAGGCAGTTATCGTCACGGTGTCACCCGCGTGATGATCGCGCAATCGGTCGTCCAGGTTGTGTGCCCTCAGGCGAAGCCCATCCAGGGCGACAGCCTCATCACCGGGTGCAATACCTGCTGATTCCGCCGGGCTGCCTGAATGCACCACGCCGAAACGACTCGCTCCGGCCTCAACTTTCAAGGTTGCACCCAGCCATGGTGGCGGCATGGAACTGCTGGATGCCGGCTTACCGCCCATATCTTTGCTGTTATTTGCCGCTCGCATGCGCATATTGATGCCTGCCGCCTTTAGCAAGCCCGCTAACGGCAAATCCGCAGTGCCTCGGACGTAACGATCAAAGAAATCTTCAAGCTCCAGCCCGGAAACAGATCGGGCAAGTGACTCCAGTCCCCGTTCCGGCAGGCCCTCGCCCGTTTCTCCGTATAGTGACCAGCACTCGCGCATAACATCATCAAGTGATTTTTTGCCATCAGTGTCTTTGCGAATTGTCAGGTCGAGCGCCAACGCGATTAACGATCCCTTGGTGTAGTAGCTGACGATCGCATTGCTTGAATTCGCATCCTGTTTGTAGAAGCGGGTCCAGGCGTCGAAGCTCGACTCTTCGATATTTTGCAAATGCCGGCCGCGGTTACGAGTCACCCGTGTGATTGTCTTTGCCAGCAGTTCGAGGAAGCTTTTTGACGATATCAGACCGGAACGCAGCAGAAACAGGTCGTCATAGTAAGACGTGATGCCCTCGAAAACCCACAGGATCCCGGTGTAAGTCTCTGCTCGCAAATCGTACGGCGTAAATCTCTCCGGCTTTATGCGTTTGACGTTCCACAAGTGGAAGTACTCGTGACTGCAAAGGCCAAGAAACTTTCGATAGTCGTCACTGACTTTTGTTTCTCCGCGCCGCGGCAAGTCTTTCCGGCTGCACGATAAACTGGAGGACCAGCGATGTTCCAGGCCGCCGTAGCCGTCCTCTTCAACCCGCAGGAGAAACAAATATCGATCGAGGTTCTTTGGTGCGCCCAAAAACTTCAATTGAGTTTCACACAGCGTCTTAAGGTCGTGACAAATGCGCGCCATATCGAAATGGGTGTGGCCGATGACGGCAATCGCGTGCGGAATGTTACAGGCCTCAAATTCACCAATCAGTATGTCGCCCATCTCAACCGGATGGTCGATAAGTTCGGCGTAGTTGGCCGCAATGTAGGTGCCAAACTCGTAGCGCTTCGCACCCAGCGGCTGCATCGATGTGGCCACTCGCCAGTCATTACCGACCGGTTTCTGCGGCGGCAGTATATCCAGCTGGCAGGTCTGATCCTCCTGGCCGACTACAACGGGGAACACACAAGCGCCATCAAAGAACGCATGCGTTGTATCCACATGTGCACCACGCACACTCAGGTCGTACGCGTAAATTTGTGCGGTTAACGTGAGTGGCGATTCGCAAGGATCTGCTTGCCAGGTACTTTTATCAGTTTTGCTAAGACCTATCTCGCGCCCTTCTGCTGCGGCACTGATCGCTACTACTTGTCGGGCGAGATCGCGGATCAGGTAGCTGCCGGGTATCCAGGCGGGAATGGCGAATTCCTGGCCCGCGGGATCCGGTTTTGCCACCGTGACGCTGACCGAGAACAGGTGGGCTCCGGGATCGGTTGCTGTGATGCTGTATTGGTGTGGCGTAGACATTACTGAGACCGGCACCCTCTTTCTTATTGTGCTTGGGTTGTCATTGGTGACAATGTAACAAAAACGGGGCCTGAATTATTGGCCCCGTCGTTGTAACTATGTCGCTACCGCACTGCGCTGGCAGCATTCCCTCATCAATTGCCCACTGGCTCTCCCATGTGCAACAGCGGCAACGGGCTCGGGCTTGAGCCATCCATGAAGTAAATTTTGCTTGCCGGGTCCTTGGAAATCGCCTTCAGCGCTTCCAGTGACTGCAGCTGAATGTAGGCGGGATTATTGGCAATCGCCTTATTGATCTGCGAGATCTCATAGGCTGTGGCGTCGGCCAGGATCCTCTTGCGCTCAGCTTCCGAAGCTGCTGCTTCTTTGCCGGCTTGTGCGCGAGCAACCCCTTGCTGCAGTTCCGTGCGCACACGTTCCAGCTCTGCGCGCTCACGCTCAACGGCCTGTTCCCGCTCCTTTTTCTTTTCGATTGCCTCAACGATAAACGGTGGCAAGGTAATGTCGCGAATCAGAACAGCCGTCACGATAATGCCCTTGGGCGCAAGAAAATCCCGCATACCGTCTGTCAATGAGATTTGCAACGTGGTTTGAGTCGCCTCCTGAAAGAAATCTTCAGCGCGCACGATGCTCTTGCCCTGCTCGCGCAACAATGAGCGCAGCTTTGGGACCAGGTGAACGCGAACTGCCGCTTCGGCATCGCCGGTTTGCTCCAGAATTTCCGGCGCCATGCTACCGTCAATCTGGTACTGCACACTAACGTCCAGCCTGGTTTGTAACTGATCCTGGCTGGGCACGTTGGCGGTTTCCTGGTGCGTTTTTTGTCGTGCATCAAACATCGTCCAGCGGTACAGCGGATTGACCGGAATATGCAGTCCCTGATCGTACTCATCCGCTACCACGTTGCCGAACAGCGTTGCGACCCCGACTCGTCCGGGCGGAATCGTTTTGTAGAAATTCATCGCTACAAGAATCAAAAGACCAATTACAACTACAGCGATTGGAAAGTTTTTTTGCATTTTTTGTGTCGCCATTAAGAATCTCCTATCCGTTGAAGACAAAGACTGAGCAGCAGGTATTGGGGCTCAATCGACAATTTAAAGGTTACTTTGTAACATTTGCTTGATCCGTAGCAGGCAAATGAATCTCTGCCAGCATGCAGCGGACACTGCCTCCCGATGAGCTTTCAATGTTTTCGATCGGCGCACTGATCACTGTAGCATTGTCTTCAATGATACTGAGTTGCGCATCATCCAGGGAGTTTAGTGCCTGCTGCGACATCGCGATAAGGCGCTCACCTGACGAGGAGCGTAATTCGAGCATATTCCCCGCGAATGCCTCCAGCTGTTCAAAACTCAGCAAAATCACTGCATGCCCGGTGCTTCTCAGGCTTTCCAGAACGGCCGCTCTCTGCGCTTCATCCGCAATCGACTCGGCACACACCACGGCCAGCTTTTCACCTACATTCATCAACACGTTGGTGTGATAGATCGCTTCACCCTCTTTGTCGATAGCAGCAAAGGCAACAATTTTGTAATCCATTCGTTGTGCAAATTCACCCAGCGCATCCAGATGTGTCCGCGATGACAAACATGCATAGGCGATGTGATTCACCCGGTCGAGCACCAGGCTGCCAGTACCTTCCAGGAAGTGCTCCCTCATTCTCCCGGTGCGAGAGGTCGACTATTTGCCGTACCTGGTATTGATAATCAGTGACCAGCTGCTCAATAAGATCCTGTCTGCGCTCCGTGCGCCTGTTCGGCGCTTCCATCGGGTACAGGACTACCGTGCCATCCGCGTGAAAGCTGACCCAGTTATTCGGAAATATCGAATCCGGCGTGTGGGGTTCCAGCGTATCGTCGAATTGCACAACTTTGACGCCGTTCGCTTCCAGCACGCGGCGCAATCCGTCAAACTCTGCAACGGAATCAAGCTGCTGTTGTTCCGGGTGACGATGTATTCTTGCCCTGAAAGCGGTTGGATGGGGCAGTCAGCGGATTGCTCTGAAAGCGGACCGGCTTGATCATCAGTACGGCAGATGCCAGTTGAGATTCTTTTGCTGAGGTCATATCGTTTGGCTTGTGCTGTCCGGAACCGCAGCTTGCCCTTGCCCGGCACGGAAAACAAGCGAGATACAATGTCCACAGAAACCAAAAAGCGAATATGTATGATCACGATACTCAGGAACCCTGCCTGGGTTTGCTTTATCTGGTTCGGCATAACTGCGGGTGTGTCGTTGTTGGCGACACCGGTAAACTTTACTGCAGCGACTTTGACCCGGCCGGTTGCGCTGGACATTGGTCGCGTAGTATTCGCGGCGTTGAACAAAGTGGAGTTCGTCACCCTGATCTTCCTTCTGATCGTTGTCCGCATGACCGGAAAAGCGAGAAGCCTCTGGGCATTTTGTGGCGTATTGACGCTCATCCTGATGGCTCAATCCGTATGGCTGTTGCCTGAGCTTGGCGCCCGCACGGACCTCATCATTGCTGGTATTGAACCGGCGCCATCGATCGCCCATGCTGCCTATTCCACACTTGAATTGAGCAAGTTGCTGCTCCTCATATACATGGGCTTTCGATCGATGCAGCTGCTACTCCCTGAACAGGGCTCCAGCTCACGACCGGTGGCGAAGTCCTGATGCCATTACTGATCCTTTCCATCATCGTTCAGATTGGCCTGATCCTGCACGTGGTTCGTACCGGCAGGCCAATGTACTGGATATTTATTATTCTGATGGCCCCCGGAATCGGCTCACTGGCCTATGCCATTGTCGAACTGTTGCCTGACCTGTCCAGTTCCGGCCAGGGCCGGCGTGCGATGCGTGGTCTGCGGAAAACCATTGATCCTGGCGGCGATCTCCGCCAGCGGCAGCGTGACCACAGGTTGTCCGGGAGTGTCGACGCAGCACGGCATCTCGCAGGGGAGCTTGTAGAGAGCGGCCATTATGCAGAGGCCATTGAACACTATGAGAAATCCCTGGCAGGCCTTTATGAGCACGATCCGGATTTGCTGCTAGGCCTCGCGACTGCAAGATTCCAAAACGAAGAATTTGAAAAAGCTCGTGATGCTCTGGATCTCCTGATTGAGCACAATCCGGATTTCAAGTCACAGGATGGTCATCTCCTCTATGCACGCAGTGTTGCAGCGTGCGGCGACAAGGACAAAGCGCTGGATGAATACAAAGCAGTTACCGCGTACTATGCCGGTGCTGAAGCAAGGCTTCAGTACGGGCTTTTCCTGGAAGAACAGGGTGACAAAGCAGCAGCGCTTGCAGAATACCAGGAGATCCTTTCCACAGCCGAACTGGCGCCGCGTCATTTTCGTAAAGTACAAAACAACTGGATCAGCCAGGCGAAAAATGGTGTTGGGCGTTTGTCTGATGAGACTGCAGCAATAGACTAACAATACAGTGGCGGATTAAAGAATCGTGTTACCTCTTCCATACTGGATTACTGTTTTGGTTACCTTGTTTGCCATCGTCGTGTGCGTAACCCTGCACTATGAGGGCTTGCGACTTCTCAGTGACAAGTTGCCAATGCCAAAACATCATCATCGGCGTCGCATCATCTTGCTGATCTTATGCCTGCTGCTCTTGCACAGTATGGAGATATGGGTTTTCGGTCTGGGTTATTTTGCGCTACAACACCTGGCAGGATTCGGTGAATTCGTTGGCATAGCTCATCTCGGTCTGCTTGACTGCGTCTACTACTCCGCCACCGTATTCACCACGTTGGGCTTTGGCGATATCGTGCCAGTTGGGCCCATACGATTCATGACCGGACTTGAGGCGGTGACAGGCCTGACGTTCATCACATGGTCCGCATCCTATACCTTCCTCGAAATGCTGAAGACATGGGACGATGGCCAAAAATAACCTCGACAATCAATCGGTCGTAGCGCGTCGTGCCACGCTGCGTGCTGACGATGGCCATCAGATACTTGTAGATTCCTGGCGTCCCGAAGACGGATACCTCGCCAAGGGCACTTCTGCACATTTTTCATGGTCTCGGTGAACATACCGCCCGGTATGAGCGATTCGCTCAGTCTTGTGTGGCTAGCGGAATCATCGTGGTGGCGCATAATCACAGAGGACACGGAGAAAACTGCGACAACGAATCACTCGGGGCCACTATGCCGACGTAAAGACGGCTGGAACAAAGTTATAGCCGATGCACTGCTGGTGCAAAATGATGCCCGCAAGGATTACGCCCGATCTGCCACGTGGTGCTGATGGGCCACAGCATGGGTTCATACATTGCGCAGAGCTTCGTGATGCGACATCCCGCAGAATGTGTCACAACTGATTCTGTCTGCATCGACTTATGCGCCACGACTTCGTCTCAGGCTCGGTAAGCTGCTGGCGACATTTGACGCATGGCGTCATGGCCCGCGGCACAGGAGCGAGATGCTTAATCAGATGAGTTTTGGCGACTTCAACAAACGCTTCGCGCCAAACCGTACTGATTTTGACTGGCTAAGCCGTGATGAACATGAAGTTGATAAATACATTGATGATCCGCTGTGTGGCGCGCCATCTTCGAGTCAACTGTGGCACGACCTGACCGGCGGCATGCTTGAGATAACTTCACGGCGCGCTGTCGCCTCTGTACCGAACGACATGCCAGTGCTGATACTAGGCGGTCAGTTTGATCCGGTCGGTGGAGAAAAAGGAATGACGTTGCTTGCCGATGCGTATCGGAAAAGCGGACACGAGGGATGTGACCTTGCGAGTCTATGCGGACGGTCGGCATGAGATGTTGAATGAGATTAATCGGTATGAGGTGGCGAGTGACATCATCCGGTGGATTGAAGATCATTTGTAAGAGCAACGCTGCGACGGGTGCCGACTCTGATCGCCCGTGCCGATAGACGGATAATCACGAGGATCCAGAACGCGTATCTATTGTACGGCGGGCTCCTTGCTAAATAAAATTGTAGGAGCCCGCCTAGCGGGCGAATAATAACGCTCAGCGGGCGATGTT
>PVMK01120389.1_pt1 | contig 20055 bp, 17 predicted proteins | sample 1853481 | NCBI WGS metagenome assembly PVMK01 (sample SAMN08533507, study PRJNA380276) | Marine sediment metagenome, whole genome shotgun sequencing project. | reverse complement strand
CAAAGATAGTTGGTTTTGTAAAGATTAACTCGTATTGTGTTTTACCGCAATGAGGGCATTCTTTTGCTTTTTTTGCCTTTTCTATGATTTGTTCAGGAATACGTTTTTGAGAAATTTCAGTGTATGCTGCTTTTTTGTCTTTAATTTTTTGGAATGCATTCAAATCTTCTTGAGGAACTTTGAGTCTTGCACAAGAACGACAAGTTGATTGTAATAATTTGTAGATATTATCAATAAATGCAATATGTAAAACAGGTTCAGATAATTCAATGTGTCCAAAGTGACCAGGACATCTGCTGCTGTATTTCCACAGGTTAGACATTTTTGTCCAGGCTCAAAGTTCCCAGTCTTCCATCCATAAGACCTCCTTGAACTGGCATTCCATCTTCATCATATGTTTCAGGAGCAGTAATTTCAGATACTGAATATTTTCTAACTTCAGTTGGAGACCATACTGAGAATCGAATTCCATCAATTTTTTTATTGCTTGAATAGACATTAGATTTTCTCCTTAATCAACAATCGTGGTGCGATGTTAAGACTCTGCATTTCTTGTAATAATAATTTGAATGCATATGCAACAGATACGAAGATACTTTGGCTTTGTCACCACATACTCTACAAACATATTTTCTTTGTTTAACATCATGATAAGCAACTAGTCCACATCTTTCACATACAAAGATATCAGATTTATCAGATTCATCAAGTAATCTATCTTTTAGAATCATTGAAGCACCATAAGCAATCAAACAATCTCTCTCCATTTCACCAAATCTTAATCCTCCACCTCTTGCTCTTCCTTCAGTTGGTTGTTTAGTTAACATCTGAACTTGTCCTCTTGCTCTTGCATGTATTTTATCTGCAACCATGTGGTGAAGTTTTTGATAATATACAACTCCAATAAAGACTTCAACTGGAAATGCTTTTCCAGATCTGCCATCATACATTATTTCTTTACCAGAATATTTGAAACCGTGTGCATCCATTACCTCTTTGACTTCATCCATTTTCTCACCTACAAATGCTGAACCATCAAATCGTTTTCCACGAAATGCTGCAGCCTTTCCACATATTGATTCCATCATCATTCCAACAGTCATTCTTGAAGGGAATGCATGGGATTAATCAAAACATCAGGAGACATTCCCTCAGCAGTATATGGTAAATCTTCGGCTTTAGCTAAAATTCCAAGTACACCTTTTTGTCCATGTCTTGATGCAAATTTATCACCAATTTCTGGAACTCGCATATCTCGTGCTCTAATTTTATACATTTTTCCACCTTCATTTGATTGAGTCATAACGACAGTATCAATAACTCCAGCTTCTGAAGGTCTCACACCAATGGATGTATCTCGTCTGTAAGGACCAGTTGATTCAAACTCTCTATATTCTTCCATAAATCGTGGAGGACTAGTTTTACCAATCAAAATATCTCCACCTTTAATTGGAGATTCAGATGCAACTACACCATCTTCTTCAAGTAATCTGTATGCACGTTCTCCCTTGTAACCTCTAATGTTATCCTCAGCATTTGGAATTTCAAAGTTATCACGCATTCCACCAGGTATTGTTTGGCTTCAGCATCATAGATTCTAAAGAAGAAAGTTCGTCCCAATCCTCTATCAACTGATGATTTACTAAGTACAATTGCATCTTCGATGTTGTAACCATCAAATGGTAATACAGCAACAATACAATTCTGACCTGCGGGTCTGTCTTCTAATCCCAAGAGTTTCATTGCTTTAGTGTTAACAATTGGAGCTTGTGGATAAAGCATCAAGTGTTGTCTGACATAAGTACTGGTATTCATCATAGGTGTAGAAAATCCTAAACTTTGTTTTGCCATTGCAGATTCGTATGTGTTTCTTGGAGATTGGTTGTGTTCAGGATATGGAATTATTGATGCTCCTGCGCCAAGAATTGCTGGTGGGAATACTTCAAGATGTGTGAATTTTTTAGTATCTTTGTCATCTAGTGTGACATAACAATTTTCTTCTTCATTTGCATCAATCATTTCTAAAACTCCCATTCTCAAAAGATCAGTCCAAGAAATTAATTTCTTTGAGATTTTATCTAATAGTTCTGTAGTAAGTAATGGTTTGTTATCTTTGATAATAATTAATGGTCGTAAAACTCGTCCAGCATTACAATTAACGTATAGTCTTTTTGTGGAACCTTCAATGTCAGATTTATGGAATGAGATTCCAACGTGTGGATGAATTTTTGAATTTCTTCTAAGGTCTCTTAATGATTCTGCTAATTGATTACCATCCTTGGCATATCCAAGTAGACGACCATCAACAAATATTCGGGCTCCATCTTTTTGCAAATCTTCTTTTGCATCAAAAAAGTGTACAGTTCCAAGTTCATAGAGAATTACTAAACTATCTACAGATGGAAAATTTACTGAAATAATTCCAGATAGTGCCAAGTTTTTCACCAAACCACAGTTAGAACCTTCAGGGGTTTCACTTGGACAAATTCTTCCAAAGTGAGTTGCATGCAAATCTCTTGCCTCAAAGTTTGGTTGGGTTCTACTAAGAGGAGATTGAATTCGTCTAAGATGGCTAATTGTTGAAAGATAATTAGTTCTATCAAGTAATTGAGTAACACCTACTCTACCTCGTCCCCAGTTTCCAGTTGCAATGGCATTGTTTAGTTTATCAGTAATAATTCCTGGACGGATTGCAGCAGCTACTGCATTAATTCCACGTTTTTGTCCTGATCTTTCTAATTGATATTTCATATCTCGGACAAGATTTCTAAATGCAGTTCTAAACAAATCTGCTAACATTTGTCCTGCAAATTTGATTACTTTGTTACCATAATGATCTTTATCATCAGGAGTAATCCAACCAAGTTTTAATTCTAATAATTTACAAGCAGCTTCACCCAAAAATTGAGCTTTTTCTTTTCTGTTTTCAGGATGTTTACCCAAGTGAGGCAATAGTCCCCAATCAAGTAAAGTTTCTGCACGTTTAATTTGGAATTCTTCTAACATTCCAGGTGCTATTCTTTTACTGATGTAAACAACAGCATCTTTTGCAGTTGGAACATCACCTGCTTTCTCAAATGATCCTTCCAATTCATCTTGAAGTTCATCTACCAAAGAAACTACTGCTGCAATTTCTCTATCAGATTCTAATCCAAGTGCTCTCATCAATGTTACAACTGGAATATCAACTGGAGAGCCAGGAATTCGGGCAACAATTAATCCATCATTTTTCATAACAAGTTCTAATTTTGCGCGATAACCAACAATTGAAGAATATACTTTAGCTTTGAATACTATATTTCCACCTACTTTTTCTCTATCAACAATAATTTTGTTGTAAGATAGATCTTCTAATCCTACAATTACTCGCTCAGAGCCGTTAATGATAAAGTAACCACCAGGATCATTTGGATCTTCTCCATGTTCAATTAATTTTTGGGTAGAGAAATTATGTAAAATACATGCATTTGATTTTGCCATAACTGGTACATCACCAATATGAACAAATCGAGATTCCAAAATCTTTCCATCTTCTATAACACTTGCCTCCATCATTACAGGTGCCGAGTATGAAACATTTCTTAGTCTAGCTTCAGCTGGAGTGATATGAGTAATTGAACCATCAAGTTCCATCATTCTTGGTTGTTGAAGTTTGACTTTACCTAATTGAATTTTGTAAGGATATTCAGCATTTTCAATTTCAATTTGGCCAACTTCATTAATTATACTTTGAAGACCTCTCTCTAAAAATTCATCAAATGAATTGAGATGTTGACGTGCAATACCTTCACGTTTTAAAATATCTTGAATGATAGGCCAACGTTTGTTTGCAGGATGTACCATTTTAGATTTCCACCACGTATCGGTAATAGAGACTAGTACCAGCAGTTGAGCTTTTTCTAGTAATTTTAATTACATCTCCAGGTTTTGGACCAAGTCCCATAATTGCTGGATCATTTACAAAGATTAATGGTAATTCAGTAGGTTTACAATTGTATTTTTTTAAAACTTCTAGAGCTTTAGCTACAGGAATTATTTCGTGTTTTGGTACATAGACATGATCAGGTACTAGAACTTGATTTTTCTTAATTGCCAATTACGAAACTCCCACGTAGAACATTAAATGTAACAGTGAATAATATACACAAACTGTCAAAAATCACGCTCGGGTTAATATATATCTAATCTGAAATCCGGCGAAAAGTATGTTTTTTCTTTTTTGTCAATAAATTTTTTCACAACCTTAAATAGTAAAAGCTTAGGCGTTAAAATGATGAAAGCACATCTAACGGTGTTTGCCTTATCTGCAATTTTAATTGCAAGTATTGGTTTAGCACCAGCATTTGGACAAAGTTCAATTGTAGTAGCTACAGACAAAGCATCCTATTCAGAAGGGGATACAATCTTAGTTACAGGAGATGTTTCTCAACTTTTAGGTGGATTTAACATAAGTCTCATAGTAAAAGCACCAAATGGTAATCTTGTTACCATTGATCAGCTTACTGTGGGTGCAGACAAAAAATTCAGTACTAGTTTAGCTGCAGGTGGTTCACTAATGAAAGTTGATGGAACTTATACAATTACAGTTCAATATGGAGACAACAAAAGTCGAGTAGCTGAAACATCATTTGAATTTGGAGGATCTACAGTAATACCACCAACTGGTGGTAATTCTGTAGTAACTGATACAACAGTTTCAGTAGAGGGTTCTAATGATTTGATCGGGTATGAAATTACAGGTGGAAAATTACTTAGTATTATTCCAGATGTGGATGCAAATTCACTAATCATATCTATTGATGCTACTGATGATGGTTCAATTACACTCACAATTCCTAGATCTGTGATGGATGCAACAATTAATGGTGGAGATGATGATTTCTTTGTCTTGATTGATGGAGAAGAAGTAGACTTTGATGAAATAACAACATCAACTGACAGAACACTTACCATAGCATTTCCAGCAGGAGCTGAAGAGATCGAAATTATCGGTACATTTGTAGTCCCAGAATTTGGTACAATTGCAGCCATGATTCTAGCAGTAGCAATTATCTCAATAATTGCAATATCTGCAAAATCAAGACTTAGCATTATGCCAAGATACTAAGATCACAACTTTTTTTCATTTTTTAAATATACATAAATACCAAGATATATGGTCAGAATCAGGATGAATTTTAAACGTTCAACGACATCAATGGCAATAATCCTTATGGCACTGTCATTAGTTTCGATGGCCTCAATTCAGCAAGATGTTTTTGCTCAAACTCAAGGAATGACAATTACAGCGACAACTGATCAAGTAGGAAATATCATTACTGTAACAGGTAAAACAATTTCAGATTACACAGATATTACATTTTCTGTATGGTCTCCAAGTGGAAATAATCTAGTTGCTGCTTGGCAAACTTCACCAGACGATGATGGAAATTTTGGTACGACATTCACAATTGGTCCAAATTGGACTGAAGATGGATATTATACCATAATAGCAAAACAAGGTGAATCATCATTGTATGAATTAGAAGTAGAAGTTAAAGTAATAGGTGGTGTGACTTTAAGAAGCACTTCTGTAACTGAATCTAATTTAACATCAGATAGTGTTTTAGTAATAAAACCAAATGTTACTAAAGATGCAGGCCTTGTACTTGATGAGATAGTTATCGATAATGGATCCACAATGTTTGAAGTTACTGGAACAACTGACAGAGTAAGTGAAGCAGTTACATTTACCGTAATTGCACCAAATGGAAATGTAGTGTCAGTGGCTCAAGTAGCAGCAGCACTTGATGGAGAAATCGCTGTTGAGATTAGTGTAGGTGGATCAATGTGGAAACAAGATGGTTTTTACACTGTAACTGCATACCAAAATGATAATCCAAAATATTCTGATTCAAAACAAGTAGATATCCTAGATGGAGTAGTAGTACCAGAATTTGGAACAATTGCAGCCATGATTCTAGCAGTATCAATTATCTCAATAATTGCAATATCTGCAAAATCAAGACTTAGCATTATGCCAAGATACTAAGATCACAACTTTTTTTCATTTTTTAAATATACATAAATAGAGATGGGTGTAAATCGCAACAAGATGAATAACCGTACGTCATTAGCGCTACTAGCCATTTTATTTACAGTCGGTACATTAACCATGTCATCAGCATATGCTACTGGGCATTATCAAGAAGCAGGTACAATGACTCCTGCAGATGCCAAAGTATTAGCACAAAAAATGCTGTTAGCAGACATGCCAGTATCAGTCTGGACAGATAAAACAGATTATAATCATAATGAGTTGATTATAGTAAAAGGTCAAGTAGCAAACGTATCTGGATTTCCAATTACAGTAACTGTTGTTAGTCCTCTAAACTCTATTGTTACAATTGATCAACTCACTTTAGCAAGTGACGGTAGTTTTGAGACAACACTAAACACAGCAGGTGCATTATGGAAATATGACGGTACCTACACCATTAAAGTAAACTATGGAAGTGCTGTGAAAAGTGACAGTGCAAAAGTTGAACTAACTGGTGGAGTTGAATTTACACCAAACTACTCAACACCAATTATAAACAAACAATGTGGTGTCAATGACATATCTGCAGGAGGTCAATGTATCCCATACAGTATTTCAGGTGGAGTGGTAACAAGTGCAACTCTCAATACAAATGATAATTCAATTATCATTAATATCAACGCTAATGATGATGGAACATTAATTGTAACCCCATCAAAAACAGTTCAAGATGGTATCTTCATGGTACTGGTTGACGGAGAAGAATGGGATGATGTTGAAATTGTTGCAAATAAAGTAACAATCATGTTCCCAGCTGGCGCTGAACAAATTGAAATTATTGGTACCTTTGTAATACCAGAATTTGGTACAATTGCAGCCATGATTCTAGCAGTAGCAATTATCTCAATAATTGCAATCTCTGCAAAATCAAGACTTAGCATTATGCCAAGATACTAAGATCACAACTTTTTTTCATTTTTTCATTTTTAATAGTAAAGGAAATATACAAACTAGTATTGAAAACTTTGTGGAATATCGAATAGTTTACAGTCTAATAGCTTTACTAATAATTTCTACTGGAACAGTTTTTGCACAAGAGTCATTAATTTCAGTTCAAACAGATGATAACAATTATGATGAAAGTGACACAATAGTTATTTCAGGAAAAGTTACCACAGTTATTGGTAGTACACCAGTTACATTACAACTATTTTCTGAAGGAAATCTAGTAGATATTGCACAAATTACAGTGGCTCAAGATGGAAGTTATTCACATACAGTAATTGCAGAAGGCCCATTGTGGAAAAAAGTTGGAACATACACAGTTAGAGTATCATACGGTGAAGGCAACATTGCAGAATCTGAATTTAGTTATACTCCAAAATCAAAATCAATTGAAACTACGACTAATTTTGAAGTAGATGCAGGGAGTAGTGGAACATTTGATGTGGAATATACTATCAAAGGCGGTACGGTGAAAAATATGATAGTGGATTCAAATATTTTTGCAATTATAGTACAAATTGAATCAACTGATGAAGGAGTAATATCATTAGATTTGCCCAGAGAGTTTATCGGTGCTGAAAAACAAGACGGAAAAGATGACACGTTCATTATTTTGATTGACGGAATTGAAGTGGCATATCAAGAATCAGTAGTACATTTAGATTCTAGAGTGATTACAATTAATTTTGAAAATGGTGATTCAGATATTGAAATTATTGGAACTTATGTCATTCCAGAATTTGGAGCAATTGCAATGGCTATAATGATCATAGGAATCATGACAATAATTTTTGTGTCTAAAAGTAAATTACAAATCAAGATTTAATTTTTAGAAATAAAAGAGTATTTTTCTTTAAAGGGTGAAACTGCACGAAGTTCTTCTACTACTTTTTTGATAATGTCAATTGTTTGCTCAATTTCTTGTTGATCATTAAAGATTCCAGTAGTTAATCGCAATGAACCTGTGATTTGTTCATGTGAAAAGTTCATTGCTTGTAAAACATGTGAAGCTTTCTGTGTATTAACAGAACATGCAGAACCAGTAGAAGCTGCAACACCATACTCATCAAGTTTGATCAACAAGTCTTCTCCATTAACACCAAGGAATGTAAAATGAGCATTATTTGGTAATCTAATATCAGGATGGCCATTAAGAGTAACATGAGGAATTTCATCTAGAACTTTTTCAACTAAAAAATCTCGAAGATTTTTCACATGAGATATGTTTGTAGATAAATTATTTTTTGCAATTTCACATGCTTTGCCAAAACCTACAATATTAGCAACATTTTCAGTTCCAGAACGTAATCCATGCTCTTGTCCACCACCTAAAATTACAGGATCAATGTGGATACCATTTTTGATGTATAATGCGCCTATACCCTTAGGACCATAAAGTTTGTGAGAGGAAATAGAGAGTAAATCTATGCCTAGTTCTTTGACATCAATTGAAATTTTGCCAATGGCTTGTACAGCATCAGTATGAAAAGGAACATTATGTTCATGACATATTTTAGCAATTTCAGAGATTGGTTGAATGGTACCAACTTCATTATTTCCAAACATTATTGAAACAATACTAGTTTTTTCAGAAATATGATTTTTTAGATCAGATAAAGAAATCATGCCAAATCGATCAACTTGGAGATAGTCGACATGGAATCCATTTTGAGATAATTTTTTACAAGGTTCCAAAATTGCATCATGTTCAATAGATGATGTAATAATTTGACCAGATGGATTTTTCATAATTAAACCGCTTAATGCAGTATTGTTTGATTCTGTACCACCAGAAGTAATCAAAATTTCAGAAGGATCTGCATTAATCAAAGATGCAATCTGTTTTCTTGCTTTTTCTATTGCTTTATGAGCTAGTCTACCATAACGATGAAGTGATGAAGGATTGCCATATTGTTCTTTGAGATATGGTAACATTGAATCTAAAACATCATCATGAATTTGAGTGGATGCCGCATTATCTAGATAAATCAATCTGCAATCACATTAATTTTCCCGGGTACATATCCATCTGGATCAACTTCAACAGCAGTAAATCCAATCAATTTTAATTTATCAGTAATTTGTTTTAAAATTTCATTGTCAAATACAGAAATCATTTCTTTATCAACCTCAATTTTTGCTGAACCATCAAGATCACGAACTCTCACCTGTTTAATTTTTGTAAGCTGTTTAACAATAGTTTCACCAAATTCTATTCGAGTTAATTTTTCAGCAGTTACTCTTTGACCCCAAGGAATTCTTGATGCCAAACATGAGTTTGATGGTTTATCATACACAGATAATCCAATGGATTTTGCAGAATCCCTAATGTCTGATTTTGAAAAATTGGTTTCTACAAGAGGGCTTCTGATTCCATTTTGCTTCAAAGCTTCAATTCCAGGCCTATATTCACCTAAATCATCAAGATTTGTTCCATCAACGATAATCTCAACATTATGTTTTTTGGCCAATTCGACTAAATGAGTTCCCAACTCCATCCTACAATGAAAGCATCGATTTGAATCATTTTTTGTAAATTTTTCATTTTCGAGTTCACTGTAATCCAAAAAGAGTTGTTGAATACCGATCTCAGAACAAATTTGTTTAGAAGTTTGTAGTTCTTCCTCAGATAGAGTTTTGTAATCTGCAGTCACCGCAATTGCAGAAGTTCCTAATTTTTGAAATGCAGCATATGCAACAAGTGCACTATCAACACCGCCAGAAAGTGCAATCATTACTTTATTTTTGTCTTCAAACCAATTTACAAGATCATTAATCTTTGTCATCATAATACCTCCAGTTTTTCAATCTCTTTTCGTAAAAATGACTCTGTTTCTTTAATGGATTTATCAAGAGTGTTTGAAATATTTTTCAGATCATCAAATTCAATTTTAAAATCAGTTTTTCCTTTAAAAATTGATTTTTTATAATGCACTTCAAAAGATTTACCATTCAAAGTTAGAGAAAAATTATGAATTGATCTAGGAACAGTGAATCGATTACACTCAGAAATCCGAATTCCCAAAGTTCCAGTTTCAAGTACTAGTGTATCAACTATTTCATCTACTTGTTCATCGTTACAAATCACAGATACAAGATTTGTAGGTCTTCCTTTTTTTGTAATCCCATGAAAAATGGAGACATCCATAGCTCCTTTTTCCATGATTTTTTCAATAAGATTTCCAAGAATTTCGCCTGAAACATCATCCACATTAGTTTCTAGAATCTTTACTGAATCAATTCCAAAAGCATTTTCAGTTCCTCTAACAATTTTTAAAACGTTTGAAAAAGAATCAAAATTTTTTTGTCCAGCACCATATCCAACCAAATTAATCTTCATGGAAGGATAAAATTCAATAGCATGTTTTGACAAATTTACTAAAATACAAGCACCTGTAGGAGTTGTAAGTTCTTCATTTGTGCTATTACCTTTAATTATTAAATTCGAATTTTTAAAAATCTCAAGTATCGCACTTGCAGGATTTGACATTGTACCATGTGAAAAGGTTACAGATCCAGCACCAACCGAAATTGGCATACAAACAATTTTTTCATCAAATAATCCCAAATCATCTAAAGCAATGGTTATACCAACAATATCTACAACCGTATCAATACTAGACGCCTCATGAAAATGAACCGAATCTTCAGGAACTCCATGAATTTTAGATTCAGATAAAATCAAAGTATCAATACAAGATTCTGCAAAAGTTTTTGCTTTTTCTGAAAGTTCAATTGTTTTAATAGAATCAATAATTGTTTTTTTGATTTCAGAGCCTTTTCTTTCATGAATATCTTCATTAATTTCTAAAATTAATTCAGTAGATTGAATTCCATGTTTTTGAATTTTTTTAAAATCAATTTTTTTTAATAGAAGAATTTGAGAAATATTTTTTCGGATTGTTTTACTCCATGGATTATTTTATTTTTGTCAGCACCCAAATCCACCAATGAACAAAGAAGCATATCTCCAGATATACCTGCAATCTGTGGATCAATTACAAGAACCATTGATTAAAAATTAGCAAAAATGCTTATAAATTCGTCTAAATTCTAAGAAATTTCATTAGATTTAATTATTGAAAATTGGCATCGTTTTTTATGATTACGATAATTGGTTCAGGTAAAGTAGGTGGAGATGCAGCATTATTTTCTGCATTAAAGAAATTAGATGATCAGATTTTGTTACTAGATGTTGCAGAAGGGCTTCCACAAGGAGAAGCAATGGACATTAACCATATGTTATCAGAGCAAGGAATTGATGTAGAAGTAAAAGGTTCAAATGATTTTGCAGACATGAAAGGATCAAACATTGTGGTAGTAGTAGCAGGTTCTGGAAGAAAACCAGGAATGACTAGAATGGATCTTTTGAAAATTAATGCCTCAGTTGTCAAAAGTGTTGTCGGGAATATTAAAAAATATGCTGATGACTCAATCATAATTCCAGTTACAAATCCATTAGATCCAATGGCATTTGTTACTTACAAAACATCAGGATTTGAAAGGAGTAGAGTATTTGGCATGGGTGGAATGCTTGATTTGTCAAGATTCAAACAATTCATTCATGAAGCAACAGGATATTCTCGTAACTCCATTAGTGCACTAGTTATTGGTGAACATGGTGAAAACATGTTGCCATTACCAAGATTTTCATCAATTTCAGGAATTCCATTGACATCACTTCTTCCAAAAGAAAAGTTAGATGAATTAGTTCTAAATACAAAACAAGTTGCAGCTAAAGTTATCGAATTAAAGGGAGCAACAGTACATGCACCAGGAAATGCAATTTCTGCAATTGTTGAATCAGTTGTGAGGGATAGAAAACAAGTAATTCCAATAGCAACATACCTTGATGGTGAATATGGTCATTCAGATGTTACAATTGGAGTTCCAGCAGTAATTGGAAAAAAAGGTGTGGAAAAAATTATTGAATTGGATCTAAATGATGAAGAACGAAAAATATTTGAAAAAGGAATTGAGAGTGTAAAAGGCGCTATTTCAGGTATTGAGATCTAAGCATTTTTTTATCCAAACAAAGAAAAATTATCATTGGAAATTCATGAGATTTTGGAATCATTAAAAGCAAATAAAATTTCTGTAAATAATGCAAAAAAACTTCTATCATTATATTCAATTGAAGAAGTTGAGGGATTTGCAAAAATTGACATTAATCGGAGAAAAAGGAGAGGGATTCCAGAAGTAATTTTTGCAGAAACAAAAGAATTAGATGAAATTAAGAAGATTATCAAAAAAACTTTGGAAAAAACAAATTCAGTAATTGTTTCAAGAATTAGAAAAGAAGATTATCAAAAAATTTTGGTTTTTGTAAAAAAGTTAAAAATTAAAACAAAGGTTGGTAAAAAATCATCATCATTACTATTATTTAAAAAACCAATTAAATTTCATGGAGGGAAAGTAGGAATAATCACTGCAGGAACATCAGATATTGGAGTTGCAGAAGAATCCAGATTAATGTGTGAGGCAATGAATTGTAAATGTATTACAAGTTATGACGTAGGAGTTGCAGGTATTCAAAGAATATTTCCAGTCTTAAAAAAAATGATAGAAGAAGATGTAGATTGTATCATAGTGGCTGCAGGAATGGAGGGTGCGTTAGCAACACTTGTTTCAACCATGATAGATATTCCAATTATTGGAATTCCTACATCAGTGGGATATGGATACGGTGAAAAAGGTATAGCAGCACTTGCTTCGATGCTTCAAAGTTGTTCATTAGGATTATCAGTGGTGAATATTGATAATGGAATTGCTGCAGGTGGAATTGCTGCAAACATTGCAAATAGAACTATCATGAAAAATAAAAAATAATTCAATCGAAATTTACAGATGAATAAATGAAAGTAATCACGTAAACGATATATAATGATCATTAACGAAGTGAAATAATTGGCTGGCAAACGTATAGTACTTACTGCTGATCGTAGTTTGATGACAAATTATCGAGGGAATTTTCTTTATGGTTTTATTGCATGTGGTCCATATGAAGTTCTACCAGAATGGGTATTTGACAAAGTTTTCTGCCCATCAGTTGAAACAGATCCTATAACAGGAGAAGTTAAAGTTGCTCAAGTAGGATTAAGAAGAATAGAAAGCTCATTGTTACAAGGAGGTTACAAAAGAGAGGATGTATTTATGGCACATCCCGAAATGCTCGAAAAATCCATTGGACCAGATACCAAAGTTGTTGGAATTAACGTTATGGATCCATTAGGAATGGCACCAGTTACAACAACAATGTCACCAGAGAAATTATCCTATATTGCAATGAAATTCAAAAGAATGTGTGCCAGTATTATTCAGCTTAAAAAGAAATACGATTTCAAAGTTGTTGTAGGAGGTAATGGAGCATGGGAGATGGCAAAATCAGATAGAATGAAAATTCATGGAGTTGATACAGTGGTTGTTGGTGAAGCTGATGAATTAGCAGTAGATTTATTCCAAGATTTAGAAAAAGGAGATGCACCAGAATTAATGCATTGTTTTGTTAGAAACCTTGAAAATATTCCAGTTATTGAAGGCCCGACAATTAATTCGTTGATCGAGGCAATGAGAGGATGTGGAAGAGGATGTGATTTTTGTGACGTAAATAAAAGATCAAAGAAAGACCTGCCATTAGAAAGATTACAACAAGAAGCAAAAATTAACTTGGATTATGGATTTGATTCAATTTGGTTACATTCAGATGAAATGTTACTTTACGGATGTGATAATAGAGATTTCATTCCAAACAGAGATATGATTACGGACTTGTGGAAAGGACTCAAAGGATTGGGGGCAAATTTTGTTGGAACTACACATATGACATTTTCAGCAGTTGCAGCAGATCCTACATTAATGCAACAAATTTCACATATCAATAAACAAGATGAATCTGGAAGATGGCTTGCAACAAATTTAGGAATTGAAACAGTAGCACCAGCATTAGTAAAAAAACATCTTGGTGTTAAAACAAAACCATTCTCCCCTGAGGAATGGGGAAGTGTTGTTATGGAAGGTGCAAAAATTCTAAATAAAAATAGATGGTTCCCAGCTGCAACAATCATTATTGGTTGGCCTGATGAAACTCCAGATGATAGTCAATACACCATTGATATGATCAGAGATTTTAGAGCAATGGACTTCAGGGGACTGGTAGCACCATTGCTGTATCAAGATTTTAGTGAAAAGAATTCAATGCATTTTGGAAACTTGAATGAAGCACAGTTTACATTATTTTGGAAATGTTGGGAAAACAATATGCGAGTAATTAATGACATTATTCCAATTATTCTTAGAAATAAAACATATGGACCACCAATGAAAGTTTTCATGTATGGTATTCTTAAAGCAGGAACTTGGGCAATTATGAGGTATCTTAGAGGATTATGTAAAGATCTCTTCAATGGGAGAACACCTGATGAAATTATGGACAAATACGCAAGAAGTGTATCAGTGACTGCACCTAAAATTCAAACAAAAAAGTTATAGATTTTCTAAAGCGATATCTGCAATAGTGTTTCGTTTAGGAGTTATAGAGATAAAATAAACTTTGTCTGCTCTCTCAATAGATTCAACTTTTTTGTGGGATTTTGATGAAACATCAAATTCATAAATTCCAGATTCAAGTGAGCCCTTTGCATAAAGCATCAAGTATGATTCTCCAGTGGAGGGACTAAGTGGAATGAATGACATGACATGATCCTTGTAAGAATTAATTGGCATCGTATTTTTCATTGGAGGTGCTGCTGCTGCCATATACATGAAAAAATCTTCAATTGTGTTAAATTCTTCATATTCAATATGCATTGAACTACATCATGTGTTTCAATATAATAACTTACTAGAATGAAAGTTGTAATAATTATTTTCTAGACTTTATTTTTCTAGTTACTGCAAATCCAACTGCTGCAGGAGCTGCAATGTATAGTCCCAAGTTTAATGCAATTACAGAAATTCCCAATCCTAATACTTGTGCATCGTTTCCAGTTTCAGCCAAAGTCATAATTGATAGAGTAGACATCATTGGTGTGATGAATACTCTAACTGCTTCTTGGAATGCAGGGTTTTCTCTTTCCATATCTGCAATGTATGGTGAGAATGAATAGTATACGTCATTAAATGATTCCATAAATGCTGCACCAGATTCTGTACTCATTAGTTGATTGTCCCTAATTTCTCTTAAGAATTGGACTTGTGGTGCTAGTTCAGAACCATATGCTGCTGTTGCAATTAAACAGCCACCACCTTTTGGTTCTTCAGTTTTTACAACTTGACAAATTCCATCTACTAATGTAGTACCTGCACCACATGTTGGTTCTTGATCAGATGTTGGTTCTGGATCTGGTTCAGTAACAACTGGGGGTTCAGGTTCAGTAACAACTGGGGGTTCAGGTTCAGTAACAACTGGGGGTTCAGGGGTGGAAATTACTTGTTCTCCACCAACGTAGTTAATGGTAATTTCAGATTTATCTGCACCATATTGAAGTTTAACAGTATAATCTCCAGCAAGTTTCCATAAAGGACCACCGGCAACAAAACTTTTTGTAAATGAACCATCAGAACTTGGAATGAGTTGTCCAATTCCTACAATATTATTATCTGGAGAAACGATGAGATAAGTAAGTCCTGCTCCAGATGAAGAATTATAATCTGGAATAGTCCCAGAGATCGTAACAGAACCACCATTTGCATAAATTTCTAAATCGGAAGATACAGGTAATGCAGGATTGGGATCACTAGTTGCAAAAGCTGCCCCACTAACACCATAAGATAAGATTGAAATTGATAATAATGCAAATGCTAGAAAACCATTTAGCCTCATTTTCATTTTCATTCTGAGGTGAGAGTATTTATATTTTCAATGAAAGAAAATTGACTAAATTATATTCGAATTATGCCTTTTTTGATCAGGTATTGAATAGAGTTAACAAAGTCTTCATCAGAAATTTGATCACTAGTCCACCATTTTGCATTGTTTTTAACCCAGTCAGGAACTTTTTGTTCAGAAATTGAACTTTGTTCAGCAGATGGAATTATGAAGCCTTCGTTAATCAGATCTTCAATTCCATTAATCAGTTCAAAATCAGAAATCAAAATAGATTGTTGTTGTTTTACATTGTTTTTGATCCATCCAGGTATTTCTGGATTCAAAACTACAAATGAAATTACTCCAACATGGGAATCATTATGAAATAATTTAATTTCATATTGTCCAGATAAAGAATTGTCATTGATTGAAATTATTGATCTATAACCTCCACTATTAGAAAGAATAGAACCAAAATTTTGAGATTTACCATCAGGGGAAGTGATTGTTACAGACAAAGGGATTCCTCGTCTATGATTATCGATACTTCCAGAAAGAACAATTTCTTTGACTTTCCCTGTCAAAGGTTTTACAATTTCATAAACACTTAGTTGAGGAGAATTGAAAGAGGGGGATTTATCTCTCAATAAACTGAAAATGTTTGCATTACCAAAATTATCTCGAGAATCATAATATTTTGCATCAAGGCTTCCACCTGCAGTAGAAATCAATTCAGTTCCAGACTTGTTACATATTTTGGAAGGCATTTTAAACACACCCTCAAAAATTCCAGTGCTAGGCCCTGTTTCAACAAAAGTAAAACCACTAGCACCTAAACCTCCATGTTCAACACCATCAATAGTACAACGTTTGTAACGAATATCTTTGATCAAAATTTCAAGTAAAATGTTTCCATCTTTTCCAACAGTATCAACATTTTTAGAATTTGGATCATCAATAACAAAATAAATATCCACTAAATCATTTTTTAAATTAAGATCAGAATCTTTTAGAATAAATGTTACTGGTTGACCAAATCGAAATGTTGGTGAAGTGGTAGAAACAGTTCCAGAATGTGTTGAAACATCATATTTTGTAGAAGTTGTAGTAGTGGTACCTGTAACATCTAAATCAGAATAAGATATCGTAATACCATCTTCGTCAATTAATCTATCAGTTATGATAATTTTTATTCTATCATCAATAGTTTGAATGGATTGAATAAAAATAGGGTCTAGTATGTTAAGTTGATTAGTTACTGCATATTCAAAAGTACCATCAAAAGTTGAAGAATTATCCAGAGTTTCTTCTAATTCAAAACGATAAATTGAATTATTTATGCTTTGACCATTTTGTAATCCAAATGAAAAGAAATCAAAAACAATTGGTTGAAGATTTTTTTCATTAGAAACAGTAACTACTCCAGAAGAATCAAAATCAATTACAAGAAATACAATTCCATTTTCATTTAATATGTCAATTATATCAGAATCATCAATTTGGATAAATCCATGTGATGATGAAATCTCACCTGCTTCAACTATAGTTATTGAATTAGTTCCAAGTGTTCCAAAAGAAAGAGAAAATGAAGTATCGCTAAAGTCAGATACGTCTAAATCATTTTCAAAAGATCTCAAATCATAATTTATCCAATTTGTGCCATATGTATCAGACTTGGAAACATCAAGTAATATGGAATCTATAGTGGATACAGAAAATCCCAAATTCACTGAAAATATTTCATATGAACCATCTGTGACTGTATCAATTATCAGTCTGTCAGAGTTAGAATCAGGTACAGATGAATTCGCAACATCTCCTACAGGGAAAGAAGCAGATGATGTATGAAACAGTACATTCTGAGCATTTTCCAAGGTCAGAGGAGTTCCAAGAGTGATTGTTGGGATAATTGCTGTCGCTCTAAATACATCTAAATCATCACGGGCACCAGTGTTTAGATTTTGATCAGGATCTATCAAAATAACAGGATATTTTGTTCCGGGACGTAAAGAATCATCATTTCCAATAGTCAGAATGGGGTCACCACTAACAGAGACAGAAGCAGTGGATGATCCAGTTAAAACTGAAATGGACTTATCATTGTAATTAATTTGTCCAGTTTGACCACGAGGGGCATTATCAAGTATTCCTAAAACAGATTGATCATTAGAATCATAGCTTTCAAAAAATACCAGAGTTTGGTTCTTGTTCAACTAGTGTAACAATTTTAGAAAATGTGTTTGAACCACCATCACTTATTGAATCATTTGGTTGATCACTGTTTGTTTTTAGTTCCATTACATTTCCAAGTTGTAAAGAAAGTTTTCCGTTATCTTCAAAACCTAAATTTGAAAGATGTGGAACCAAATCTACCAGTCCCGTATTTCCATTGGCAGCATTATTTCCAGAATTATCAAATGCTTGATAAAAGACATTTACAGGTGAATCAATATCAAAAGTCCAAGAATCCTCATCTGTTGGATCTTGATTTAATTGGAAATCACTAACAGTTAAAAAAACTTCAGCATTGTTAGGATAAAGATCTCTATCAATACTCAAAGAAATATTTTGAATTTCATCATATTCAAGTAAAACCTGTTGTGATGGACCACCGGGGTTATATTGAATTGTGACATCTTTAAAAGAATAAAGTTGAATTAACGGCCAAGATTTAGAATCCAATCCAATTTGCCCAGTCGGAATATTGGAATTTGTATTTATTGATTTTGATTTTCTAACTACATTATTCAAATTTGCAGAACCGGTTGAAGAGCCAGTACATGAGATAAATGAAGAATTGCCATTAGTAAAATCTGTTAACCCATCTGATTGGGGTACTGCAAACCCATCAGTGTCAGAAAGAGAAATTCCAAATACAGAAGATGATGTGTCTCTACTGCAAAATACTCCAAAATCTAATCCTTCACCTGAATCAATAGCTTGTGTCGCATCTGCAATCTTTGCCTTGTCAACATTTGCAAAATAAGCATACCAATTACCATCAGTAGCTTGAACCATTCGTAATGATTTTCCATTAATAGTAACGTCAGGTTCACCCTTACCCTCATCAGTGTCTTGTAAATTAGAATCACGAATTACTACTTCAATTACCATAGAACCTGAAAAATGATTATCAAATTGAGAATTTTCAGCAGAAACAAACAAGTTTGGGTTACTAGATGCCTCAGCATTAATAATAGGAATTAGTAATATTATTGAAAAAATTGCTAATGCAAGATACGTTCTATCCAACATTAAAAAATTTTATCTGACCACAAATAACGTTGTCGTAGCATTTCTTCTTAGAAACCTGAAATACATGAGAGAATTATCAAAAACAATGGAAATGTTTGTTCAAAGAACTAAAGTTTTACAGATTTCACTTTTGGCTATTTTTTCTGCATTTTTAGTAGAATTTATTTTTGGTTTGATTACAAACAGTCTTGCACTCATTACAGATGGGGTTCATGCACTGTTAGATAGTGTAGTAACTATGGTCTTACTGCTAGCAGCAAGAATGGCAATCAAACCCCCTGATGCAGAACATACCTATGGACACGGAAAAATTGAATCTTTGGGTGGATTAATTGGGGGAATAGCAATTTTTCTAATCGCCTGTTTCTTCATTTATGAATCTATTAACAGATTACAAAGTCCTCCGCCAAGTATTTTGCCAGGATTACTTGCAATAGTTGCAGGATTATACACAATTGGAATTGATATTTTCAGATTAGCTCTGCTAAGAAAATCCATTAAAAAAATTGGAGGTGCAACTCTCAAAGCAGATTTTTATCATGCATTTATGGATCTAGGTTCTACACTAGTAGCAATTATTGGAATAGTTTTTGTTTCATATGGATTCTACCATGGTGATTTTATTGCAGCATTAGTTTTAGGAGGATTATTACTAGTGCTTAGTATAAAACTAGTTTACAGAACTGCTCTTGATTTAACAGATATCATATCACCTGATCTTGTAAAAAATGTCAGAGAAATTACAACATCAACAGAAGGAGTTATTGAGACAAATCAAATACTTATGAGAAGATCTGGGGATATAATTTTTGCAGATGTAACTATTTCATTGAGAGGAGATACAAGTTTTGATAAAGCACATGAAATTAGCAATAATGTTGAGAGAAATATAAAAAATAAAATTTTAAATTCATCCGTTACAATTCATTTTGAACCAAATTGGGAAAAAGTTCCATTAGATGCAAAAATT
>PVMK01127999.1_pt1 | contig 20059 bp, 23 predicted proteins | sample 1853481 | NCBI WGS metagenome assembly PVMK01 (sample SAMN08533507, study PRJNA380276) | Marine sediment metagenome, whole genome shotgun sequencing project. | reverse complement strand
CTCGCCGGGCGTCTGATCTCGCGCCGTTATTTCGGCGCCCGATTGGCAGGCTTCCTCGAACGTCATCCGCGTTTCGCCATCCTTGACGAGCGCGTTGGCCGCGACGAATGGAAAGTGGTGCTTCTTACCCGCATGGTTCCGTTCTTCCCGTTCAAGCTGTCGAACTATTTCTTCGGCATTTCGCGATTTTCCCTGTCGAGCTTCGTGCTGGGGACACTGTTCGGCCTCATTCCGATCACCGTGACCAACGTTTATATCGGTTCGCCCGCCGCTGATTTGGCGACGCTGGGCTCGCGTAGCGCGGCACGATCGAATGTCGAATGGGCCATGTATGGCGTCGGTCTGGTCGCCGCCGTGGTCGTCGCGGTCTATATCGCGCGCCTCGCCCGCCAGGCTCTGGACGCGGGGGAGTCTCGCAAGGACAAGGAATCCACACTTGGCCACCCAAGCACTGGTGCAGAGCGAGACCTATAGCCTCTCCAGAAGTTAGCGCAAGAAAATCGAGACGCTGGCTGGCGAGAGCCACCAGCAGCGCCGGACCCACTGGCGGCCGCGTATCGCTGGGCAGGCTGTGGGAGGGGCGAAGCCCAGTGAGGCAAGGTGGACAAACTAGGGACCCATGGAGGCTTGCCAAGCGGGTTGTTCACACGCCAGCCGAAAATCTGTGGAGCGTCACCGATTTTCGGAGGATAAGGAGTGCAGCCAACTTACGCCGAACTGGATTGCCTCCGAATTCCCTGGGAAGCTCCAGTGGACGACCAACTTGCGGATGAACGAATGAGAAGATCGGCCCGTCCGTCGAATGTCCTGAAGATAGCGGCAATTGCACTGCTGGTGTTTTTGCCCGCAACAGTTACGGCGGACGATACGCCCCGCGTTTATTCTTTCGGCGGTCTCGACCTTCTGGGGCAATCACCACACTATCTCGATGTGGGCGTTGGGGTGTTCGACTTGCGCAAGAGGGATTCTTCCTCCAGAAGGTCCGCTGCTGGGCGCCTTGAGCTCAGAATCGGCCACAAGATTTACGGTATCGGCCCGGCTCTCGGATTTTTGGCGAACACCGACGGTGGAGCATACGGCTACGGCGCTGTCTATGCCGACCTCGAGTATCGCGATCTCGTTCTCACCCCGCTTGCTGGTCTTGGAGCCTATCAAGAAGGCGACGGTAGTGACCTTGGCGGAGTTTTCCAGTTCCGTCTCGCGCTGGGTGTTTCCTATCAGTTCGCGGATAAATCGCGTGCGGGGCTCACTCTTGCCCACATCTCGAACGCTGGCATCCACGATGACAATCCGGGGGAGGATGAGGTTTATCTGAGCTACGCGCTGCCTTTCTAAGAGTGGTTTCGAATTTCCAGTTGTGGCTGAGACTTCTTTAATCCGGCAGTGGCCGACGATGGTGCGGATCAGACCGAAAAAATATAGCTATTGGAGTTCGATATATTGACCTGAGTCAACGCAGGGCTCACCGACCCAAAATAATTTGACGTGATTAATCTCCGCAAAGGAGGTCCACCATGTCTTCCACGGATCAGCAAGGGACCCGAACCGAAGCGGTCGCGATCTTCGAAGACGCAGAGACCTTTCAAGCCGCCATCGATGAGATTCTCAGTTCGGGATTCGACCGCGCTGAACTCAACCTCCTGGCAAGCGAACATGCGGTCAAAGAGAAACTTGGCCATATGTACGAGAAGGCCACAGAGCTCGAGGACGATCCATCGGTGCCTCACACAGCCTACGTCTCCACCGAGGCGATCGGCGACGCCGAAGGCGCCCTCATCGGTGGGTTGTTCTACGTGGGGGCCGTAGCAGCCGCGGGCGCAGTCGTCGCATCAGGCGGCACGCTGGCCGGGGCCATCGCGGCCGGAGCTATGACTGGCAGCGCCGGCGGTCTCATCGGATCCGTGTTGGCCAAGCTGGTTGGCCAGCGCCACGCCGACCACATGCGAGAGCAGCTTCTCCGTGGGGGACTGCTGCTCTGGGTCAGGACTCGGGATAAGGACCACGAGGCGAAAGCGACCGAGATACTGTCAAAACATTCCGGGCACGATGTCCACATCCATGCGTTGCCGGAGGCTCGTGCTTAAAGGTGCTTTGGATCGGCAAATCCAAGAATATTCTTTCGGTATCGCGCTCGCCCTTTTCTCTCTGTGGGCATCGCTCTGCGCGCAAGAATGGTTTGATCCGGCCCGGAACGAGGAACTCAAGGGGTCGGATCGACCACTATTGGAGTTCGTGCTAAGGGCTATGCAGGAGACGGTCTTCTATGCCCAAGAGTCGATCGACCGCCCGGTTATCTGCGCCACGCCCATTCTAATCCCCGGAGCAGACCTCATCGACATGATCGATCGCGAGATCGAGGAGCCGACCAATCCCCAGCACCCAGAGTATCTCGGCAACAATCATATCGCCTTCGTGCTCATGAATGCCCTCAAGGCAAAATGCGCCTGTAATACCAAATCTTGATGATAAAGACCCATCTCACCGCGATATATCGCTCGCTCGCTAGGTGCGGATTGCGCCGTGGTGCCCGCCACCACAAGCGACCCGCAACGCGGGGAGCGAGCGAACGATCACGGCCTCCGTTATCATCGAGACTTGGTATAAGTGAGCCGTAGCGGTGATCCACGCGCTACCTTTGTCGCCATCGCACAGCGTTTCGACCTCGGCTATGTCGAACTCCTGGCCGCCAATCCCGGTGTCGATCCCTGGCTGGTGGGTGCCGGGCGGGTGATTCTCTTGCCGAGCGCGCATCTGCTGCCGGACGGACCGCGCGAGGGGATCGTCATCACCCACGTCAAGAGGGGGCTAAATGCTTGCCGTAAGACTAACCGAGACGTCGGACCTTGACCTCAATCAATCCCCTAGCAGGTTTTGCCAAGCCGGGAAGTATGAAAGAGCTCGAGCCGCTCGCGGGCGTGCGGTGTTGGGTCGGGCATACTGTCCGGGAGGCCGCGCGGGATCTCGTGCTGTCGGACAGCGCCGCGCAATGAGATTCGCCGGTCACCTGCCTCGAACGCCGCAGCGCCCCGGCATCACCGCCGTGATTTGAATCAATGCGCAGGGCGATGCTTTCCGGTGTGCTGTCGACCCGAAGCTGGAGCATGACGAGGGTAAGCCGCTGAGCTCGACGCCCGAACACGACGCCAAACAGATCGCAGCTTCGGCCAGGAAGCTGGCTGCCGACGCCAGGGCCAATGCGCGCTGGCGTCGCGGGGAGTGCATCAACCTCATTCCCTCCGAGCAGCCCACGTCGGCCTATGTCGACGAGCTGACCATTTCGGAACCAGCGGCCCGTTACAACGAGCACAGGCGGGCGGAGGCCCCCGACCCCGATGCGCCGGACATCCGGTACTATCAGGGCACCGACTTCATTATGGAAAAGGAGCTGGAGCTCAAGGCGGCGTTAAGGACGTTCTTCGGTAGCCGGCGGGTCGAGCCCCGCGTCATCAGCGGGCAAATGGCCAATGACACGGTCTTCGACGCCTTGAAACAGTTCCGGAGCCGCCAGAACAAGGGTCGGCAGCCGAGCCTTATCCGCCGCGCGCTCGTGCACGATTTGATCAAGGGTGGGCACCTTAGCGCGCAGCCGATGGGCGCGCTGAAGAACTACCTAGCCAGGCTCCCAAGGACCAACCGGCCCGCGGTCGAGCATTTCCCGTCCCGAATGGACGACCCCTATTGCATCGACGTGGAGGAGACGAAGCGGCTCATATCGGCCAGCCGCCCCGGGCTCATCGTCTTCGGCCGCAGTGTCATCATCCGAAAGGAGCCGGTCCGCGAGATCGCCGAGTTCGTCCATGGCGAGTTCGGCGCCGACAACGCCGATCGGCCCTTGATTATGTATGACGCAGCCCACGTTCTGGGCTTGCTTGGCCCGTGCTTCCAGGACCCGCTGGACGAAGGCGCCGACATTGTGACCGGCTCGACCCACAAGACCTTCTTCGGGCCCCAACGCGGCGTAATCCTCAGCAACATCGCGCCGGCGTCCGCCTTCGAGTCCCTGTGGCGTCAGATCGAGGCGCGCACCTTTCCGGGGCACGTCAGCAACCATCATCTGGGCACTATGCTGGGCCTCCTCGGAGCCACCTACGAGATGATCCGGTTTCGCGACGAATATCCCGAGCAGGTGATCCGCAACGCCAAGGCTTTCGCCCGGGCATTGCACGACCGGGGAATGACCGTCGAGGGGGATCCCGATCTCGGCTTCACCGAGACCCACCAGGTCCTGTTGAGGGTACGGCCGGGCGAGGGCGGACCCGCCGCGGCTCTGCTGGAGGCGAACAACATCATCACCAACTCCCAGGCGCTCCACGACGACCCCGGCTTCGCAGCCGCCAGCGGCATACGCATGGGCACCCAGGAAATGACCCGCTACGGCATGAAGGAAGGCGACTTCCGAGAGCTGGCCGTGCTGATGGCGGAAATCTGCGCCGACGGCCAGGCCGAACCGGCAAACTTGTGGCGCGACGCGGTGACGGCGTTGCGCGGTCGATTCACGCAGATGCAGTATTGTTTCTGACGGCCCGGCAAACAGGTTTCCTAGTGCACTGGCTCTGACAACTTGTGTGCCGATAAGGTGAGGATACATACCTGTAAAATCGCGCTTGTCTCAATGCCAGCAGTCTCGGTTTTCTCCGCTGGCGCTTTTCCGGCCCTGGGACCTTGCAGGTGCTATCGCTACTAAAGGGTGTGCCCAAACGTTTCGTTTTGGCCCGAAACCAGTCATCAGATATTGGCATGTCCCCTTTACGCGTCAGTCCGAAACAACGAGATTATCCGCAGACGACTTCCCATTGCGGCCAGGCACCACTTCATACTCGACCTTCTGCCCCTCGCGCAGGTCCGAAAGGCCCGCCTGCTCCACGGCGGAGATATGAACGAAGGCATCGGCGGAACCGTCGTTGGGCTCGATGAACCCGTAACCCTTGGCCGAATTGAACCACTTCACAGTACCTGTCGGCATTTGTCTTCCCCTGAGTGTTCTTGTAGACCCCCGCGCGATACCGCGCAGCGCTCGCGCCGCTTTCAAGCCAAATCATTAGGGGGTGAGTCGAACGGGCGTTTCTGCGTCGGTAGGAATCACGCCAAACGAAGTGTAATCGGCGAGCGCAATCCTGAGGCTTTATCGGGGCCTACTCAACCAAAAAAGTAGCCTTGGGCCGGGATGCCATCATGAGATAAGCGAACAGGTTAGCCCTGGCAGGTTCGCCGCCGCTTGGCGGACCTGCTCCGTTATCTCGTTACCAGCGCAGAGCGTGAAGGTCAAAAAGGCCGCATGGCAACTGCTGTCGGGAAGGATTCCGCTTTGTGGCTGCCCCATGTCTTGATCCTATCTTTGAATGGCTTGCAACGCTGCTTGTCGTGCCCCGCGACGCAGCAGATTTTCGCCATGCAGACCAACATGGCAAGACCTCTCTTGCTCGTCGTCGGAACGGCTGGTGTGAGTTTCGGCCCGGTTGTTGAGCCAGCGCCCACATTCTTGGCGATCCGAAACACCAACGACCTTCATCGCAACGCGGCACGACCGGAGACGATCGGTCACGATCGACTGCGGCAGGCCATAGCGTTTCATTGCGCGCTTCAGAAACTTGAGCGCAGCCCTGCGATCTCGACGTTTCGTCGCGAAAACCTCAAGCACTTCGCCCTCATGATCCGCGGCCCGCCAGAGGTAGTGGGTCTCGCCATTGATTCGCACGAACACCTCATCAAGATGCCAGCGCCACTGTGAATATGACCGGTGATTAACACACTGCTTTCTGATCTCCGCGGCGAACATCGGACCGAACCGGTTCCACCAGAACCGCACCGGCTCCTGGCAGATGTCGATACCACGCTCGAACAGTAGGTCCTCGACTTGCCGCAGCGACAGCGGATAACGGATGTACATCATCACCGTGAGGCGGATCACCTCGGGTGACCTGTTGAAACAACGGAAGGGGTTTTGCATCTGCCGACGTTACGGACCGCCCCTGCCCGCCTCAAGCCAACTTAGTCTGACAAGGCCACAGATTGAGCTAAAACCCAATGGATCGCCGAAATGCGATATGCGCCGACGGGGCTGACGTTTTAGGCGCATTAAGCGGTCAGAGTGGCAGCATTGGCGGCGGCCAGGCCGCGCTCTCCCATTGGCTCAATACGCAATCGCATGCCGGCGTCGACCGTGAACACGGTACCCTCGGGAATCTCTTGCCAAGACTCGCTCGTAATGGGCTCGGAGGCGACCTCTAAGGCGCGATAATGTCGCCGGCGATTGTGGTGCACGTGGGTCTCACCGCAAATCTCGCAACGCACAAGCCCGTCCCGCTCCAAATACCAGAGTGTCCGGTTCAGTCGCGAACCAACCAACTGCTGACCGTTCGTCAAGAGGACGTTAAGCGAGATCTTGGCCGTCGCGTCGACCTCCGCGGTCCAAGCGATCACCTGCTCTAGGCCGTCGCGTAAGGTAACGATGAGCGGTCGGTCCGGATGACGTTGCCACAGCGTAAGCAGATAGCGAAAGACATGCTCACTGTCGGTCGTGCCGTGTATCTCGCTGCGGTGTGGCTCGTCCAACTCCGGCAGCAGCCGTTCGCGCACTCGATTGAAGTTGGGCACCGTTCCATTGTGGGCGAAAAGCCAGACGCCATGAACGAACGGATGCGTATTCTCCAAGCTGGGCGGACCAACGGTCGCGCGTCGCACATGGGCGATGGCGGCCCGGGCGTAAAGCCGCGCCGCCGTCTTCTTGAAATGCTCGCCATGATAGGCTGCCCAGGCCTGCTTCTCGACGAAGGGCACGCCATCGGGGTGTTCGGCAACGCCCCAACCATGGCCGTGCGTCAACCCCTCGCGATCCCTCCTGCTCTGGGACATGAGGGCGTTCTGCGCCCGGACAAGGCTACATTCCAGGCGCGTCGGCTCAGTTGCACGAAATCCATAGAGGCGACACATCGTCAGCGCCCTCCGCCGTCGTTTGCTCTTCTGCAAGTCTCGCGCACCGGCGTATCGATCCTTGGCTGATGCCGTTCGACCATTAAAACCCCTCTATACGCTCCCGGATGCCGTTTTTCTTGCTCTCAATTCAGCTATTGTTGATTGATTGAAGTCAACACCTCCCTCAATGTGGTTCTTTTGATTGGATATTTGGGTGGTCAGTTGACGCTCTAGCATTTGAATGTTCGTTTGAACTTGGACTCCTTTGAGCCGACCATGCCTCTCCAAGAAAGTCGCGATGTCACGGCCTGTATAGCGGCCGACAAGTCTGCTACCCCGGTTCACGAAACACGGCTCCCGCATCCAGGATGAATGTCAGGTGAGCGTTGGAGCAGAGACCTGTTCATAGGCTTTGACCGTGCCCGGGCACAAGTCTATGCAATAGGGTAGCGAGTCCGGATCTTGTGTTTGATCACTGCGATCACTCGTCCGCTCGCCATCCCTTGGGAGATCAGCGATGGCCGAAAATCACCATCATACGTCGCTCGGTGTCGTCAGTTTCGGACTGGCCCTTGGTGTGACGTCCGCCATCTTTGTGTTCGTTTTGGGCGTCATGGCGTCAGCCTTTGGCTGGGGTCTGCAGTTAGCCGCGGCACTCTCCTCTCTTTACATTGGATACGGCCTGACCTTCGTGGGTGCTGTTGCGGGCGCGGTGTGGGCCTTCGTCGACGGTCTTATCGCCGGTGTTCTCATCGCCTGGCTCTACAATCGCTTCCTGCTTCGCCGTCGGAAGTCCCGCCGCCGGGTCTCCGGATGTCAGTACAAGCCATGGGTCCGGAAGCCTTGGGCGACTCTTTCGATGCTGGTCCCGGCTTCGCCAGGATCTGACGCGAGAACGAGCAGCTCATAGCCGGTCCCCGCCTCGATACGGCTCGGTGACAGGATGGCGATCCCGCGGGCCAGACCGCCTTGCCGGAACAGCAGATCCCCCACCCCATCGCAGAAAGTCTCGAAGGTCCAGGTTGGTCCCGGAAAGTCGTCGCGCTGGGCGATGAGGAGATAAGCGCGAGACCAATCGCCGATCAGTCGGTTGGCAAGTGTCATCGGGATCGAGGTTCCACCCCAGCGTCCGTTGCACTCGATCCAATGAACCTGTGCCGTTTCTTCCGATTCGCCGACGATAATGGAGTCGAAGCTACATCGACCGAAATAGCCGAGCCTTTGAAAGAGAAATCCGAGCGCCGCGGCTTCGTCCGCTAGCTGCTGGCGGAGCGGTTCGCAAAGCGTCGTGGGCGCCGCACCGACAAACTCCGCCGAGGGGCCGCTCAGTGCCTGCTCGAATATGCCCTCGACCACCACTTCGCCCTCCTCTGGCAGAGGTATCCACAATTGCACCGACGGGCTCGATAGAACGGGCGATTCCCAAGTGGTGACCATCAGCGGGAACTCCCCGCGCCAACCGCTCATCCGCAGTCGGCTATCGATCTGCTCGCGCAATTCTTTGGCCGGCGTGCCGACGAGGTCTCGAGCATCCAGCACGATGTTGCCGGCCGAGCTCGCGCTCGCCGGAAGCTTCACCGCGATCGTGGCGTTCCGGCGTGCCAGAATCGAGACCTCTTTGGTGAGGGCTGCCAAACCATAGGCCTCGAAAGCCTCCGGCTGTGCGGCCCGTCCCAGCGCTTGTTTTATGCAGCGGGCGAACCATAGTTTGTTATTGACCCGCCGTGTCAGGTTCGGCGGCGGTGCCGCGACGCTCACCGGCATGCCGCTTACCTCGGCGATTCGGCCGGCCAGGTGCCAAACGCCGCCGGTTCCCATGTAAGGCAGGACGTTCAATCCACCGAATTGCCGCGCCTTCGCAGCGGCCCGGTCGACCAGTTCTGGGTCGCGCGCGCAGCGAAGAGACAGCGACTCCTTCGGGCTTTTTCTGCGCGGCGAGACGACCTCGAAATTGCCGAGCCCGAGGATGGTTCGGCAGTAGTCCTCGAACGCGGGACAGCGCCCGATGCCAACCGCGACGAGGTCGTCGTCGCCCGCCAGGATGCAGGCCCGGTAGCTGTAGGAAACGTCGCCCAACGCCTCGAAAAGCTCTATCGAACTATGGTCCTCGAGAACCAGGCTTGGGCAGGATCGCAGGCCCGGCCGGACCCGGCCACCGAACGGAAGGGTGTTGTCGAGGCTCGGTTCCTGCTTGCGGATTCTCTCGGCGAGCCGCTGCAAGTGCGCCTTGCGCTCGGCGTCAATGCGCGGGGCATAGTGAGCAACGATGGGAAGACGATCGCTCAATGATGGAGCTCCTTCGCCCGTATAGGCTCGGCCGGCACTCTCATCCGGCATTCCATCGACATAGGCCGTGCTTGTCGTCATGAGCTAAGCTTGTAGGCGACGAGCCGGGCTTGGAATGACCTGGATCAAGCCCAAAGTCATCCGGCTGCCGTAACCTTGGCGCACTTGGCTAGGTTGATCGAGGAATTATCAGCGGGCCGATGTAAGGTGCCGGTGTTTCGTCCTGGCACTGGGCGTTTCGAGGGAGGATGAAGTCATGCTCAAACGCGGTTTCAAGGATTTGCTGGCCGAGGCCAATGCAGTTATCGAGAGCGTGGCGGTCTTGGATCTGCCCTATCATCTTGAAGATGAAGATGTCGTGCTGCTCGATGTCCGCGAATCCGATGAGCGCGATAAGGAGGGCGAGATTCCGGGTTCTATTCATGTGCCCCGGGGATTGCTCGAGTTCCACGCGGATCCCGAGAGCCCGATTCATAACAGCGCGTTGAACCCCGAGAGCAGATTCATCGTTTACTGCGGCACCGGCGGCCGCTCCGCGCTGGCCGCGAAGACCCTGCTCGACATGGGATTTCCCGAAGTCGCGACACTGGCGGGTGGTTTCAGGTCCTGGCACCTTGCGCAGGCAAAATGAGCTTCTGCCGCGCGCCTCGAGCGCCCCAGGAAGGACTCACCCCAAGGGCAGAGCCGGGGCCTCGTCACCTTACCATGTGGGCGGCGTTGGCCCCGCAAGCGCGATCTCGCCGGCGGTAACCTCCGGCGCTTCCGTGATCACGTCGGATAGGCTTTCTCTGACCCAATCCGCCGCTGCGGCGTTCGATTGTTCGGCGGCTTCCTCGGTACCGAAGATGCTAATCGAGGCCACGACCCTGTCTCCGGCGTCGATCACCATGTAGGACACGAACCCGGGCGGCAACTCGGAGCTTTGAGCCTGTGACTGAGGTAGGTATGAATATAGGGGCAATCCTGCAGTTGCTTGTCCTCCTCGCAATTGCAAATTCCGCGCCCATCGCTGCCAAAAGACTCCTCCACGACCGACTGTCCTACCCTCTCGACGGGGGGCTCGTATTCTTCGATGGGCGTCCGCTGTTCGGCCCGTCGAAGACCATTCGTGGCATTCTCATAGCTGTGTTGGTCACTTCGGTCTGCGCGCCCTTGATCGGGCTGGAATGGGAAACGGGGGCCCTGATCGCAAGCGTTGCGATGGTGGGCGACCTTTTCTCCAGCTTCTTGAAGCGTCGCATGAAGCTGCCCTCAAGCGGGAGAGCGACCGGCCTCGATCAGGTGCCGGAATCGCTGTTCCCAGCGCTCGCCTGCCAAAACATCTTGTCTTTGTCCGTCATGGATATTCTGGTATGCACTGTTATCTTCTTCGTCGGCGAGGTGATCCTCTCCCGCTTGTTCTACAAGTTGCACTTTCGTGATCGCCCGTACTGAGCAGCTTTGATAGCCTTCATCCCGTGCCGACGCCCAGGCCTCTATCCGGCTCGTGGACTACGGATATTATCTCGTGTACCCACGCGGACTTACCAATCATTCAGCAGCCATCGCGTTCAGCGAATGGATCACGGGCGAGGCGAGTTCGTGAGGATGGATAAATAGCTCTACCTCAGCCGTCATCCTGCAACATGGCGCAGAATGGCTGCTAACTGATCCAATAGCAGACGTCCGATGGCCTCGATCAGCTGGGCAGTTGACAGCCAGGAGCGGAAAAAGAGTAAGGCCGGTTCAGGAATGGAAACACCATTCCCAGTGTGGTTTTGGGACCCAGTATCTCGGATTGCCCCGTCAGTGAGATCCGAGGAGCTTTTCGAGATCACGCAGGCATTCCGTCGCCTGCCCAAGGAACTCGGGCAGTTTGTTTGCATCGTCACACTGGGAAGCCTGCTGGCAGAGATGCTTTGTCTTCTCGGCTAGGGCAGCGGCTGTCACGGACGTTGCTCCGTCTCTCAGCCATTCTTGCGCCTGATCCAGCCGCTTGCGGACGATGTCAAGGTCACGAAGCAAGGTCGCGAACGACTGGTCTGTGTCATCTTCGGGTAGCATCGGGTTCCTTCCAACCACGCACAAAATCCGATGGCCGGACTATTCTTCCTCATGAACTCCGAAATTTGTAGCTGGGGTACGTCACAAACTCTTACTGGAGGTCATAAGTTTTTGATTTGGCGTTGTTACTTTACGCTATCAACGTGTTGACTATACGCTACCGCCCCTTCATAAGATATTGATCTAGGTCAACTGTCGGTTTTTGCGGCATGAGGGGGGTAGAGGATGTATCGCACGGCAGCGGCGCATAACTTCCCGTGTCAGACCTGTGCGGTTCGCGATCAGTCGATCTGCGCCGTGCTTTCTGATGAAGAACTCCGGGAGGTCAGCAAGATCACCACGGCGGTCGATTTGACCAAAGGCGCGACCATTTTCTTCGAGGGAGATGAGAACACTTACCTGTTCAACGTCGTGAGCGGGGCCGTCCGTTTGTCGAAACTCCTGAGCGACGGGCGACGGCAGGTCACAGGGTTCTTGTTCCCCGGCGACTTCCTTGGGCTATCGGTCGCGAACACCTATGCCTACGCGGCTGAGGCCCTGTCGAACACGTCCCTGTGCCGGTTCAACCGGGCGAGCCTCATCAAGTTGTTGGACCGCTTCCCAAAGTTGGAACGCAGGCTGCTGGAGCTGGCGTCCAACGAACTCGTGGAGGCCCAGGCCCATATGCTGTTGCTGGGCCAGAAACGCGCCACGGAGAAAATCTCCACAACCCTGATCCACCTGATGAAGCGGATCGGTCAAAGACGTGACGACGCCATCGTCGTCGACTTGCCAATGACGCGCATAGACCTGGCCGAGTATGCCGGTGTTAGCCCTGAGACGGTGAGCCGCTGCTTTACGCGGCTTCGAAAGGGGAACGTCATCAGCCTCCCAGAGCCGTGGTCTGTTCATATCCTTCAGGAGGCTGAACTAGAGCGGCTCGCCGGCATCTAGTGCTTTGTGGTCTCTGGTCTTCCGCCAGCGTTGAAGGCTTCAAGCGCCTTAAGGTGGTGGAACACCATCTGGTCGGCGCTTTGGTTGGGTCGCACGATATCCCACTCGGAAGGATGGAATGACTTCCCACTTCCCCGACGCGGCAACGCGATCTTCGTACCTCTGATGAAATCATGGACGTGTCAACAAATCATCTGACACCCCCTTCGATGATGGAACATCATCATGGGCAGGACACGGTGCAGTCATTGATGCAGGTCAATTCCCCAGCAACATGCGGGGCAAGGGGGACGCGCTGGATGGAAGGAGGGAGATCGGTACGTTGTGTCCCTTCGCTATTCTTGAAATCACCGTGCGGTGCTCGACCTGCGCGGGACCACCTGACCCAACTACGCCCGCCCCCGAGCGATTTCCGCCCGGGGTCATTATTTGCGGTCATAAAGGCGCACCCCGAGAACAGTCTGCTATTGGGTGGAAAGCCGCCCTCCGACTAGCTGGGCGCGGTGCAGGGCTCGACGTAGATCGACGCCATCCTGCCAACCATGTTAAACATCCTCCAGAGAGACAGAAGGAGCGGAGGAACTCCATGGTCAAGACACCCACGAAAAAAAGTAAACCAACCGCAAAGGCAAGGAAGACGACGAGCCAAACCCCAGTAAAGAAAGCCAAACCTTCTGCACCGGCCGCTGGAGTTGGAGACCTGGTTGAGCCCTTCGCGGCGTTGCGGCAGGACATCGACCGGGTGTTTAAGGATTTCACGCGGTCGTTCCCGAGCATGTTCGATTTTGATCCGTTCCGGCGCCTCGGGCCTACGTTTGACATCAGGGGCATCGAGATGGCGCCCAAGGTGGAAGTCTCAGAGGACAAGAAGGTTTACGAGATTTCGGCCGAGCTGCCAGGGGTAGAGGAAAAGGACGTCAAATTGACCCTACAAGACGACGTGCTTACCGTTTCCGGCGAGAAGAAGTCCGAGCGTGAGGAGAAGGAAGAGGGCTACCATGTGTCCGAGCGGAGCTATGGTTCCTTCCAGCGTTCTTTCCGCTTACCGGACGACGTCAACGCGGACAAGATCTCGGCCAAATTCGACAAAGGCGTCATGACCATCACGCTACCGAGGACCGGCACGGCTAAACCCAAGGGTCGAAGTATTCCTATCAAGTAGGTTCTACGGCGTTTCTCTAGGCCAGTCTGCGACAGGCTGAGTGATAGTTCCTCTGATCTTGTTAAATCTCACTTGCTTGCGTCATTGGCCAAGGCGGTTCAATTGGAGACGGAGACCTACGGATTGAAACAGAAGTGCCGGTGTTGCCCGATGGCTCGGTCAACGAGGTCCCAAGACATGCCCAGAAAGGCACCGGCAAACTGATCGTTATCGGCAGCCGCGGATTTCACAATCCGCCGAGTTGCATTCGCTACCACCTTAGACGGACATAGAGAGCGTCATGGACAAAGACCAGCGGCATGCCTTGAATGAACTACGAGACCGGGTGGGCCGAAGCCTCGATCTTTTCTACGACAAGATTGGCAAGCACCACCACGCAGTGTCCGGCCGCGTCGCCGTCGACTTCCACCCGCCAGCGGAGGTTAACGAGCAGGACACCGGCCTCGAAATCAGTCTCGAGCTGCCAGGAATTGACGGCGAAAATGTGGAGGTTATTGCTGCCGAGGGCTGGCTCACAGTGCGGGGCAAAAAGGAGATGGAGCGCGAGAAAGAAGGCTTAACATATTTCCTTCGTGAACGCGCTTACGGCAGCTTCGAGCGCAGCTTCGCTCTGCCCAAATCTCTTGTCCCGGAGAAGGCGACCGCGCGTTTCAGAAACGGCGTACTCACAATTCGGGTGCCTCGCAAGGCTGGCTCCAAACCGACGGCAAGGGATATCCCCCTGCGCACGTGATCGGGGGGTAAGCAGCCGCTTCGATGCACCCCTCAGAACTCCAGCTCATAGCCAGGAGAAGACATGGGCACCCAATTTCAAATGGGTCCCTGACGCAGCGCGATCGCCTGAAGAGCAAAGCTAGGCCGTAGGCATATGGAATCCGGGTGTCGAGAGCGACAGCGCGATCTCTTCTTCAGTCATATCTTCTTCAATCGTCTCGAACAGTGGCGATGAGAGATAGCGCTCACCGGTGTCCGGCAGCATGCAGAGGATGACCGATCCGGGCTCAGCCCTTTCAGCGACCTGCATTGAAACGGCGAATGTCGAACCGCCGGATATACCGGTGAAGATGCCTTCACGTTGGGCCAGTTTTTTTGACCACTCGATGCCAACCGGTCCGGGGACAGGGATCAGTTCGTCGTAATAGCCGTTGTCGATCGCCTCTTGCAGGATCAGCGGGATGAAATCCGGTGTCCAACCTTGAATGGGATGTGGTTCGAACGCCGGGTGACTCTCAGACGGGGAGCCGTCGTCGTTGCGTCCCTGCGCTCGCCCACTGCCCACGAGCTGCGCGTTGGCCGGTTCGCTGAGGATAATTTTGGTTTCGGGCCGAATCTCGCGCAACACGCGGCCGACGCCCGTGATCGTGCCACCAGTACCGTAACCGGTTACGTAGTAGTCCAGCCGCTCGCCCTCGAAATCAGCCAGGATCTCGCGCGCTGTCGTGTTTTCGTGAATCCGCGCATTGGCGTCAGTCTCGAACTGCCGCGCTAGAAACCAACCGTTGGCCTCAACCAGTTCCACGGCCTTCTGGTACATGCCAAGGCCCTTTGCCTCACGTGGCGTGAGGACGACCTTGGCGCCGAGAAACCGCATCAGCTTGCGCCGCTCGATCGAGAAGCTATCCGCCATCGTGACCACAAGCGGATACCCCTTGGCTGCGCAGACCATCGCCAATCCGATGCCCGTGTTTCCGCTGGTGGCCTCAACTACCGTTTGTCCGGGCTTGAGAGCGCCGCTCAGCTCAGCTTCTTCGATGATGCTGACCGCCAAGCGATCTTTGACGGACGCCGCCGGATTGAAGAACTCTGCCTTGACGTAAAGCCGTACATGGTCCGGCGCCAGCGTGTTGATTCGGATACACGGCGTATCGCCAATCGTATCCATAACACTGTTATACAAGCGTCCTCGTCCGCCAGTGGTCCGAGCTTCCTTGGAGGTCATTGGTTTCTCCCGATTGGTATCATTTGCGGTCTAGATTGGTAGCAAAGGTGCCAATGAGCATACAATGCAATTTCCGCTTGGGGTCTACCATCGGATTTTGTAAGGAAAGTTCTGACAGTGAAGGTGCCGAAGGTTGGGCCGCCGCGGGATCGCTCCAAACGGATCAAAGTTCGAACCCAATAGATTGAATTGGACAGGCATCTCATCGCATCCAATTTGATGCTCTTGAGATTGCTTATGTTTAGAAGTGGAAAATTGATCCGATAGCAGCTTCGTTGTAGGCAGGAGATTGGGCAGAGTATGATTAAGACCATTCTCGTACCCATTGACGGGTCGGAACACGCGAATAAGGCCGTCGCTTTCGCATCGGACCTGGCACAGAAGTATGACGCCAGGCTGATAGCTCTGCATGTAATGCCGGAATCTGCAAGTGACCGTGTCCCACCAGAATTGCGCGACTACGAGCGCCTTGAGCATGTTCAGATGACGGAACGCAGCGCACTCCAGTCAGAATCTGAACAGATCTTGCGCGACGCGGAGTTGCAGGCGCAACACAAGGGAGCGCCGAAGGTTGAGAAAGTCCTCAGGTCGGGTGATGCGGCGGCAATAATTTTGGAAGTGGCTAATGATCAAAAGGCCGACCTGATCGTGATGGGCAGCCGCGGCTTGGGGAACCTGAAGGGATTGCTACTTGGCAGCGTCTTGCACAAGGTTAGTCAGCTGTCCCAGTGCAGTTGCATTTCTGTGAAGTAAGAGCGCAGCGCGGCGGTTTAGGAACTCGAACTTTCGCTGAGCACATGACCACCGCTGAGAATGCTGAAGCCGAACGCCCAGCCGCCGGGCAGCAATCCGGCCCGGCTGAATGTCAGATCAGAACGATTAGCACTTGAAACTGAATTCCTATGTTCCATAAGCGAATTCTGGAATAGCAGGCGGCTCACTTCCCTCACAATTGCCAATCAGGTATCACGTATCCAGGAAGCTGCGCAGCTTGCGCGAACGGCTGGGGTGATTGAGCTTCCTCAGCGCCTTGGCCTCGATCTGGCGGATGCGCTCGCGGGTGACCGAGAACTGTTGGCCGACCTCTTCCAGCGTGTGCTCGGTGTTCACACCGATCCCAAAGCGCATCCTGAGAATCCGCTCCTCTCTCGGGGCCAGGCTGGCGAGGACCCGTGTGGTCGTTTCCCGCAGGTTCGCCTGGATGGCAACGTCGAGCGGGATGACCGCGTTCTTGTCCTCGATGAAGTCGCCCAGGTGGCTGTTCTCTTCGTCGCCGATCGGCGTTTCAAGGGAGATCGGCTCCTTGGCGATCTTCAGCACCTTGCGGACCTTCTCCAGTGGCATCACCAGGCGCACGGCCAGTTCTTCGGGCGTCGGCTCGCGGCCGATCTCGTGCAGCATCTGGCGGCTGGTGCGCGCCAGCTTGTTAGCGATCTCGATCATGTGGACCGGGGTGCGGATGGTGCGTGCCTGATCGGCAATGGACCGGGTGATCGCCTGGCGGATCCACCAGGTGGCGTAGGTCGAGAACTTGTAGCCGCGGCGGTACTCGAACTTGTCGACCGCCTTCATCAGGCCGATGTTGCCCTCCTGGATCAGGTCCAGGAACTGCAGGCCGCGGTTGGTGTACTTCTTGGCGATCGAGATCACCAGCCGCAGGTTCGCCTCCGCCATCTCGGTTTTGGCCTTGCTGGCCTCGCGCTCGCCGGTCTTCACCGTCGTGACGATGCGCCGGAACTCGCTGATCGGCAGGCCGGTCTCCCCCGAGATCTCGGAAATCTCCTTGCGGATGGCGCGGGCCTGCTCGCCGTGCTTCTCGGCGAACTTTTCCCAACCCTTGCCCGACAGGCGCTTGACCCGGCTCACCCAGCGCGGGTCGAGTTCCCGGCCCTGGTAGTATTTCAGGAACTCGGCCCGCGGCACGCCGCCGTCGGTGGCCATGCGCATCAGCTTGCCTTCCAGGCCCAAGAGCCGCTTGTTCTTGTCGTAGAGCTGCTCGACCAGCTGTTCGATCCGGGCATTGTTCAGCCGGACATCCTTCATGTCCTCGATCAGTTGCAGCTTCAGCTTCTCGTGCCGGGTCTCGGTCTGCTTGGGAACCTGCTCGCCCTTTTGCAGGTGGCCCAGGCGCTTATCCTGGGCGCGGGCCAGCTTCTTGTAGGTGGCGGCGATGACGTCGAAGGTCTCGGCCACCTGCGGCAGCAGGGCCTGTTCCATGGCTACCGGAGTAAGGTTGGCTTCTTTTCCCTCGTTGGTTTCGCCCTGGCCCTCATCAGAGGTCTCGTCCTCCGAGTCGTCCTCGGAGTCCTGCTTGGCGCCGGTCTTCGCCCAGTCCTTGGCGGCAATCTTATCGGTGGATTTCCCGTCCGGCTTGCTGCCGTCTTCCCCCTCCGTCTCCGCCAGCTCTGACACGGCCTCGGCCATCTCGCTTTCGCTCGGATCGGGATCGTAAGTGGCATTGAGATCGATGATATCGCGCAGCAGGATCTTGCCGTCCAGCAAGGCGGCCCGCCAAGCCAGCAGGGCTTGAATGGTCAAGGGGCTTTCGCAGATGCCGCCGATCATCTTCTCGTGGCCGGACTCGATCCGCTTGGCTATGACAACCTCGCCTTCCCGAGACAAAAGCTCGACCGAGCCCATCTCGCGCAGATACATGCGCACCGGGTCGTCTGTACGCCCGATGTCCTCGTCATCGAGATTGCCGGTCGGCCGGGCAGAGCTATATTTCTCTTCCTCCCTTTTCGCGGAATCGTCTTGCTCGTCGCTCTCGATGACAGTGATGCCCATCTCCGAAAGCGCGGCCATGCGGTCCTCGATCTGCTCTGAGGGCATCTGGTCCGGGGGCAGGATCTGGTTCAGCTCTTCGTGAGTGATGGAACCACAGTCCTTGGCGCGCTGGATCAGCTTCTTGATCGCCTCACTGCTCGCGTCCATGAGCGAGCGGTCGCCCGTCTCTTCGCGGTCTTCCGCCGTTTCGGTCGTCTCGCTGGCCTTAGTTGCCATTCACTCTCGCCCTTAAGTCAGGTCCAAAAAACGGCTTGCAGCAGGTGAGGCAAAGGCGCGATCTGGCCTTATAGGTGCGCAGCGGTTCTTGTTTGAGTTTCTTCAGGAATGGATGACTCATTTAGGTATTCTGCTGAGCATCGGTGTCCACCTGGGTGACATCATCGTTGAGAACAAGGACATCTATGGGGGTGGCGTCAACTTGGCGGCGCGGATCGTGAAATGCGCTCTAGCTCACCCGCGATGTCGTGGTTCAATTGCCCATCGCCCACATCGCGAAGTGCCGCCATGAAGGCAGCCAGGTCGTTCTCCATCGCAGCCCTGTATACGGGATGATGCTTAGCCAGCCGCGCACCTAGGAACGGCATCATAGGCTCGAAATCGAACCGTCCCATCGTGGACGCGGATACCCTTTGCGGGCGAGGGCTGCTCGGTCCTCGCTTGAATTTTCTCTTTCCCATTCAACCTTCCAAAGGTTCACATCAGGGCCCGACCCTCGGCCCTGGTCCCAGCCAAGGCTCAACGGCCGTCCACTCCAGCTTCAGACCCTTGTGCTTAGGTACAAATAAGGAACGAATAACTAGATGCAAGGAGGAGCTAGAATTGTCTCATGCGGGTCAACTGCGGAAGTATGATGCATGTTGGCCGCGCAGGCGTTTCGACAACCATCGCGCGGTCTGAGACTTGCCGCACCCGGTTCGCGCAGCGGAGACTGCGATGACTGGCCGGGCCTACTGAATCATCGTTCGGCGCGGGCCCAGCAGCACGAAATCTGCATCTTGCGAGAGCGCGCGGGATGTCGCGTGCATCACTCTTGCATGCGGCACGTCGCTATAGGTGAACATGACCTCGTGGATCTCTTCTTCGCGGCAGATCTCTTCCAGCCGGCCGTCCTCCAGGATCGGGATACCCTCCGGATAGGTCGGGCCGGCCAGGGCGGCGGGATAGCGGCGGTCGGAGATGCCGGGAATCTGTGTGGCGGTAAAGGCGACGACCTGGTAGGCGGGATTGTCGCGCAGGACCATGTTGAAGTTGGCTTGCTGGAGGCCTTGCGGAGCGCCCGGCGCTAAACACATCCTTGTCGCGGAACGCTGCGCCCGTTGGAGCAGACCCACAGCTCAAAGTTCATTGGCCCATTTCTTCGATATCCAACTCGTCATAGACCTCGTCCACCATCCAATCTCGTATGAGCTCCGGCACGTCGGTCTCTTGGAAGTTGCGCTGCACCTCGGCATCGTGAATGAAGCGCGCGAGATCGGCCAGTTCCTGTCCCGTCAAGTCGATCTGGTAGCCCAACTCCATCTCCTGCAAAACGATCATGGTCGGCGCGCCCCGCCACATTCGAGCCGCAAAGTCGAACACATCCAGGTTCGGCTCGAATGGATCAGCGTCCAATGCAGGACCGGCCTTACCTCCGACCCTGTTGATGGAATGACAGACCACGCAGCCCTTGCCGGTGAAGAGATCCCGGCCGCGGTCCGAATCTCCAAAGGATACCACATAGCCAGGGCCGCCGGCTGCCGGAGATAGCTCCTGGGCCTTCAGGGGCGGCGCCAGCCATAGACTCATCATGACCACCTGCGCGAGCGCCACTGCGACGCCACTTGAATTGAACTGCATTACAAATACTCCAGCTACGGCGGCCAGGCCGAAGACCTTCGCCCCAAACATAGGGGGCAGATCCCCGATTCGTGCCGAGGTGGAGACTCGATAACCTATCTGCCTGGGGAAGGACTTGACCCAGATCAAAGGGTGGAAATGCGTTTCCTGACCTTGCCAAT
>PVMK01114432.1_pt1 | contig 20061 bp, 18 predicted proteins | sample 1853481 | NCBI WGS metagenome assembly PVMK01 (sample SAMN08533507, study PRJNA380276) | Marine sediment metagenome, whole genome shotgun sequencing project. | reverse complement strand
GCTGGCAGGGATCGTTGGGGGTCTTCGCCGAGGTTGCCAGCGATGGCGGCGTGCCCGACTACTTGGCGCGGATCGATCTCGACGGGGGAGAGCTGCTCTGCGCGTCGATGGAGATGCTGTTGCGCCGCCGCGGCGTCGAGCTCGAGACCCGCCCAATCAAGGGGACTCGGCCGCGCGGAGCGACGCCGGAGGAGGACCAAAGGCTGGCCTTCGAGCTCGATGCTGATCCCAAGGAGCGGGCCGAGCTCGCCATGGTGGTCGATCTCGAGCGCAACGATCTCGGGCGGGTCTCCGAAATCGGCTCGGTGGAGGTTGCGGATCCAGGCTCGGTCCAGGCTTTTGCCGCGGTTCATCACCGGGTGGCGCGAGTAAGAGGGCGTGCCCGCCAGGGTCTCGAGTGGTGGGAGCTGCTGGCCGCGGTGGCGCCTGGTGGTTCGGTCACGGGCTGCCCTAAGCGGGCGGCCATGTCCGTCATCGCGGAGCTCGAGCCGGTTCCCAGGGGTCCGTTCTCGGGCGCTCTCGGGGTGGTGGCCGGCAACGGCGACCTCGAGATGGCGCTGCCAATCCGCACCGCGTGGCTGCTGGGGTCGACCCTCGAGCTGGCAGCCGGATGCGGTGTCGTCTGGCAATCGGAACCGGCGGCGGAGGAGGAGGAGTCGCGGCTCAAGGTGGCGCGATGGCTGGATCTGGTGGGGGGTGCGGAGTGACGACCATGTGGCGCGACGGACGCCTGATCGAGTCTGAGCCCGGAACCGCTCCGGTGGAGTCGAGCTGGGGCGCCTTCACCACCGTCGGCTGTGACGGAGGCCATCCCCTGCTGTGGACGCGGCACCGGTCCCGTCTTGCGGCGAGCCTTCGGTTTCTGGGTGCTGGCGACGACGTGGCGCTCCCGGATGAGTCTGCGCTGAGCGAGCTGTTGCGCGCCCACGGCGTCGATGGCGCTGCACGGCTCAGGGTCGTGGGCCGAAAAAAGCAGACCTCCGGGTGGACGGTCGAAGCATCGGTCTCCCGTTACGAAGCAGCCGGTCCGGATGCGCCGCCGGTGCGGCTATCCCTCCAGCAGTGGCCGTCCGCCCCACCTCTGGTAGGGCACAAGACTCTGGCCCGCCTGCCGTGGGATCTGGCGCGCGAGCAAGCTCGCGGCGAGGACGCCGACGACGCCCTGCTGGTGGACAGGGTGGGGCACGTCCTGGAAACCGCGATCGCCAACGTGTGGCTTTGCCGGGGTCGTGAGCTACGGACTCCGCCGGCGCCGGCGCGGTGTCTGCCGGGTGTCATGCGCGGTTGGCTGCTCGAACACGCGGGGAAATTGGGGCTTCAGGTCTTCGAGTGCGATTTCACCGAGGCAGACCTTCTCGGGGCGGACGAGCTCTGGATCAGCAACGCGGTGATTGGAGTTCGGAGGGTGGCGTTCGTCGACGGCCGGGAGTGGCGAAGCTGGCCGCTCTTCGAACACCTGGCGGAGCTCGGTGTGCCCGCTCCGGGTTGGTGAGAATGGCGGGTTCACGCGGCAGGCAGTCGATGGCGGTTTCTCGCGACGAGTCGGTAGAGGGTCGGGCCGACCCAGCTCACCGGCGGCAGCGCGCTCAACCGCGCCAGCCAGCGCCAGCCGGGGAGCTCGCCCATGATGCGCCGCCAGGCCTCGAAGCCCGCGAGCAGGCGGCCGTCCCCGTCCCGCACCCACATGGATTCCTCAAGGTCCGCGCGCGCAACCGGTAGGTCGATCTCGTCAACCGATCGGAAATCACGGAACTGCACCCGTCCTTCCGGGTCGCGCCGCTCGCACCATCTCTGTGAACGCTGACAGACCTGGCAATCGCCGTCCATCCAGACATCAAGGGTCATTCTGTTAACGCGGCCTCCGTATGCTGAAACCGGAGAGCAGGTCTTGACATTCCTTAAGAAAATACTAAAATAGCGATATGATGATGTGTTTTGATTCCCGAGAGCAAATCTCCGGATTATGGCGGCGACCCTGAAAGCTCCCCACCTCGACTGCGTTTCTCCAGACCGCACATCGGAGGATTTGCTGGCCCTCAGGGCCCGATTGGCGGTCCAGGCGAGGAAGTTGAGGATCGCCTCCGATCATTATGCTCTCCTGGCCGGCGAAACCCGGCTCAAGATCATGGTCCTTCTCCACGAGACCTCCGAGCTCTGCGTCTGCGACCTGGCGACCATTCTCGAGATGACTCCGGCGGCAGTTTCCCAGCACCTCAGCCGCTTGCGGTCCGGGCGCCTCGTTCGATCGCGACGTGACGGGATGACCATCTACTATCGGCTCGTAGGTACGATGGACCGGACCCTGCTTGCGCCCGTTCAGGAAGTGGAGTGATCCATGCGAATTGTCGTTCGAATTTTCCCTGTTGTTCTCGCCATTCTGGCGCTGGCGGCGCCGCTGGCCGCCGATAGCCCTCCCGATACGGTGCGAACCACCTTTCAGGTCGAGGGCATGCACTGCGGTGGCTGCTCCTCGGCCATCATCGCCACCCTCGAAAAGGTTGATGGTGTCATCGAGGTCTCATCGGACCACGACAAAAGGCGTTGCCGAGGCGGTCTACCGGCCGCGCAAGGTCGAGGCCGAGGAGCTCAAGAGCGGAAATCGAGAAGCTCGGCTACACCGTGACCGGGATGGAGACGGAAGCGGTTGAGGGGTAGATTTCGAATTTCGAATTTCGAATTTTCATCGCACCGCCTTGGGATAAACTACCCCTATGGCCCAACGCCTTTTCAGCGACCCAAAGATGCGGTTCGCGTATGTCGCGACCAAGGTGGCGATCTTCGCTTTTGCCGCGTTGCTGACGTGGCCGCTGGCGCGGGTTATTGGTCCGAAGGCATGGGTCGGCCTCGGTGTCTTCGGGTTCGTGCTCGTCGTGCTGACGCTGGGAGTGCTCTTCAGCGGCTCGACGCGATCACCAGCCGCGTCGGACACTATTGAACCGGCGGCCCCTCCTGAGGAGTCGTTCACGATCGACCCTGAGCAACCGGTGAAGATCCTGGTGGAGGACAGCATCGACCTCCACTCATTCCCACCCCGGGACGTTCCCGACGTCGTCGATGCGTACTTGGAAGAGGCTGTAGAGAAAGGCTTCACCGAGGTGCGTCTGATCCACGGCCGCGGCATCGGGGTGCAGCGGGACCGGGTGCAGAAACTCCTCGCCCGCCACTCTCTTGTATCCGGTTTCCACGATGCCCCGCCCGACCGCGGAGGCTGGGGCGCCACTGTCGCCTACCTCAAAAAAGAGAGTTGAGTTTTGAGTTATGAGTTTTGAGTTACAACATCCGGCTCAACGAGAGGCGAGGGCCAGCGGGAATTCAGAACTCAAAACTCAAAACTAAGAACTCAAAACTGATTATGGGTTGAGCCGATTAATCAGCCTCGGATACGGAATCGCCTCCCGTAGGTGCGGGACGCCGCAGATCCAGGCCACGCAGCGTTCGATGCCCATTCCGAAACCCGCGTGGGGGAAAGACCCTTAGCGGCGGAGGTCGAGGTACCACTCGAAGGATTCGCGCGGCAGGTCGTGGGCTACGATCTGGCGCTCGAGGTACTCGAGCGAGTCGGAGCGCTCGGAGCCGCCGATGATCTCGCCGCAGCCCTCGGGGGCAAGCACGTCGACGGCCAGCGCGCGGCTCGGGTCGGACGGGTCGGGCTGCATGTAGAAAGCCTTGAGGTCGGCCGGGTAGCGCGTGATCAACACCGGACGGTCGAACTGCTCGGTGAGCATGGTCTCGTCGTCGCCGCCGAGGTCGTCGCCGAACTGGATGTCCGATCCGAGCGCCTGCAGCTTCGCCACCGCCTCGGCGTAGTCGAGGCGCGGGAAATCGCCGTCGGCGGTCGGCAGGAGCTTCGAGACGTCGCGTTCGAGGCGCTCGAGATCCTTGGCGCAGCTGTCGAGAACCCGGGCCACGATTTCGGAGAGGAACTCCTCGCACAGATCGAGGAGACCGTCGAAGCGCAGCCACGCCACCTCCGGCTCGACCATCCAGAACTCGGTCAGATGGCGCCGAGTCTTCGATTTTTCGGCCCGGAAGGTGGGGCCGAAGCAGTAAACCTTACCGAGGGCGGCGGCGGCTGGCTCGAGGTAGAGCTGCCCCGACTGGGAGAGAAACGCCGTCTCTCCGAAGTACTCGGTCTCGAAGAGGGTGGAGGTTCCCTCGCACGCGGCCGGAGTGAGAATGGGCGAATCGATCAGGGTGTAGTCGCGGCTCTGGAAAAAGTCGCGGATCGCGAACTCGAGCTCGGAACGGACCCGCATGATGGCGTGCTGGCGCTTGGATCGCAGCCACAGATGGCGGTGGTTGAGGAGAAAGTCGGGCCCGTGGTCCTTCTTGCCGATCGGGAACTCGGCGGCGATCTGGATGATCTCGAGGTCCGACACCTTGAGTTCGTAGCCGCCCGGCGCCCGCTCGTCGGCCGCCACCACGCCGGTGATCTCCACCGACGACTCCTGGGTCAGCTCGACTGCGGTCTCCCACACCGACTCGTCCACCTCGGGCCGGAAGACCACGCACTGCAGGTAGCCGAAGCCGTCGCGCAGAATGATGAAGCGGAGCTTGCCCTTCTTGCGCCAGTTGTAGACCCAACCGCGGACGGTGACTTCTTGATCGGCGTGCTCGGCGAGTTCCGCAATGGTGATGATCGTGCGCGACATGGGCTCCTCCTGGATGGGGGATTGTACACGAGGGGGAGGGGGATGACGATCGCACACTCTCCCAGCCGTGCCCGTCTCCGTCTCCGTGCCCGATCGCAGGTCGGGCGGAACTGTGGAAAGACTCGGAGACGGGCACGGAGACGGAGACAGAACCCTCACTGATCCGAATTTACGGTCATGGTAGACCTCAGCAGCATCCTGCGGCACAATGATCTTTCGTGAATCCGAGGGAGGAATATGGAGGTCCGACCGAACAGACAGGAGTTTTCGAAGCTTGCGCGGGACTTCGACGTGGTGCCGGTGGTGCAGGAGCTGACGTCGGACACGGTGACCCCGTTCACGGTTTACTCCCGCCTGGCCGCCCACGGCCGCAATCCGTTCCTGCTCGAAAGCGTCGAGGGCGGTGAGCGTGCAGCGCGCTTCTCCTTTGTCGGTGCCGACCCCTTTCGTATCGTCGAGGTTCGCGGAGGTACGGTTTTCGTCGATGGCGCGCCGTGGCCCGGTGATCCGGTGGCGGAGCTGCGGCGCGCCACCGATCTCGGCAGTGTGGCACCGGTCGACGGGCTTCCTCCCTTTGCAGGCGGTGCGATGGGCTACCTCGGGTACGACGCGGTACGGCTGGTGGAGGCGATTCCCGCGAGCGGCCACGACGAGGGCGGCCTGCCGGACGCCTGGTTCGGGCTCTACGACGGGATCGTGGCTCTCGACCGCGCCCGCCAGCGTCTGCTGCTGGTGGTCGCCGCCCGCACCGACGCCGGGGTCGACGAGGCATGGTCGGCGGCGCAGCAGCGGCTCGCCGCCATGCACCGGGCGCTGGCCGGCGGCGGTGGCAGTCCCCGCCCCCATGTGATTCCCAGCTCGAGCAAAGCGTGGGAGGGGTGGCGGGCGACACCGCCGGAGGCCGACTACCTGGCAGCCGTTTCCCATGCCCGCGAGCACATCCTCGCCGGCGACATTTTCCAGGTCGTGCTGTCGCGCCGCTGGCGCAAGATGCCGCGCTGCACAACGGCCGAGATTTACCGTATGCTGCGGCTGACCAATCCCTCGCCGTACATGTTCCTCTTCGACACCGGCCAGGCGAGGATCGTCGGCTCGAGCCCGGAGATGCTGGTCCGGGTGACCGGCGACACCGTTGCCACCTGTCCGATTGCGGGCACCCGCCGGCGCGGTGGCGACCCGGCCGAGGACCGCCGCCTCGAGGAAGAACTCAAGGCGGATCCCAAGGAGCGGGCTGAGCACGTGATGCTGGTAGATCTGGGTCGCAACGACATCGGCCGGGTGTCCTCCCCCGGCTCCGTCCGGGTCGTGCGCGATATGGAGGTAGAACGCTACAGCCACGTCATGCACCTGGTGAGCGAGGTTCAGGGTCGGTTGCGCGATGATCTCGATGCGTGGGACGCGCTCCTCGCCTGTTTCCCGGCCGGCACCCTCTCAGGCGCACCCAAGGTGAGGGCGATGGAGATCATCGACGAGCTCGAGGAGGTGCGGCGCGGCGTCTACGGCGGCGCGGTCGGCTATCGGAATCTCGACGGTGATCTCGACTCCTGCATCGCCATCCGCACTCTGGTGGAACGGGGCGGCACGGTTCAGATCCAGGCCGGGGCGGGCATCGTCTACGACTCGGTTCCGGAGAATGAGCTCGCGGAGTGCGCGGCCAAGGCCGGCGCCCTCGTCGAGGCGGTAGCCATGGCCGAAGCAGCGGCTGCCTCTGGCGGGCAAGAGGGACGAGCGAATGAGGACTAGGGAAACAGGAATTCGGAACACCGCCAACCCACCCATGTCGGTGGTTCTCGGGGGAGGTTGGATGGAAAATCCGAAATCCGAAATCCGAAATCCGAAATTACCTGGTGGGGGTGAATCGTGATCCTCATGCTCGACAACTACGACTCCTTCACCTACAACCTGGTGCAGGAGCTGGGCGAGGTCGGAGAGGTCGAGATCGAGGTCGTGCGCAACGATGCCGCCACCGCCGATGAGCTCCTGGCCCTCGGGCCGCAGGCTATCGTCATCTCCCCCGGTCCGGGTGTGCCCGAGGACGCCGGTGTCAGCATGGATCTGGTGCGCGCTGCCGTGGGCGTCCCGTTGCTCGGGATCTGCCTCGGCCACCAGGCGATCGCGGCGGTCCACGGCGGGCGGGTTATTCGCGCCGCGGAGCCCGTCCACGGGCAAGACCTCTCCGATCAGACATCAGGGGGAGGGGCTCTTCAAAGACCTGCCCGATGGATTCGAGGCGACCCGCTATCACTCGCTCATTGTTGACAGGGAGAGCCTGCCGACGAGTCTCGAGGTCACGGCGTGGACCGACGACGGCGAGGTGATGGCGATTCGCGACTGCGACCATCTCCACTTCGGCGTCCAGTTTCACCCCGAGTCCTACCTCTGCCTCCACGGACGCCAACTGCTAGCGCGTTTCCTCCACATAGCCGGCCTACCGCTGCGGGATGGCGGATCGGAAATCCGAAATCCGAAATCCGAAATCCGAAATCCGGAATCCTCATGACGTCCACCGACCACAAAGCCCTGCTCAACCGCGTCCTGGCCGGGAAGGACCTGTCCTCGAGCGAGATGGAATCCTTCATCGGTGTTGTCATGGATGGGGGTGTCGACGATGTGGTGGTGGCCGCCATGCTCGCCGCGCTGCGCGCCAAGGGCGAGACAGGGCGTGAGGTGGCGGCGGCGGCCCGCGCCATGCGCGCGCGTTCGGTACCGGTGGAGGTGTCCGATCCGCAGCTCGCCATAGATACGTGTGGCACCGGCGGTGACGGTGCCGAGACCATCAACATCTCGACCGCGGCTGCGCTGCTTGCCGCAGCCGTGGGGGCGCCGGTGGCCAAGCACGGCAACCGCTCGGTCTCCTCGCGCTGCGGTTCGGCGGACGTCCTCGAGGCGGCCGGCGTGCGGCTCGACCAAAGTCCCGAGGAGATGGCGGTCCTGCACGACGAGATCGGAATCGCCTTCCTCTTTGCGCCCCAGCTGCACCCGGCGATGGCGGCTGTGATGCCAGTACGGCGCGCTCTTGGGGTGCGGACGGTTTTCAATCTCCTCGGGCCCCTGACCAATCCGGCGAGGGTCGAACGTCAGGTGGTCGGCGTTTGGGGCCGCGAGGTGCAGGCGCTAATGGCCTCAGCGCTCGCCGAGCTCGGCGCGCGACGCGCGCTCGTGGTCCACTCCGACGACGGTCTCGACGAGATCTCGGTGAGTGCCCCGACCACCGTGATCGAGGTGCGCGACGGCGAGATCGCAGGCGAGTGGCGGGTTGATCCCGGTGATCTCGGCATCTCGGCCGGCGATCCCGAATCACTCAGGGGAGGCGACGCAGCCGAAAATCTGCGGCGGTTGCGCGCCGTCCTCGGCGGCGAGGAACGCTCGGCGGCTGCCGAGGCGGTTGCCCTCAACGCGGCTGCAGCGCTCATGGTGGCGGGGCTCGCCGGCGATTTGCGGCAGGGGCTTGAACACAGCCGGGAGGTGCTGCGATCGGGCGCCGCCCTCGAGCGACTCGAGGACTTGGCGGCGCGTTCGTCGGAGCTCGCCGGCGGTGGCTGAGTCGGTGCTCGAGAGAATCGTTGCCGACGTTCGCCGGCGGCTTGATGAGACGCCCGAGCCTCCCGGGTTGGTGGAGGCCGCGCGCGCTGCGGCCGCAACCCGCCGAGAGCGGGGGCTGAGGTCGCTTCGGAGCGCCCTCTCGGGCCCCGGGCCCGCGGTGATAGCGGAGTGCAAGAAAGCGTCTCCGTCGGCTGGCATGATCCGTGAGGACTTCGATCCGGTGGCGCTGGCCCGAGCCTACGCCGAGGGCGGCGCGGCTGCTATCTCGATCGTCACCGAGCCCGAGTACTTTTCCGGCGACCCGGAATGGTTGGCAGTGGTTCGCAGGGTGGTGGATCTTCCGGTGCTTCGCAAAGACTTTCTAGTCACCCGGCGCCAGCTTCACGAATCGGCTGTTCTGGGCGCCGATGCGGTGCTGTTGATTTCGCGCATCCTCGATCGGGAGACCCTCGCAGAGCTCCTGGCCACCGCCTCGGAGCTCGACATCGAGGTGCTGCTCGAGATCTTTGCCGATGAGGATCCCAAATCGGCGGTCGCGTCCGGAGCGGAGATCATTGGCGTCAACGCGCGTGATCTGGCGACCTTCGAGACCCGATTGGACCGGGTCGAGGCGATGGCGGACAAGCTCCCGGCCGACCGGGTGCTGGTGGCCGAGAGCGGGATCCGAGAACCCGGCGACCTAGCACGGCTTCATTCGGCGGGTTACGACGCGTTCCTGGTGGGGGAGCATCTAGTGCGGGCTGAAGACCCGGAGGCGGAAGTTCGTGTGCTCCTTGGGAGGTCGGCAAGTGATCAGTAATCAGTCATCGGTGATCAGTCCGAATCCACGGCACATGGGCGAAAAGCGGTTGTGTGTACTGATCACTGATCACTGGTTACTGATCACTCGATCGAGTCCAGCATAGGGTCTGGGGAACGACATGCTGATCAAGATCTGTGGATTGACCAATCCGGAGGACGCCGAGGCGGCGGTGGGCGCCGGTGCCGATTTTATTGGCTTTGTCTTCAGGCGTGGAACGCCGCGTGCTCTTGATCCCGCGGCCGCAGCCTGGATTCGTGAGGTCAGTGGCGCGGAAAAGGTGGGAGTGTTTCTCGACTCCGCCCTCGACGAGGTCGAGCGAGTGCGCGATCTCCTCGGTCTCGACTGGGTTCAGCTACACGGCGACGAGCCGGATGTGTTCCTGGAGGTCCTCGGCGAGAAAGTGATCCGCCGCGTCAAGGTCGGACCCAAGGTCGACTGGGGCAGGGTGGTTCACCTGGCGAAACGCTGCCTGCCGCTGTTTGATCCCGGCGCCGGCGATGGCAGAGCCTGGGCGTGGGAGACCCTCGCCGAGCGGCCGGCCGGCATCCGTTTCGGTCTGGCTGGGGGCCTGACCCCCGGCAATGTCGCAGATGCCGTGCGAACCGTACGACCGCACCTGGTTGATGTCTCCTCAGGGGTCGAAAGCGAGCCAGGCATCAAGGATCACGCGAAGATCCGGGCGTTCGTCGACGCCGTGAGATCGTCAGAACGCTGAGGATTCCGGAATGTGGAGTGCGGCGGAGGTGCCTGGCATCCCGGTTCGCCGCGAACCGGCGTGCACCTCACGGGAAGCGCGTCGAAGAACGGCCAATCACGAAGCTTGAAGCGCCTCACAAGTACGTATCAGAACTCACCGGCGATTGTCCCGTAGGACTACTGAGTCGGGGAGGGGAAAATGCACATGCGCCTTCTGGTCTGTTTGCTCGGTCTCATCCTTACCGCCTGTAGTCCATGCGGGCCGGCTGGCATCGACGGAAACGTAACATCGACCTTCCCCGAGCTTCGCGGGCCGTACCTCGGCCAGGAAATGCCCGGCGTAGAGCCGCGGCTCTTCGCGCCAGGTGTGGTCTCCACCGGGCTTGCCACCCGGGACGTGGCGATGACTCCCGATGGCGACGAGCTCTACTTCGCGGTCACCGTCGGCGCCCGCAGCATGATCATTGTGACGAAATCGGTGGGTGGGACCTGGACGGAGCCGGTGGTGGCGCCCTTTTCCGGCCGGTACCTGGACATCGAGCCCTGTATTTCACCCGATGGTCAGCGCTTCTTCTTCCTCTCGACGCGGCCGCAGCCGGGGCAGGAAGAGAAGCCGGGCTGGGTCTACCAGGACATCTGGGTGATGGACCGCGTGGGCGACGGTTGGGGCGAGCCCTACAACCTCGGCCCGCCGGTTAACTCGGACGCCCCCGAGTACTTTCCGTCGGTCACCGCCGATGGCACCCTTTACTTCACCCGCGAAGGCGAGGGCCGGGTGTCAGCGACGTACCGCTCGCGCCTCGTCGACGGGGTCTACACCGAGCCCGAAATGCTCGGGCCCGAGGTCAATTGCGGCCAGAACCGGTTCAACGTCTTCGTCGCCCCGGACGAGAGCTTTGCCATCGTACCGGCCATGGGCCGAGAGGACAGCCTCGGTGGGGTCGACTACTACGTGGTCTTCCGCTCCGCCGACGACGTCTGGTCCGAACCGATCAATCTCGGCGAGGCCGTCAACCAGCCAGAGGGACGCGAGTGGTCGGCGTCGCTGTCGCCGGATGGCAAGTACCTCTTCTTCATGTCCTCCCGGACCGCCGATGAGGAGAACATCACCCTTGCCGGGACCACGATCAACGAGCTCCTGGGTCTCTCCGCCCAACCCGGACAGGGGAGCTCCGACATCTGGTGGGTCAGTGCAGAGGTGATTGAGAGATTGAGGCCGTAACAACTAGTTCTTAGTTTTGAGTTTTTAGTTATGAGTTATTAGACCCCCAACTACCCGGTGCCAGTGGGGAGGGATGGGAACTGAAAACTGAAAACTCAAAACAATGCGAAGCGCGACTCGGGTAGAATCGGCCCTTCGATGAAGAAACTTCCCGACGACCGCGGCTACTTCGGCGACTACGGTGGGCGTTTCGTGCCCGAGACCCTGATGGCGTCGCTGGCGGAGCTCGAGCGGGCCTACCGGAAGGCCGGTCACGATCGCGGCTTCCAATCGCGGCTTGACGAGCTGCTGCAGCATTACGTTGGCCGCCCCACCCCCCTTTTCTCGGCCCGCCGATTGTCGGCCCGGCTCGGCGGCGCGCGTATCTGGCTCAAGCGCGAGGATTTGTGCCACACCGGGGCGCACAAGATCAATAACGCCATCGGCCAGGCGCTGTTGGCGTGTGACATGGGGAAGGGACGCGTGATCGCCGAAACCGGCGCCGGCCAGCACGGCGTTGCGGTTGCGACCGCGGCCGCGCTTCTTGGCCTCGAGTGCCGGGTCTATATGGGCTCTGAAGACATGCGGCGGCAGGAGCTCAATGTCATTCGCATGCGCCTGATGGACGCCGAGGTGGTGGCGGTGGATGCGGGCTCGAAAACGCTCAAGGATGCGATCAACGAAGCCCTGCGCGACTGGGTCACGAACGTGCGCACGACCAACTACATCCTTGGCTCGGTGCTCGGCCCCCATCCCTATCCCATGATGGTGCGCGATTTCCAGACTGTGATCGGGCGCGAGGCGTTGGCACAGTTCAAGAGGGCCGTACGCACCCTGCCCGACATTGTTGTGGCCTGCGTCGGCGGCGGCTCAAACGCCGCCGGAATCTTCACCGCGTTCGTCCCGCACGAGGCCGTCGCCTTGGTGGGGGTGGAAGCCGGGGGTCGCGGGATCACGCCGGGCGATCATGCCGCAAGGTTCTCCGAGGCGGGCGCGCCGGGCGTCCTCCACGGCACCCGCACCATGGTGCTGCAGGATGACGACGGCCAGATCATGGGCACCCACTCGGTGTCGGCGGGGCTAGACTACCCGGCGGTCGGTCCGGAGCATGTTCTATGGCGGGAATCAGGTCGTGCGACGTACACCCACGTCGATGACGACGAGGCCATCGCCGCCTTCCACCTTCTTGCCGAGTGCGAGGGGATCATCCCTGCGCTGGAGTCGGCACACGCCATCGCCTACGCGACCAAAACTGCGCCATCGATGCCGCTCAACACGAACATTCTCGTCAACCTCTCCGGGCGGGGCGACAAAGACCTCGGCGAGGTCCGCAGGGTGGAGGTCGAAACAAAGTGAGCCGCCTGAGCGACGCATTCAGGGATGCGAAGCGCGAGAAGCGAGCCGCCTTCGTGCCATATGTCACCGCCGGGGATCCGTCTCTCGAACGCAGCGTCGAGATCGTCCGTGCCCTGGCGCGCGCGGGCGCAGACGTGATCGAGCTCGGGGTACCGTTCTCCGATCCCATTGCTGATGGTCCCACCAACCAGCGCGCCGCCGAGCGCTCCCTGGCTGCGGGGACCACCCTGTCCGGGGTGCTGGCGGCGGTTGAGGTCGTTCGTCAAGACCTCGAGGTTCCGATCGTTCTGTTCACTTACGCCAACCCGGTTCTACGGTATGGCATCGGAGATTTTGCCGAGGACGCGGCGGCCGCAGGAGTCGACGGAGTGCTCTTCACCGATGTGCCTGCTGAAGAAATGACGCCGTTCGAGGAACAGATCGGCGCAGCCGGCCTCGACCTGATCATGTTGGTAACCCCGACCTCGACGCGGCAGCGGATGAAGGCGGCGGCACGCTTTGGGGGCGGGTTCCTCTATCTGGTATCGCGTACCGGAGTGACGGGCGTCCGTCAGGATCTCGACGCCGGACTCGCGGACAATATCCGTATGGCGCGAAGGGTCTCGCGTTTGCCGGTGGCGGTCGGTTTCGGCATCTCCACCCCGGAACAGGTGGCGAGGGTGGCCGAGAAAGCGGATGGAGTGGTCGTGGGCTCGGCCCTGGTCAGCCGCATCGGCGCCATGGGCGACTGTGACGAGCTGACCGACGAGATCGAAAGGTTCGCTTGTGAGTTGGCGGCGGCATGCAAGAGGTAGTTTTTAATTTTGAGTTATTAGTTTTTAGTTGCATATCCCTACCCAACATCTGCGGGGTGGCGGGCGGGAACTCAAAACTCAAAACTAAGAACTCAAAACTCGTTTATGGGTAGGCCGAAACGCCGCCGCCTCGGCCAAAATTTCCTGGTCGATCAGGACGTCGCGGAGCGCATCGCTGCCCTGCTTGCCGACGATCCGCCGCGGGTGCTTGAGATCGGTCCGGGCCGCGGCGCGCTAACCGAACCGCTCCTCGATCGTTTCGAGCGGGTGTTGGCCCTCGAACTCGACGAGAAGCTGGTGCCGCCGCTCATTCAGCGATTCGGCGGCCACGGCTTGGAGGTGCGGCTGGCCGACGCCCTCAGCGCTGAGCTTGATCCAATATTGGCGGCCGAATCACCCTGGCAGGTGGCCTCGAATCTTCCCTACTCCGTTGGCACCGCGATTCTTCGCCGGTTGTTGCCGCGCCACGATCTCTTTACCCGCCTCGTGGTGATGCTCCAGCGGGAGGTTGCGGCGCGGGTGGTGGCCGAACCGGGGGGGCGCGGTCACGGTCTGCTGGCTCTCGAACGTGCCGCCTGGGCCAATGCGCGGCGCCTCTTCGATGTCCAGCCGCGAGCCTTTCGGCCGCCACCAAAGGTCGTGTCGAGCGTGGTCGTGCTCGACCTCAAGGCCCCCGAGCACGACCCAGCACTGTTGGATCGGGCGTTGAAGCTGGCGGCGCCGGCGCTCACCATGCCGCGAAAAGTACTGAGCAACGCCGTCCGAGTGACCGATGCCGAGCGAATTGCCGCCGCCGGCCTCGATCCGTCGGCGCGGCCGGGCACCGTCTCGCTCGCCGGCTGGGTGCGGCTTGCACAGGAACTGGAAAAACACTCATAAGTGCGGGTTCGGCAACGGTTTGTCTGGTAGTGGTACCATTCTATGAGCATGATTGGGTCGTCTGATCTTCGTCGGGACAACCACCTTTCAGCGCGGCCGCCTCGACCGGGCAGTGAACCCGGATGACGCTTTGGCAGGGGGTGCTGTTGGGCATCCTGCAAGGAGTGACGGAATTTCTTCCCGTGTCTTCCTCAGGCCATCTGGCATTGGCGCAGATGCTGATCCCGGGCTTCGAGCAATCGGGAGTGATCTTTGACGTGCTGCTCCACGCCGGCACCGGCTTTGCGGTCGTGTGGTACGAGCGCCACCAGATTTCCGAATGGCTTCAATGTCCAAGTGGCCGTCGGCTCCTCGGCCTGTTGTTCGTGGGTACAGCCGCCACCGCGATCGTCGCCCTCCCCTTGCGAAGGGTGGCCGTGCAGGCCTTCGAACGCCCCGTGTGGGTCGGGATGGCTCTGATTGTGACCGGTCTGGTTGTCGCCGCCACGAAGTTTCTTCCGGGTGGAACGGCGAGTGAGGACGGAACCACATGGAGGCAGAGCCTGCTGGTGGGCCTTGCGCAGGGGATGGCTATCTTTCCGGGTCTGTCCCGCTCGGGCATGACCATTGCCGTCGGCCTCGGTGGAGGCTTGGAGCGGTCCTGGGCGGCGCGATTTTCGTTCCTTCTGAGTGTTCCTGCCATCGCCGCGGTGACCGTTGTCGAGATCGTGGAGACGCGGTCGGGAATGGCTGCCGCCGGCAACGGGCTCGGGCTTGCGAGCATCGCAGGCGGATTGGCCGCCGGGATCACCGGCTACTTCGTACTCCAGGTGGTGATCAAAACGGTGTCGAGCAACATTTTCCACCGTTTTGCCTGGTACTGTGTCCCACTCGGAATTCTGGTGCTGGTGGTGGTTTCGGGAGGCCGGTGATGCGCGATCGAGTGGTGCGTGAGGCGGCCGCGGTGGCCCTGCTCCTGGGAGCATTGCTGATAGTCGTGGCCCTCTTGTCCCACTCACCTCTCGACCCGAGCCCCTTCCACGCCTCCACTGAGCGCGACGCGCCGAACAACCTCGCCGGTTGGCTGGGCGCGACCCTGTCGGCCGCTTTGTTCAGCTTCTTTGGTCTCACGGCATTTGTGCTGCCGGTGGCCGGCGCAGTGATCGGGTGGCGGCTGCTGCGCCAGTCGCCGGTGGCCAACCCGCGGCTTGCAGCAGCCGGTTGGGGGTTGCTGTTGCTCGCGCTCCCCGGCTTTGCCAGCCTCCTCGGCACCGATCTGCCGTACCGCGACGACCGTATCTCGACCGGTGGTTTTGTGGGTCTTGCCGAAACCGAGCTCCTGCGGGGATTCGCCGGGCCGGTTGGGGGCATCGTCGTGCTGGTGTTCCTGCTCATTCTCGGTGTCCTCTTGCTGTCGGGTGCGTCGGCGGGCGCCCTGGCCGATCGCCTCACCGAACGGGTGCGAAGCTTTTGGTTCGAACGACGGCGGGAGAGATCCGAACGGCGGCGGGCAAAGGAGGAGACGCGCGCCCGGCATAAGGTGATCGATCGCCAGATCCGTCGCATCGAAGGCAGCGACGACTACAAGGGATCGTTGACGGTCAAACAGGTGGAAGGGCGGGGACGTTTCCGGATCGTGCGCAGGCAGGCCGAGGAGCGGATGGTCGAAGAACCGGCCGACGAGCCGCGGGCCAAGCGGGTGAGCGCAGGGCGCCGCGGAAAAGCGGAAAAACCCGCAACCGTGGCGAAGAAGGCGGCCGCGGCCAAGCGCCCGGAGGTCCAGGAAGAGTTCGACTTCGTCGACGATCTCGAATCGTACGACCTTCCGAAAGAGGCTTTCCTCGAGCTGATGGAGGAGGCCCCCGAGCGCGACTCGGCAGCCCTCATCGAGATGTCGAAGCTCATCACCCTGAAGTGCCAGGAGTTCAAGGTCCGCGGTGAGGTGGTCAATATCCGCACCGGGCCGGTGATTACGACCTACGAGTTCCGGCTCGACTCCGGGGTCAAGATCTCGGCGGTTCAGGGCCTTTCCGAAGATCTCGCTCTTGCGCTACGGACCGATTCGGTGCGGATCGAGCGAATCCCCGGCCGCGCGACCGTGGGTATCGAGGTGCCGAGCCCGGACCCCGAAGTCATCCGATTGCGACAGCTGATCGAGGCCCCCGAGTTCCAGCGCGGCCAGTCGCTGCTGACCCTCAGCCTCGGGGTCGACATCCGCGGCAAGGCTTTTTTTGCCGACCTCGGACGGATGCCACACCTCTTGATGGGCGGATTCACCGGTTCTGGCAAGTCGGTGGGTCTCAACGCGATGATCATGTCGATCCTGTACAAGGCACGGCCGGACGAGGTGAAGTTCATCCTCGTCGATCCCAAGATGGTGGAGCTCGGGGTCTATGGCGACATTCCTCACCTGTTGACACCGATCATCTCCAACCCGAAGAAGGCGGCCAACGCCCTAGGGTGGGCAGTGGCGGAAATGGACGATCGCTACCGTGTTCTCGCCGCGCTCGGGGTCCGCAATCTACAGCAGTACAACCAGCTCCTTCGCGACCCGGTTCAGCTGCGTCGCGCGCGGAAGAGGCTGGCCGAAGAGGAGAATGGTAACCTTCCCGATCTCGAGCCCATGCCGTTCATCGTTATCATCATCGACGAGCTGGCGGACCTCATGATCACGTCCTCGCGGGCGGTGGAGGAGTCGATCACCCGTCTGGCGCAGAAGGCCCGCGCGGTGGGAGTGCACCTCATCTGTGCAACTCAACGACCGTCGGTCGACATTCTCACCGGCATCATCAAGGCCAACTTCCCGTGCAGGATCGCGTACAAGGTTCGCTCGCGATTCGACTCGAGGGTCATTCTCGACTCGATGGGCGCCGAGCATCTCCTGGGTCGTGGTGACATGCTCTTCCTGCCGCCGGGTAGCTCAAACCTGATTCGCCTGCACGGACCGCTGGTCACGGAAAAGGAGATTGCGAGCGTCGTCCGCTACATCAAGCGGTTCGGCAAGCCCGAGTACCAACGCGACATCCTGTCCCACGCTCCACTCGGCCCTCCCGAGCGTGGCGGCCGACGGACCGTCATGGAGGACGGCGAGGAGCTTTCGGACCCCATGTACGATCAGGCGGCCCGTCTCGTCGTGGAGACCCGCAAGGCCTCGGCGTCGTACATCCAGCGCCGATTGCGCCTCGGTTACACCCGATCGGCACGGCTCTTGGATATGATGGAAACGGAGGGCCTGGTGGGACCGCCGGCCGGGTCCAAGGGACGCGAGCTGCTGGTTTCGAAAGACTTCTTCGGCGAGGTCGATGAGACGCATGCGCTCAACGGCAACGAGCCGGAGAATGATGGAAGGTGAATTCGAGCATGGGATTTCTTGATCTCGACCCGGTTGCCACGTTTCAGCTCGGTGCGGTCGCAGCGATTGCGGTTCTGCTCTTCCTGCTCATCATTTCCTTTATTTACCGTTCCAAGGTCTTTTGCCAGTACCTCCACTACATGACCGGGATCAGCCTGAAACCCGAGACCGTACGCGCCCTGTACAAGAAACGGGGACGCGGCGGGGTGCGTGATCACCTCATCGACCTGCTGATTCGCGAGGATCTCGCCGATCCGGATCGCGTCGTGACACCGGACTCGAAACCCGACATCTCGATCTTCGACAACGACTGAGTCAACCAACGTTCTAACGTTCAGCGTTGAAACGTTCAAACGTTCGGTATGATGTCCCTCGTGCCTCGTATTCAGGTCCTTCCCGACGATCTCGTGAACCGCATTGCTGCCGGCGAGGTCGTGGAGCGTCCGGCGTCGGTGGTCAAGGAGCTGGTCGAAAACAGCCTTGACGCCGGCGCCACCCGGATCGAGGTGGATCTGACGAATGGCGGCCGAAGCCTCATCCGGGTGACCGACGACGGCTGTGGGATGGATCCCGACGACGCCCTCCTTGCCCTCGAGCGGCACGCGACGTCGAAGATCCACTCAGCCGATCAGCTTGACCACATTGCCACCCTCGGTTTTCGCGGCGAGGCCCTGCCGTCAATAGCGGCAGTGTCGCGGTTGGAACTCCTGACCTCAGCGGATCCCGCGGCGGGTGGGGTCCGGGTGACCGTGGAGGGCGGCCGCATTTTGGGGGCGGACGCCGCTGTGCGGGCGCGCGGGACTACTGTCGAGGTGCGGGATCTCTTTTTCAACGTGCCGGCGCGACGCAAGTTCCTGAGGGCGCCGGAAACCGAGTTGCGGCATGCCCAGGAAGGCCTGTGGGGAGCGGCCCTGGCGCGGCCCGACGTCGCGTTTGCCCTCCGTCACGGTACGAGGGTGCTGATCGATGCCCCCGTCGCTCCCGACCCCTCGCGCCGGCTCACGGATCTGTGGCGCAAGACCGACCGGGTATTCCGATTTCATGCCGCCGGCGGTGGCGAGGTCGAGGGCCTCCTTGCTCCCGGCAGCGGCAGGGGACGCCCGATGTTGATTTTTCTCGTCAACGGCCGGGTCGTGCGCGATCGGTTGCTGGTGGGCGCCGTGATGAGGGTGCTGCGGGCCGCGGGGAGCGGTTTTGGCGGCTCTCGTCTGGTCCTCGATCTCCGGCTGCCTCCGGACGAGGTTGATGTCAACGTCCACCCCGCGAAGGCGGAGGTCCGCTTCGCCCGATCAGGATCGGTATTCGCCTTGGTCGAGCGGGCCGTGCGCGACGGAGTTGCGGCATCCCAGGGACGGGTGGCGGCCGGAAAACTCGAGGACGGAGATGCGTGGGGCGGGGTCGCGGCGCCGTCGGTCGGAGGTTACGGCGAGCTGATTCGCCAACGGCACGCGGCGGGCGGACCGCCGCTCTTCGAACACCCGGCCTACGGTGGGGGATTCGAGACGCCGCCGGATGGCGAGTCGCGGCCGACGATCTCCGCCGCGAGGGATGGCCTGCGGTCGGGAGCAAAATCCGGTCCGGCGGACACCCCGTTCGGCCGCCTCATCGGCCAGTACAGAGACTCCTTTCTGCTCCTCGAAGATGACCACGGTCTGGTGATCGTCGATCAGCACGTGGCCCACGAACGAGTGCTGTACGACCGCATCCTCCGTCGTCTCGCGGGCGAGGAAACACCCTCGCAGGGACTCCTGACGCCGCGTCTGATTGAGGTCGGGGAGGCGCACGCGGCCGCGTTCGAGTCGGTGGCCGAACTGTTGCGCCGGGTCGGCATTGAAGCCGAGATCTTCGGCCACGGTACGATCCGTCTATCGTCGGTGCCGCCAGAGCTGGAAGCGGAGGAGGTCGACCGGGTCGTGGAAGAGATCCTCCATCGCGCCACGGCCCTCGATGGTGTCCCCGAGCGCGCAGCCGACGAGCTCGAGGAGGAGATTGCGGCTTCGCTGTCGTGCCGGGCCGCGATCAAGATCAACCATCGTTTGTCGATTGACGAGCAGCGGACGTTGCTCGCGGACCTAGTGGCGACCGACAATCCGTATCGCTGCCCGCACGGGCGGCCCATCATCCTTCGGTTGAGCCAGGAGGAGATGGAACGACGTTTGGGGAGACGCTGATGCAGCGAGAGCAGTGGCATCTGACCGAAGGGCTGATTTTTGCCCACTTCGCGGTCTTCATTCTCGGCTCGATGATGGAAGGTGGGCAGCAGGCCCTGGCCCTCATTCCGGGCTTTGTCACGGCACGGCCTTGGACCCTGGTGACCTATCAGTTCGTCCACGGCAGCAGCATGTTCATGTTCTTCATTTCGATGCTCATACTGTGGATCATGGCGCGCCCTCTCGAGGAGAGCTGGGGCTCACCGAGGTTTCTCGTTTTCTGGCTGGTTGCTACGTTCGGCGCATCGCTTACCGCGGTCGCCGTCGGTCGGCTGCTCTTCGGCGACATTGGTTTCGGCACCTGTCTGTTGTTCACCTTTGCGACCCTCTACCCGGAGGTCGAGTTCCGGCTCTTCTTCATCATTCCGGTCAAGGTCAAGTACCTCGCGATCGTCGCGGCGGCGATCCTCGTCTACTCGAGCCTCTCCTACGGGCTGGTGGCGGGCCTCGCCAACGTCGCGGGCACCTCGGCCGGCTATCTCTTCTTCCTCGCCACCCGCCGCATGCCAACCCGCCGCAAGCTCATGTTCCAGCTCAACAAGCGAAAGGCCGAGATCTCGTTGCGCGCCGGGAGCGGGCAAGCTAAGGACCGCAATC
>PVMK01118592.1_pt1 | contig 20065 bp, 18 predicted proteins | sample 1853481 | NCBI WGS metagenome assembly PVMK01 (sample SAMN08533507, study PRJNA380276) | Marine sediment metagenome, whole genome shotgun sequencing project. | reverse complement strand
ATCTCGAATTTGAGCTCCCGCATCTCTTCACCGTGGCAGTCGACACAGTCGAACCCTTCGTACTCTTCGAGATCATACCGCTCGAAGACCTCCTGCATGACGGGGTGCACCTTCCCGATCATGTAGAACTCTCGGTCCGCAAAGCTCATCTCGGCCCAGGGGGAATCGGGGGGCGTGAACCCGAATGCCTCGATCGCGCTCGCCTTGCCGCTCAACGCCGCGGTCGTCGGACCCTTGGACTTCGACCCGCCACAAGCTGTCAAAACCAGTCCGAGGCCTAGGAGTAGTAATTTAGAGGTTCCAGTCATCGCCGCGCATGGTAATTCATGCTCGCTGACGATGCCCACAATATCGAGCGACGTGCCGTGATGCGGAAAGGCATCGTCGGCGTAGCAGCCGTAGTCGTACTCGGTGGTGCCGCCATGGGTTTGTTCTCACAGTTTCAACGAAAGATGGTTTTCCCGGGGCCTCAGGGGGTCAGCGCACCGCTTCTGCAAAAGATAGCCCGGGAAGTCGGGGCGACCGAGCTCCGGATCCCGACCGAAGATGGCGAGACGCTCTACGGCTGGCACCGCGCCTCACCTGGCGCGAGCACCCGTCGTGTCGTTCTGTATTTCCACGGAAACGCGTCGTCGGTCCTCGGGCAGCTCGACCTGCAGGACAGGCTCGTCTCCAACGGCTGGGATTTCGTCGAGATTCACTACCGCGGTTATCCCGGAAGCACCGGGGTGGCGAGCGAGGCCGGCGCACATCGGGACGCCAAGGCCGTGTGGAGATGGGTGACCGATGAGCTCGGCACTCCGCCAAGCCAGGTCGTCATTCACGGCCGGAGCCTCGGGGGTGCCGTCGCCGCTCAGCTGGCATCCGAGGTGAGCCCCGGCGCACTGGTCTTGGAGTCCACATTCACGTCAGTCGTCGATTTGGCGCGCGAACAGTTTGGGTGGCTACCGTTGGGCGCACTGCTCGAGCATCGTTTCATGACCCGTGACCTCGCCGGTAAGGTGCAATGCCCGGTGTTGGTAGTTCACGGCAGTGCGGATTCGATCATCGACGTGAGCCACGGCCGCAAGCTCGCTGAGCTCTTCGACGCCGACAACTACATCGAAGCTCCCCGGATCGATCACAATGACGTCTTGCTCGACGGCATTTATGCCGACCGCTACCTCGACTTCCTCGACGCCTCGGTTCCCCCGGGTCGGCAGGGCCAACCATGACTCGAACTTTGATCATCGCGATCCTGCTCGTCGGTTGTCAGCGAGGCAACGACCCACCCATCGCCATCGCCCCGGACCCGGACGTCATGTTGCCCGATGTCCCATCGGACCCGTTCGGCACCCCGGGAGCAGCGTACGACCGGCTCCGTCAAGTCACAGATACCGCACGCACGGCGGTCTGGAGCGAGCAAGTCGATGATCTCGCCGCATGGTTGGAGGGCCAGACCCTGGCGGTCGAACAATCCCTCGGACTCATGAAGGCGCTTCGCCTCGGCGCCGGCGACGTGTACGCAGTAGCCAACGGTCGTATCGCGCTCGTGTACGAGCACATCGCTTCGACGCTCACGGAAGCCGAACTCGTTGTGACGGACCGCAGCTTGGACTGGATCGGCCAGCAGACGGTGCTCTGGGCGCAGGCAAACGCGTTTTGGGCTCGATGCGAGCGGGGCTGCAGTTTTGGGGGCCCCTACTTGGACGTATGGGAGCTCCGATGCCAGGCCGGGGGTCGAAGAAACCGACGCAAAATTGTTGCCTTAGCCCCGCTTGAAATCGCCTCGACAGCCCAAATGAAACATGTTCTATTTCTCCCCCTATGGCTAGAGGGAAGAAGACTCGAGCACCCAATCCGGCTGAGCCGCCGCTGGTATTGACGGCGACCAAGGGGGAGAGTTGGGAAGAAGAGGCGGACGTCGTCGTCGTGGGATTTGGCGGGGCCGGGGCCTGCGCAGCGCTCGAAGCCCATGCTGAAGGCGCGCGCGTCCTCGTGCTGGATCGCTTTCATGGCGGCGGCGCAACCGCGATCAGCGGCGGTGTCGTTTACGCAGGCGGCGGCACGCACATCCAGGCTGAAGCGGGCGTCACCGACGCTCCAGACGAGATGTTTCGCTACCTATCGCTGGAAGTGAAAGGAGTTGTGTCCGAAGAAACACTTCGCGACTTCTGCGATCAAAGCGTGAGCAACCTCAGGTGGCTCGAGCAACATGGAGTCCCCTTCGAGGCGAGCTTGTGTCCTGTGAAGACCTCCTATCCGACGGACGACTACTACCTCTATTACTCCGGAAACGAAGGCTTCTCGCCTTACAAAGAAGCCGCAAAGCCCGCTCCCCGAGGCCACCGCGCCAAGGGCAAAGGCATGCCTGGTGCCAGCTTCTATGAGCCCCTTCGAGAGTCCGCGCAGCGTGCCGGCATCGAAATTCACTACGAGGCCCGCGTGACGCGCCTGATCATCGACGGCAAGAACCAAGTGCTTGGTGTCGAATACCGTCAGGTCCAACGGGGTTTCTGGAGCAAGCTTCACCGTGGGCTTCACAAGGCCGGCCTCGCGATCGTGAAGTACCATCCCAAGCTTGCGGCAAAACTCCGAAGGCGTTGCTTCCAGATCGAGGCCAACCACTCGGTGGTTAAGCGGGTGCGAGCCGTCAACGGTGTCGTGCTCGCCACCGGCGGCTTCATCTACAACCGACAGATGGTCCGAGAAATTGCGCCCGCGTACGGCAAGGCGATGCCGCTCGGCACGGCATCCGACGACGGGAGCGGGATCCTGCTCGGCCAGAGCGTGGGCGGCAAAACCGACCTCATGACACGCATTTCGGCGTGGCGTTTCATCAATCCACCCGAGGCCTTCGCGAACGGGATGCTCGTCAACAAGAACGGCGAGCGTTACATCAACGAGCTCATGTACGGGGCAGCCGTCGGCGAGGCGATGGTGGAAGAGCAGGACGGCGTCGCGATCCTGATCATCGACCGGGAGCTCCGCAAGCTCGCTCGAGAGCAGAGTAAACGAGGCAAGGCGCAATGGTTTCAGCGTGCGCCGGCGCTGCTCAACCTCTGGTTCAACAGCAAAGAGGCGAAATCGATCCAAGAGCTCGCCAAGGCTATCAAGGTCCCGGCGGAAACCCTCGAGCAAACACTCGAGGACTACAATGCCGCGGCCGAAGGCAAGCAGCCGGACCGATTCAACAAAGATCCCCAAAAGATGCATGCCATGACCAAAGGCCCGTACTACGCGATCAACTGCTCGATCGACAGCAAGCGGTTCCCTTGTCCGACACTGACGCTCGGTGGGCTCGCGGTCGACGAAACCACCGGACACGTCAAGAGCGAAAGCGGCGGCGTGATTCCGGGGCTCTACGCTGCAGGTCGCACCGCCGTCGGTGTGTGCTCGAGGCAGTACGTCAGCGGCTTGTCGATCGCCGACTGCGTGTACTCGGGACGCAGGGCCGGTCGCGCAGCCGCACGAAGCGAGGTCTACACCTCTAAAGACGCCCCAATCCCGATTAAAAGCTTTCCCGTCGAGGCCAAAGCATAAGGGCCGAGGCGACGTGCCCAACGCGTGACTTGACGACGGGCGGCCCTGGCATAAGGGATGCTTTCTGCCATGAGCGACAAACCAACCGACGACGAAGCCAGAGAGTACGTCCGCAAGCTGTTGGCCTACATGGGCGACGACCCCGAGCGGGAAGGCCTGAAAGGCACGCCACGGCGAGTCCTCGGCGCGATGAAGGAACACTTTCGTGGATATGAGGAAGACCCCGAGGCGCATCTCTCCCGAACGTTCAGCGAGGTCGAAGGGTACGACGAGCTCGTCCTGATCAGCGATATGGAGATCTACAGCCACTGCGAACACCACGTGGTCCCTTTTGTCGGCAAAGCCCACGTCGCCTACATCCCCGATGGCAAAGTCGTAGGCCTATCCAAGATCGCGCGTGTCGTGGACACGTTCGCGAAGCGGCTTCAGGTCCAGGAGAAGCTCACCGCTCAGATCGCCAACACGATCAACGAAACACTGACGCCGCAAGGCGTAGCGGTGATCTTGCAGTGTCAGCATTTTTGCATGTGCTACCGCGGGGTGCGCAAGCCGGGGTCGTGGACGACGACCAGCCGACTTCTCGGCTGCTTCCTCGAAGACGAAGCTGCCAGAATGGAGCTTCTCACCCTGATCGGCATGCCTCGGTCGATCGGCGGTGCCGGCGGTTGATCCGGCTCGATCTGTCGAACGTCTGGACGTAGAGTACGTCCATGACGGAGCAGCACTACGACTGGGTCATCATCGGGTCTGGGTTTGGCGGAAGCGTTTCAGCGCACCGGCTGACACAAAAGGGATACAAGGTCCTCGTGATCGAAAAGGGACGGCGTTTCGCGCTCGCCGACTTCCCCAAGACCAACTGGAACTTGAAGAACTGGATGTGGAAGCCCTCCGTCGGCTTCAAGGGCTTCTTCCAGATGTCGTTCTTGAAGCACATGACGGTCTATCACGGCGTCGGCGTCGGCGGGGGATCGCTGGTCTACGCAAACACTCTGCCGACACCGACGGAACGATTCTTCGAGGCAAAGTCGTGGGGACACCTCGCGAACTGGCAGAGTGAGCTGGCGCCCCACTACAAGACCGCCAAACGGATGCTTGGCGCAACCACCAATCCCTGTCGTGACCCGGGGCGACGAGGTCATCAAAGAGATCGCCCAAGAGATGGGGCGGGAAGAACACTTTCACCCCACCGAGGTAGCGGTGTTCTTCGGGAAGCCAGGCGATACGGTCTCGGACCCCTACTTCGACGGTGAAGGTCCCGATCGTGTGGGGTGCACGTTCTGCGGCGCATGTATGACCGGATGTCGCGTCGGCGCGAAGAATACGCTCGACAGGAACTACTTGTACCTGGCCGAGAAGCATGGCGCCGAAGTGCTTCCGGAAACGGAGGTCACCCACGTGGCTCCGCGTGACGGGGGCGGCTATCGCGTCCAGACGAAAGCGTCTTTTGGCAAGCCTCACAGGCAGGAGTTCACGGCAGAGCGCATGATCTTTTCGGGCGGCGTGATGGGCACGATCCCCCTTCTTCTGCAAATGAAGGAGCGCACCGATGGGCTTCCCAAGCTCTCAGACCGTCTGGGTGACTTCGTCCGCTCGAATAGCGAAGCACTGTTCGGGGTCATCGCGCCCGGCAAGGGCGTGGACTTCACCAAGGGTGTGGCGATCACTTCGATCCTGCATACCGACGACCACAGTCACATCGAGCCGGTACGTTACGGCCCGGGCTCGGGCTTTTTCCGGACCCTCATGCTGCCTCACGCGCCTGGGCCGAATGCACTCGCCCGTATGTGGGGCGTGCTCGTGGCGTTCGCGCGCCATCCACTTCGCTGGATGAAAGCGTTTTTCGTGAAGGATTCGTCGAAGCACACGCAGATTCTGCTCTACATGCGAACACTAGAAGGGGCGCTTCGCATGAAGCTCGGACGCAGCCTCCATACGGGCTTTCGACGCGGCTTGGTGACAGAGGTCGATGACCCGAGCCAAGCCCCGTCTGCCTTCATCAAAGAAGCAACGGATCTCGCCGAGTCTTTCGCCGACAAAGTAGACGGCGTTACCAGTACGGTCGTGACCGAGACGCTTCTGGGCGTGCCATCGACCGCCCACATCCTCGGCGGCGCCTGCATGGGCGCGTCAGCGGAAACGGGCGTCATCGATCCCCAACCACGAGGTCTTCAACTACCCCGGCATGTACGTCATCGACGGGTCGGCCATCTCCGCAAACCCGGGCGTCAATCCTTCGCTCACGATCACGGCCCTCGCCGAACGTGCGATGAGCCTCATCGCCGACAAGCACGTCAAGCCAGCGGCCAACCCCGAAGAAAGAGGGACTGTTCCCTTTACGGAGGGGTTAAGAGCTGGGTGAGGTCGGAGGGGGGTTCGGCGTCGGGAACGGGGAGCTCTGGTGGCTCGAGGTTGAACGTGTCGACGACTTCGGCGCCGCGTTCGTCGCAGTAGAGTGCCCACTCGCCCCACTGCGGGTCTTCAAGCTTGAGAAACAACCCTAGGCAGGCGTAGTACGCCTTGGCCGAGAGCTCGGCGAACGGAGTGAGATGCTCGGTGAGCGCGGCGGTGTAGATCTCGAGGAGCCCCGAGTCCTCCGCGATGTGCTCGGGAACTGGGGCGCCGCGAATACTGCTCGCGAGGTCTTCGTACATGTACCCAAAGAGAGCGGTTCCGATACCGCGTTCGAAGAGCGGATGGGTGCGAAGGCCGTAGGTTGCCGCAAGCGCGCGATCTGTGGCCTCGCGTCGCCTGCCTAGCCAGTCGCGAAAGGGGCCCTCCGCCCATTCCTCGATGTCTTCTTTGGAGGCTCCCCCGGGTGGCTCCGGCGGGCGCACGGCCACGGCATCTTCCACGCGTCCCCACAGCAGTTGGAGGTCCGTACTGAGTTGCTCGCGGGGGTACACGGGCTGGGGCACCGGTATCGGGCTGACGAAGATTTCTTGGGACGACTCGGGGGTCTGTCTACCGGCACAACCTACCCAAACAACCGCCAAAACCCAGAGCCAACGCCACATGGGTCGACCGTATCAAGGCCGGATCGGCGGCGCGAGTTTTGGGTGAAACGCGGTTGACTTGGAAGGGAAAGGGCCTTTCTATGCCCCGATGGGTGGAAGCCTGGTCGAGCTCTCCGACGCTGCCAGTGTCGATCGTGCGGCGCGGGTCCTGTTCGGGAGCGCGCTCGACTCGAGACCCCTGGTGTCGCACAGCGGGGCGGTTTGGAACGATCCGGAGTCCGAGTTGCTCACCACGCTTCGGATCGGTGAGTACCAACCGAAGAGTGATCTGGACTTTCTCGCTCTCCACATCGGGCGTGCCAGGGCTGACGCCATCGTCATCACCGGCAAAATCCTCCGCGACGAGCCAGCGCTACACTACGATCTTCGAGCCGATCCTCGCTGGGGCGACGCCCTCGTCGAATGGCGGGAGCGTAGGTGGGGCCTCTGGGAACCCCCCTGGCTCTTGATCCTCACGGGCAGTGGGCAGCTCGATTTCGCGCACCCGGCGTTTCATGGGTGGGCGAGGCCCGTGATCTTCACCAGTGACCAAACGGCAGAACGTAAGCTCGCAGACTCTCCCGTCCCAGTCGTCGCCGACGCCGAACCCGACATCCGAAAAGCGATCCATCACCTGCACGCTGCAAGAGATTGCCAGTGCGTCTCAATTGAGGCGGGCCCCGTCGACGGCCGTCTCCCTGTACGAACGACCGACTGCCGTCAACGAGCTCCTGCTATCGGTGTATCTGGGCAAAACACTCGACGACCGGGCAAAAGGCGCGCCCTTGATCGAGCTCACCAGACTGAGGCGCCGATTCCGCTCCGAGACCTCGGCGACACATCGTTGTCAGGGCCAACACTGGAGCTTCCACCGGTTCCGGCGATAAGGGTGGCGGCTAGGTCGTGACCTCTTTGGCGCGGAACAGAATCGCGTAGAAGACGGGAACGACGACCATGGTGAGGACCGTCGCGACGGCCAGGCCACCGACGATCGTGACGGCCATCGCGATGTAAAAGGCATCGCCGAACAACGGGATCATGCCGAGCATGGTGGTCGCTGCGGCCATCGCAACGGGGCGTAAACGGCTCACCCCACTGTCGATTATCGCCGTGTAGGTGGGCTTTCCCTCGCGGATCTCGAGGTCGATCTGGTCGACGAGCACGATCGCATTCTTGATCAGCATCCCGGACAAGGCCAGGAATCCCAAGAGTGCCATGAAGCCGAACGGCTGGTCGGTCATCAGCAGCCCCACCGTCACGCCGATGATCGCAAGAGAACCGTGAGCCATATGACCAACGGCTGACGCATGGCGTTGAACAACCCGATGACGATCAACACCATGATCCCGACGAAAATCGGGATAGGGCTCAAAGAGCGCGGTCTGCGCGTCTACGGTAGACTCGTACTCGCCTCCCCATTCGACGTGGTACCCGGGCGGAAAGTGCAACGCCTCGATCTGAGGTCGAAGCCGGTCGAGCAGCGCGGGCGCAGAGTCGTTCGTGGGGTCGGTCACGACCGTCAGCGTGCGTTTGCGATTGCGCCTCTCGACGACTTGGTCCGTCCACTCGGTATCGAGGCCGGTCACGACGTTCGCAAGCGGGATGTAGCGTTGCGCAACCGGACTCCAAATCGGGACCTGACGGAGGCTGTCGATGGTCAGTCGCTCGGGCGGCGGCGCACGGAAGGCCACCGGGATGACCTCGTCGCCCTCTCGATATACGCCGACGAGCTCGCCTTCGAACCCAGCCGTGATCGCGTCGGCGACCATCCGTGTGGTGATCCCGTGGGCATCGGCCTGCTCTTCAGAAAGCCGTGGATGGACCACCTTCACGCGCTCATACCACCGGCCGCGCGATCCCTTGGTATCGTGGTCCGCTCGGAATATCGCGAGCGCTGCTCCTCAAGATCGCGCAGGACGTCCGGATCGGGGCCGACCAGCCTCGCTTCGATCTTTCCGGGCTTGCTCGGCCCGAGATCGAACGTTCGGCCAAACGCAATCGTATCGGGCTCAAGCTCACCGACGATCGTCTCGGCCTCGAGGATGTCACGGTTTAGAGTTTTGTAGTCTTCGATGTCGACGAGAAACTGCGCGTAGCCACTGTGCTCCTTCTCGGGCGTGAAGGTCAAAATGAAGCGAAGCGGGCCTTGCCCAATCGCCGTCGCGACGTGAGTGACGCCCTCCATCTCCGCGAGCCTAGCTTCGATGACCGACGCCCTCCGTTCGGTCTCGTCGATGTGCGTGCCGAGCGGCCAGAACACGTCGACGCGGAATTTCGGAGTGGTGGACGCAGGAAAGAACGTCCGGCCCGTGAACCCGAACCCGTAGAGCGCGCCCGCGAAGAGCGCGAAGACGGCGATCGTAGTGCCCCAGCGATGGTTGATGCAGAAAGCCGAGAAACCGCTTGTACCCATTGTAGAATGCGTTGTCGTAGGGGCCCCTTCTCCTCGCCTTCTTTTTCACTGGGCTTCGGTGGTTTGAGAAACCAAATTCCGAGCAACGGTGTAATCGTCATGGCCGTCACCCAGCTGAGCGACAGTGAAATCCCGATCACGACGAACAGTGACCGGCAAAACTCACCCGGTGCTGTCAGGGGGAAAGCCCAATCGCGGCAAATGCGATGATCGCAACGACCGTAGCACCGAGCAAAGGCATGGCGGTTTGGCCTGATACCTCGACTGCCGCCTCTTCCGGATCCATCCCGCCGTTGATACGCACCAACATGCCGTCGATGATCACGATCGCGTTGTCGACGAGCATGCCGAGCGCGATGATCAAGGCGCCAAGCGAAATACGCTCGAGGGCCACCCCAGCCGGCCCCATGAAAATGAACGTGGCGGCGATGGTGAGGACGAGGACGAACCCGATGATCAGCCCGCTCCGGAGCCCCATGAAGAGCAATAAGACGACGATGACGATGGCGATCGCTTCCATGAGGTTGACCAGGAAAGCGTCGATCGAGGCCGTTACCATATCGGACTGCATGTAGATGACGCCGAGCTCCATCCCCAAGGGCGTCTGGTTTTCGAGCTCCTGGAGACGACTCTTGATGCCGTCTCCCATCGTCACGACGTTGCCACCCTTTTCGGTCGAGACGCCGATGCCGATGGCGTTGTGGCCGTCGAAGTGGAGCTTGTTGAGGGGCGGATCCTCGTATGAGCGATTGATGTTGGCGATGTCGCGCAGACGCACCTGGGACTTGTCACCCTTGCTGATCCAAATATCCCCAAGCTCTTGCGAGGTGTGGATCAACGAATCCGGCTGAATTTTGACGTACTCGGTCCCGACGTTGACGAAGCCTGCGTCGGTGACGACGCCTTCAGCGACGAGTTGGGCCTTGATATCATCGGGCGAAATTCCGATCTGGGAGACGCGTTCACGATCGAACTCTATGAAGACGATTTCATTGACGACACCGAAGAGCTCGACTTTGGCGACATCTTTGACGAGGACGAGCTCCCGCCGAAGAAGCTTCGCATAGTCGTAGAGCTCGCGATAACTGTACTCGTCACCGGAAAGAGCCAAGAACACACCGAACACGTCCGAGTAGTCATCGATGACCAACGAAGGGCCCGCGCCGGGTGGCAACTTCGACTGTGCGTCCCCAACCTTGCGCCGCAGCTCGTCCCACACCTGTGGAAGCGCCTCTCCCGGCACGTTCGAACGCATTTCGACCGTAATCGTCGATTGCCCGGGGATGTTGCGAGACTCGAGCCTCTTGATCTTGCCTAGCTTTTGAATGGCGAGCTCGAGCTCGTCGCTAACCTCTTCTTCGACCTCGTAGGCAGTCGCGCCTGGATACGGCGTAACCACCAGTGCTTCCTTGATGGTGAACTCGGGATCCTCGAGGCGAGGCAAGCCATTGAACGCCTTCATCCCGGCATAAACAGCGACCAGCGTCAGGACCACGACGATCGTCCTGTTTCTGAGGGCGAAGTCCGTGAGGTTCATTGCCGCGTCTCGTCCGATTGCTCCATCTCGGTGATCTCGCGACCTTCGGTCAGGAGATGCACGCCGGTCATCGCAATCGCTTCACCTCCTTCGAGGCCTTCGGTCACGACGATGAGGTCACCCTGTGACCTTGCCGACCTCGATGAGTCGCTTGGACACGGTCATCGACTCATCATCGACGAGCCAAACGAAAGGCTTCTTCTCGGTGTCGCTCACGACGGCTTGGGCCGGAACGAGGAAATCGTCTGGCGCAGTCGTCGACAAACCGGTGAGCTCGAGCTTGGCCGTCATCCCGGAAAGCACTCCGACGTTGTCTGGCTTCTCCATGACGAAGGTCGCGCGAAACGTCCGGGTGTTCGGATCGGCAGCGGTGGCTAGCTCCGAAAGCCGCACCGGGAACTGCCTGCCGGGAAGCGCGGAAAGCTCCACCATCGGCTTTGCTTTCTTATTCCACTTCGCGAGGTCTAGATCTTCGGTCTTTGCTGAAGCCAGATCGCGCTCGGGGACGTCCACGATGACCTCCATGACCGACTCGTCTTGGAGAAGGAGCACGGGCTCACGCGCCGCAACGTTACGATAGTCGGTCACGAGCTTCCGTGCGATCACGCCGTCGAAAGTCGCGCGAAGCTTGGTTTCCTCGAGCGCTTTCTGTGAGATCCGAAGCTCAGCACGACTCACGTCTCGCGAACGGGTTGCCACGTCGAGGTCGCGTTGCGTCCCCGACCCCGAAGCATACAGTTTGCTCTCTCGACGATACTCGGCGTCGGCCAAGCGGAGGCGCGCTCGGGATGCCTCGGCCTGAGCCTGATAGTCACGCGGATCGAGGCGCGAGAGGATCTGACCCTTTTTGACCTGCTGGCCCTCTTGGACGTTCCAATCGATGATGTGTCCTTCGACCTCGAAGGCGAGCTCCACGACCTTCTTCGACTTGATTCGCCCGGGATAATCCGGACGCGCATCGCCCACCTGACCGTCCAGCCGGTAGATCTTGATCGGCCTCGGCGGCGGCTCGACCTCGACCACCTCTTCCTTCTTGCAGGAGGTGAGCATCACCAACGCGGCTAACGGGGCGATCCGCGCGAAGGTTCTTGGGGGCATCCTTGAGCGCATCAGATGGCTCCATGTGCAAGTGCTTTCGAAAGGATCCAGGGGGATCTGCGGGAGCATAGAAAGCGCACCTCCGCTTGCCAAGGCTAAAGTGGTCCGTAGCCACTCCTTTACCGGGTAAGACCGGCAGGATTGCCTAGGGAATCGAGCCAACCTCGATTATGCTTCGGCCCGCTGCGTGCGACGCTCATCGAGGGCGTCGCTCAGGAGGAATGGATGCGAGTCGTATGGCCCTTGGTAATTGCGCTTCTAGCCGCGCCCGCGATGCTCATCGCACAGAGCAGCAAACCCAAGATCAAGGTCGTAGCCGTGACGGATGGTCCATCGCCCACGTTCGACCTGGCGCAACACGACCTTGCAACCGAAATTGAGACGCAGATCTCCGATCGTTACGAGGTGGAGCTCGCGCCTACCTTGGAAGGAGACTGGACTCGCGAGAGCGTCAAACGGCAACTCGATGCGGCGTATTCCGATCCCCGACGTGGCTGTGGTGTTCGGCTTCGGTCACCTGGTCGTTGGTGAGGTCGCGTCCCGAAAACGGCTTCCAAAACCGACGATTCTGCCCTTTGTCACCGAGGGCACCCGTCAGGGTCTCCCACAGAGGGGCGACGTCAGTGGTCGCAGAAACCTGAGCTACATCACCGAAGACTTCGACATCTCGGACGAGGCGGAGCGACTTCGCGAGGTGGCCGGGTCCAAGAACATCGTCTTGTTGGCCGACGAAGCGGAGGCGGAGCTCCTTCCCGAGATGACCGACCGCGAAATCAGGATCGTGACGGCGAGCCCTGATGTGGCGGCCCTCTTGAACGCTATCCCCGACACCGCCGACGGTGTGGTCATCGCCCCCATGCGTAGGCTCAGCATCGAACAGCGCAAGCGCTTGGCCGACGGGCTGATCCAACGACGTCTCCCCAACATCGCGGTGATCCCAACGTGGATCGACCAAGGCGCGATGATGTCGATCCGCTCTTTGAACAACGAAAGGCGGCGCGCCCAACGTGCGGCGCTCAACCTCGACTTGATTCTCGAAGGTCGACCATCGAGCGAGATTCACGTCAACTTCGAAGCCCGCCAAGAGCTGATGATCAACATGGCTACGACCAGGGCGATCGGGGTGCGTCCGACATTCGAGATTCTACTCGAAGCAGACTTGGTGAACGAGACCCCGGAGGGCGACGAAGGCCGAATCAGAATGTCGACCGCGATGCACGATTCGATAGACGCGAATCTCGACCTCTTGATCTCCGAAAAGTTCGTCGAGGCCGGTGAGGAAGGCGTCAAGGTCGACCGAGGCCCATTGCTCCTGCAAGGCGTGTTGAATGCCGGCGTCGTAGTGCAAGACCCCGATCGCATTCCCATCGGAGGGCAAGTCGCACAACGGCAGGCTAATTGGACCGCCCGCGCGAGTCAGAGCATCTACTCCGAGCACGCGTGGACGCGCTTCGCTTCGCGAAAGCTGAGGCAGGTGGGTCGCGAGTATGGGTACTTCACCGACGTGCTCGACATCATGCTCGAGGCCGGTGTCGCGTATGTCGGCGTCTTACGAGCCAAGGCGGAAGAACGGATTCAACGCAAAAACATCCAACTCACACGCGAGTATCTCGAGCTGGCACGCCTTCGCCTCGAGGTCGGCGTCGCCAACGCCAGCGAGCTTTATCGTTGGCAGGTCACGCTCGCCGAGAACCAGGGTTCAGTCGTCGGTGCGCGAGCCTTCGTCAGCCAAAGCAAGATCGAGCTAAACCGAGTCCTCAATCGTCCGTCCGAGCAACCGATCACACCGATCGACCTACCGCGCGATGCAGACGGAAGAACCGAGCCGCCCGAGGACCCGATCGGCAAGTACATGAACGACCCGTTCTCCTTTAAACTGCTGCGCGCATTCATGGTGCGCGAGGGCTTGAGGAACTCGCCGGAGGCCAGACGGATCGAAAAGCGCAAGGAAGCGCAGGAGCGCACCAAGTCCGGTCGCAGCCGCGAGCTTTGGTTGCCGGAATTCTTCATAGAGGGGGGTGTCCAGAACGATTTCTGGCGCGACGGAGAAGGGTCGACAGCGAGCTTGCCCGGGTTTCCGGAACCCGACAAGTTTGGCTGGGACGTAGGACTCTTCTTGGCGATTCCGCTTTCACGCGGCGGCTCGAAGATCGCGGAGATGCGACAAGCTGGAATCTTCATCCAAAGATTGACCGCCGAGTTCGCCCGGATAGAGCAGGACATCGACACCGGTGTGCGGACCGAGCTCTACAGCGCGGCAGCAGCCCTGGCCACGGTCGCGCTCACTCGCAGAGCCGCGGCAGCCGCCGCTCGCAATCTCTTCTTGGTCACGGACCTCTACCGGCGGGGCAAGGTCGATATCATTACGTTGACCGACGCACAGACACAGAGCCTCGTCGCTGATCTCGGTGCCGTGAACGCCGTGTACGATTACGTCTTGGCCCTCCTGTTCGTGAATCGTGAGACCGGACACTTCCGCAACTTGGACAACCCCGAAGCCAAAGAGGATTTCTCCAGGCGCCTCAACGAGTTCGTGATGACGGCCGAGGCGGTGCCTCCGATGACCGTCGCCGCCCCATAGACATCCCCGCCAATGGGTTCTAGGGTGGCTCCTCCCGTCCGTTGGTGTCCCTGGGTGAAGCGGTGATGAAGATGATGTTGGTGCGTACGCTCGTGACCCTGACGCTTGGCGTGCTGATCCTGGCCAGCGCTCCCGCCGAGGGTCAACAGGCCCGAAAGCGCACGTTTCGCATCATGTGGGTGGCGGACGGCCAGTCCGAGCAGTTCCCAAGCCGAGACCGAATGATCGAAGAAGAGATCCTCGAGATCCTCAAAGAGGACGCGAACGTCGTCTTCGTCAAACCCAAGACCAAGACCGACTGGACGTACGATCGAGCCGAGACCGCGGTGAAGGAAGCGTTGGCCGATCGCTCCGTCAATTTGGTGATCGTCTCGGGAGCGATGTCGGGCGTGGCGGTCGGTCGCATCCAGAAGCTTAGCAAGCCAGTCATCATCCCGTACGCAGCTCCCGAGCTCCAAGGCCTTCCTCAAAGCGGCAACAGCAGCGGCCGAAGAAACCTCGCGTACATCACCGGGCTCCTGAACTTCGAACACGAGCTTCGTCAGCTCCAAGACATCGTGCGGTACGAGCGCCTGGCGCTAATCGTTGGCGAAGAAGTCGTCGCCCATCTCGACCATCCCGAAGGCCCCGTCCAAGCCGCCAGTCGTTCAGTCGGCGTCGAGACGCGTCTCGTCATCGCTACCGGAGGCCCCGAGGAAGCCCTGAACGCGATCCCGGAAGACAGCGACGCCGTGTACATCGGACCGCTCTTTCGGTGGTCCGACGCCGAGATGCAGACACTGATCGACGGCATCAACCAGCAAGACCTCCCTTCTTACGCCGGTGATGGTGTGAAGTGGGTCGAGCGCGGAGCCCTCGCGACGATGGAAACGCTCGAAGACGAGATCCGCCGGTTTCGCCGTGTAGCGATTTTCGCGCAACGCATTTTCTTGGGGGAGCAGGCGAGCACGTTCCCAATATCGTTCGAGCTTCGGCCCCAACTGGTCATCAACATGGCCACCGCACGGGCGATCGGCACCTGGCCGCGTTTCGCAGTCATGGCGGAAGCACGTGTGATCAATGCCCAAGCCGGAAAGCGCGGGCCGCTCATTACCTGGAATCCGCGATGGCCGATTCGGTGCGCGCAAACCTCGAACTGATGGCAGCGGGCATCGACATCGAAACGAGCTACGAGGAGTTCAAGGTGCAGCGCGGAAGCTGGCTTCCCGCGGCGACGGCCGACGGCGACTTCACCATCATCGACCCCAATATCGCGAGCCCGTTTGCAAACGCCCAACGGCAGTTTACCTGGGGTGTCACCGGGCGGCAGCTGCTGTATTCCGCGCAAGCGCACGGCGGGTTACGGGCCACGCGGGATCGGTACCGCAGCATCGAGTGGGACTACAACTCGGCTCGCCTCGACACGATGTTGGCAGCAGGGGAGTCGTATTTGAATGTCCTTCGCGCCAAGAACAACGAGGGCGTGCAACGGGACAACCTCAAGCTCACCCGCAAGAACCTCTCCCTGGCGGAGACACGCTACACGATCGGCGTGTCCGGACGCGAAGAGGTGTTTCGATGGCAGACTCAGATCGCCGAGAGCCGGTCGGACGTCATTCAAGCGAGCGCGACGCGTAACCAAGCCGAAATCGAGCTCAACCGCATCTTGAACCGCCCGCTCGAAGGCCCGTTCCAAACGCCGCCTGAAAGCGAGGTGCGAAAGCGTTCTTCCCGGAAGCGATCCCCGAGGTCGCAAAGTACCTCGAAGACCCGTGGTCGTTCAAGATCTTCCGGGAGTTCATGGCGGTCGATGCGATTCGAAACTCGCCCGAGATCCAGAGCATCGACAAGACCGTCGCGTCGCGCATGGAGGTCTTGAAGGCGGAGCGTCGCACGCTCGGCATCCCCGACATCGCCGTGGTTGGAGGCTTCACCCACATCCCGTGGGTGGGCGGTGTCGGAAGCGAAACCATTGATCCCAGCATGACGGGCGACATCTTCCCCGGGCGCCAGAAATTTACGTGGAATGTTGGCGGCGTGGCATCGCTCGTCCTGCTCGATGGCGGCTCGAACTATGCGCGAATCGGAAGAACGTTCCGGGAAATCGATCGCTTTCAAACCGAGCGAGCGATCATTGCCCAGCGACTCGAGGCCGACGTTCGGTCGGCATTGCATCAAGCGGGCGCATCGTACGCCAATATCGACTTGAGCGCCGACGCAGCCGCAGCTTCGGCGCGAAACCTCGAGCTGGTGACCGACCTCTATCAACGCGGCGCGGCGGACATCATTCAGCTCGTCGACGCACAGAAACCAAGCCCTCGGCGCCGCGCTAGCCGCTGCCAACGCTCGCTATGACTTCTTGATCGAAGCCCTTCGAGTCCAAAGGGCAGCGGGGGCCTTCTCGCTCGAAGGGAGCCAGGAAGCGCGGGACGATTTCCTCGAGCGCCTCGACGCCTTTGCCTCAGAGCGGAGGCGAGTGCGTTCCGTACAACCCCCCAACGAACCGATGCAACTCAATCCACCGGAGCCCAACTGATGCCCAAGAAATCGATCTTCGTCGCGGTCGCGGCATTGCTCACGATCACAGGTTGTAAGGACAAAGCCGAAGAGCCCGAGGTCATCCGGCCGGTCCGCTATGTGGTGGTCGAGAGCAGCGATGCCGCCAAGCAGCGCACCTACTCGGGCGTGGCGAAGGCTGGGCAAGAGAGCCGACTGAGCTTCCAAGTCTCCGGGCAGGTGCTCGAGGTTCCTATCAACGTCGGCGACACGGTCAAGAAGGGCCAGTCCGTCGCCCGCATGGACCCAACCGACTACTCCCTACAGCTCCAGAATGCCCAAGCTTCAGCTGCCCAATCGCGGGCCCAAGAACGCAACGCCAAGGCGACCTACGAGCGAACGAGAGCCCTCTACGAGAACCAGAACGCGTCAGCACAAGACTTGGACGCCGACCGCACAGCATATGACTCCGCAAGAGCGGGTCTGGTGTCCGCCAGTCAACAAGTGAAGCTTCGACAACGCCAGCTCGGGTACACGCATCTGAAGGCACCCGAGGCCGGCACGATCGCCACCGTCGACATCGAGGTCAACGAGTACGTGCAGGCAGGGGAGCTGGTCGCGACATTGCTGGCAGGGGAGCAAATCGAGGTGGGCGTCTCGGTGCCCGCGTCCGTCATCAGAAGCGTTCACAAAGGAGCTGCGGCGCAAGTTCGATTCGACGTGCTCGGGGGGAAATTGCTCCCGGCCGAGGTCACCGAAGTCGGCGTGGCGAGTGTCAGCGGCGCGACGACCTTTCCGGTCACCGTGCGTCTCACCGAAGGCGAGAATCTAGTGAGGGCGGGTATGGCTGCCGACGTGACTTTCGTGTTTGCGTCGGAGGACGACGGGCCAAAGTACGCGCTGCCGATCAGCGCCGTCGGAGAGGATCGAAAAGGACGATTCGTCTACAAGCTTGAAACGACGTCCGAAGGCTTGGGCGTGGTGCACCGAAGCCCAGTGGAAGTGGGCGAAATCCTCTCTGACGGAATGGAGATTCGAAGTGGCGTAAGCCCCGGAGACCTGGTGGTCACCGCAGGAGTGAGCCGCATCTATGACGGCCTCCAGGTACGTGTTCCGCCGAAACCCGGGTCGGAGCCCGACAACGTGGCGCCGCCGGGGCCCGGGACACCATGAGCCTGACCTCATTCGCTCTCGAGAGACGCACGGTCACCGGAACGCTGATTGTCGTTCTGTTGTTCGCTGGGATTGGAGCGTACAACGACGCGCCTCGACAGATGGATCCCGGGTTCATCATTCGAACGGCGATGATCACGACGTATTTCCCCGGGAGCCAGCCCCGAGCGTATCGAGCAACTGATCACCGACCCGATCGAGAAGGTCGTCCAAGAGATCCCGGAGCTCGATTGGGTCAACAGCGAGAGCCGGACGGGCGTGTCGGTCATCTATGTGAACATCCGCGAGGAGTTCAAAAAGATGCGCCCCATTTGGGACGACTTGAGACGCAAAGTCGACAGCGTCGCACCCAGCTTACCGGAGGACATCACGGGGCCGATCGTCAACGACGAGTTCGGGGACGTGTATCCAATCATGTTCAGCATGACGGGCGACGGGTTTTCCTACATGGAGCTCAAAGAGATCGCGGACGACATTCGCGATGAGATTCTACGCATCGAGTCGGTGGCAAAGGTCGACATTCTCGGCGCCCAGGAGGAGCGTCTGTTCGTCGAGTACAACAACGCGGTGCTGAGCAAGCTCGGGATGACCCCCAAGTTCCTGAAAGACAGTCTCCAGCAACGCAACATCATCCAGCCCGGGGGCGAGATCGACGTCGAGACGGAATCGATCGCCCTCGAGCCGAGCGGCAATTTCGTTTCAGTCGACGAGCTTCGGCGAACTGTCATCCGACTGCCCAATACGGACGAGCTCGTGTACCTCGAGGACATCGTCGACATCTCCCGCGGGTACGTGGACCCGCCGGAAGGCCTCGTGCGGCTGGACGGTCGCGCAGGTCTAACCCTCGCGGTGTCGATGGCCGAGGGCGGGAATCTGATCCAACTCGGGGAGCGTCTCGAAGGGCTTTTTAGGTACATCCAAGAGCAATACCCCCACGGTGTCGACTTCTACCGAACCTACTTCCAGCCTGCAGCTGTTGACAAGAAGGTCAGTGATTTCGTCGAAAGCGTGCTTCAAGCAGTGGCGATCGTCTTGGTGGTCATGCTGCTGGCCCTCGGTCTACGCACGGGATTGGTGGTCGCCACCCTCGTGCCCACCACGATGATCATCGCCATGTGGGGCATGAGCATATTCGACATCCAGATCGATCAGATGTCGCTGGCGGCGCTGATCATCTCGCTCGGCCTGCTCGTTGACAACGCGATCGTGATCTCGGAGTCGATCATGGTGCGCATGGCTGCCGGTGACGAGGGCGTTCCCGCCGCGCTTGGAGCCACGAAAGAGCTGAGGGTGCCCCTGCTGATCGCATCGCTGACGACCTCGGCGGCCTTTTTGCCAATTCGTTTGGCCGAGTCGGCAGTCGGTGAATACACCGGGGTGCTTTTCTCGGTGGTGACGATTACCTTGCTGATCTCGTGGGTGTTGGCTCTCACCATGATCCCGCTCCTCTGCGTCAGTTTCTTGAAGCCCAAGCCGGTCGAGGACCCTTTCGACTCGCGCTTCTATCGGTTCTACCGACGAACCATCATGGGGATCCTTCGACATCCAGTCCTCAGTATTGCGATTGCAGTGATGGGATTCTTCGCGGGGATGCAGCTCTACAAGCTCGTCCCTCAAATCTTCTTCCCCATGCAGGCTAGCAATTTCTTCGTCGCGGAATTTATGTTCCCGCCCGGCACTGCGATCCGAACGACGGAAGCCATGATCGAAGACATGGATTCTTACATTCAAAGCGACTGCTGAGCGCGGAAGAAAACAAGGATGGCATCACCCACTGGGCGTCGTTCGTCAGCAACACGCCACCCCGATTCAACCTCGGCTACAACCCGAACGCACCGAAGCCCCGGTTCTCGGAGACGATGATTCACACGACCACTCCAGCCATCGTCCCGGAGCTGGCGAACAAGCTAGAGCGTTACGTAACCGAGCGATACCCCGATGTGCGCCCGCACGTCCGCTCACTCGGAAACGGCCCGCCAGTCACCAAACCGATCGAAGTGCGGATCTCCGGCAAGGACGTCGATCGGGTGTTCGAGATCGCCGACACGGTCAAACAGTGGCTCAACGCCCGCGACGATACGCGGAACGTGGGCGACGACTGGGGTCCCTGGGTAAAAAAGATGGTGATCGAGGTCAGCGAAGACCGGGCCCGGCGCGCCGGAATCACCAACGAAGACGTGGCGACCTCGCTTCAGACCTTCTTGAGTGGCTACGAAACGACACAGTACCGAGAAGACGACAAGATCATCCCCGTCGTCTTGAGGTCTGTCGCC